>Ga0302312_10001680_pt1 | contig 13140 bp, 13 predicted proteins | sample III_Palsa_N2_1_FD_200529 | JGI IMG/M metagenome (GOLD analysis project Ga0302312, IMG submission 200529) | Peat permafrost microbial communities from Stordalen Mire near Abisko, Sweden - III_Palsa_N2_1 | ecosystem: Environmental > Terrestrial > Soil > Palsa > Peat permafrost | place: Sweden... | reverse complement strand
ACGCCTGATCAAGATCAACGAATACAAACGACGCCAGGCCCCGATCGGGATTCGCGTGACGCATCGGGCATTTGGCCGCGATTGGCGTTATCCGATCACCTCGAAATTCAACGAAATGCCTTGAGCAACTGGATGCCTTGAGTAGTTAGATACCTTAAGCAGTTAAACGCTTTAAACGATTTAATCCTGAGCGCCCGCGGGTACTGCATCGCCGCCCGCATAACCATGACGAGGTCATCATGAAACGTATCACCGCTGTGATCAAACCGTTCAAGCTCGATGAAGTTCGTGAAGCGCTTGCCGAAGTCGGTCTGACTGGGCTGACCGTCACCGAGGTCAAGGGTTTTGGCCGTCAGAAAGGGCATACCGAACTTTATCGCGGTGCCGAATATGTGGTTGATTTCCTGCCCAAGGTGAAAGTTGAAGTGGTGGTCACGACCGCCCAAGTCGATGCGGTGATTGACGCTATCGTAGGCGCTGCGCGTACCGGGAAAATTGGCGACGGCAAGATTTTTGTCACCGAGGTTGAGCGGGTTATCCGCATCCGTACCGGCGAGCAGGACGAAGCCGCTATCTGATGGGTTTTGCGGGCGTCGCTGAGGTTGGGCCGCGCCGGGACGAGAGCCGGGTTTTAGCGCGGCAACGTCACCTTGAATTGATAGGTGAGCAGCCGTGCGACCAAAATAAAGCCGGTTGCGCTTGCCGCGGAAATGTCGGGCTCAATGCCGTTGCGCTGCAGCGCGATATAAACCCAGCATCCGAGGAAGGCGCAGGTAGCGTAAGGTCTTGAGTCGCGCAGGACCAAAGGCACCTCGTTACACAACACGTCACGCAAAACGCCGCCAAACACGCCGGTAATCACGCCCATCATCACCGAGGTAAACATCGGCAGGCCCATGGCGATGGCCATCGAGGTGCCGGAAATGCTGAATAGCCCCAGGCCGACGGCATCGGCGACCAGCAGCGCCCGGCTTGAGACGACGCGGGTGGTCGACTTCAGTAGAAAAGGTGCGGCGAGCGACATGGCAAACAAGATCAGCACGTAGTTCTGGTGCTCGACCCAATAAAACGGCCGGCGCTCGAGCAGCAGATCGCGCAATGTGCCCCCGCCGAAAGCGGTCAGGAAGGCGACGATAAAGGCTCCGACCACATCGAGATTGCGCCGGCGAGCTTCAATCAGGCCGGAGATGGCATAGGCAAAAATCGCCAGGGTTTCCATCGCCGACAATAGCTCGGAGATGCGCAAATGCATGTTCGCCGCGGGCACGTTCAGTTTTTGCCGGCGTGAGCGCGGCTCTGTGCCGCGGGTTGCAGCAAAACCACCACCGCGCCTGCGCCGCCATCGTGCGGCCGGGCCTGGCAAAAGGCGATCACTTCTTCTTTTTGCACCAGCCAGGCACGCACTTTGCCTTTCAGCACCGGTTCTTTATTGAGCGACCCCAGCCCTTTGCCGTGAATCACCCGCACGCAGCGCAAACCGCTTTTGACGGAGGCGCGCAGGAATTCCGCCAGCGCCTCACGTGCTTCTTCGCGGCGCATGCCGTGCAGATCGATCTGCGCCTGGACCACCCAGGTTCCGCGGCGCAGTTTGCGCACGACATCGCCATTCACCCCGGGCCGGCAAAATGAAATCGACTCGTCGACGTCGAGCAATACTTCCGGGTCATAGTCGTCGGAAATGGCTTCCGCCAGCACGGCGGCTTCATCGCGCCGGGTTTGCAAGGGCAGCGGTACCGGCGGCGATTTTTCGGACTGGATGCGCGGCGCGGCGGTCAGCGGCTGGATGGCGCCGACTTCGCGGCGGAAGACATTGGCGGCTTCCTCGGCTTCGCGGGCGTGTTGCAGCGCTTCGAGCCGGGCTTGTTCACGCTGCTCGCCGGAAATTTTCAGCGAGGCACGCAATTGTCCCAAGGCTTCGAGGCTGTGCAGGCTGCCGCCGGATGGAGTTTGCGGCGGCACCGGTTGAGCCGCGCGGGCTGAGTGGGCGTTGGCTCGCGACACCAGCTTTTCGGCTGGATGTCCCGAGCGTTTGGGGCGGGAGGGTGTTGAGGTCATGACGGCCATGTACAAAATATGAGTGTCTGACCGGAGTGTAAACTTATCCTGCGCGCCGTAGCGAGGTTTTACAGCCGGGGTTTCACCGCGTGGCGCGATGTCCGCCCGCGCGGTGAAACCCCGGCTTTGGCCTTGGCAGATGCTTAAAGCGCGTCCGCTTCCTCAAGGTAACGCTGCGCGTCGAGTGCCGCCATACAGCCCGTGCCGGCGCTGGTAATCGCCTGACGATAAATATGATCTTGCACGTCGCCGGCGGCGAAGACGCCGGGCACGCTGGTGGCGGTGGCGTTACCGGCCAGGCCGGTGCGCGTCGTGATATAGCCGTTTTTCATTTCGAGCTGGCCTTCGAAAATGTCGGTATTCGGCTTGTGGCCGATCGCAATAAACACGCCTTGCAAAGCCACGTCGGTCGCGGCACCCGTGTCGCGATGCTTGATGCGCATGCCGGTAACGCCGGTGTTGTCGCCCAGCACTTCGTCGAGGACATGGTTCCATTTGACTTCAATGCTGCCTTCCTTGACCTTGGCCAGCAGGCGGTCGATCAGGATCGGCTCGGCGCGGAATTTGTCGCGGCGATGCACGATGGTGACCTTCTTGGCGATATTCGACAGATACAAGGCTTCTTCGACGGCGGTATTGCCGCCGCCGATCACAGCGACTTCCTGTTGCTTGTAGAAAAAGCCGTCGCAGGTGGCGCAGGCAGAAACGCCTTTGCCCGCGAACTTTTCTTCGGACGGCAAGCCCAAGTACTGCGCCGAGGCACCGGTCGAGATAATCAGCGCGTCGCAGGTGTATTCGCCGCTGTCGCCGATCAGGCGGATCGGTTTTTCGTTGAGCTTGGCCGTGTGAATATGATCGAAAATAATTTCGGTGTTAAAACGCTCGGCATGCTCGAGAAAACGCTGCATCAGCTCGGGGCCTTGCACGCCATTGGCGTCGGCCGGCCAATTTTCGACATCGGTGGTGGTCATCAACTGGCCGCCCTGGGCCAGGCCGGTAATCATCACGGGCGACAGGTTGGCCCGCGCAGCGTAGACAGCGGCGGTATATCCGGCGGGGCCGGAGCCGAGAATCAGAACTTTGGCGTGCTTGGCTTCAGACATGGCTAATTCCGTAACAACGTTGGCGCGGGCGGCTGGGCAGCCCCGTCAAACTTCAGGATATGGATTGCGCCGAGCGGCGGATTACGATGCCGGGCCGACTGGGCGGAAAGCATCGCAACCGGCCATTCAGGCAACGGTAGTTCACTATTATAAAGCGACGGGGAATTTAGCGAATCGATCCTGTCAATCGCGGCGATAGCGGCTGGAGCCGGGCGGCCCGACGGCAGATCGTGCCGTGGAGCGCCGCTTGACTTGGTGCTTTCACCGGCTAACCCTGTCAGGCGGTGATTTCGGGGCTGCTGACGGCGGCGGCGGCGGGCGTTTTTACCGTGTTGTAGCGCCCCCAAATGATTTAAAGCGCGACATTTGCCCGGAGCGCAGGCGCAACGGATTACAATTAGGCTCGACGATTTATCGGACTTTATCGAGCCTTATCGGGCTTTATCGTATTTATCAAATCAGATAGACCCACGAAGTACATAGCGATCAATGGCAAAACTCAATTATTCCTCAGGCGCGCCGGCATTGCCGCACCGCATGTCGCGCCTGCTTATCGAAATCCGCTGGCTGGCGCAGGTGGTGTTTGCGGCGTTCTTGCTGATCGCCCTCTTCACCTACAGCCCTCACGACCCAAGCTGGACCCACGCCTTGCAAGTGGACCATATCGCCAATTGGGGCGGCCGGGTCGGCGCCTGGATGGCGGATATGCTGCTGCTGCTGTTTGGCGTCTCGGCGTATGGCTGGATTGTCCTGCTGCTGCACCGGGTCGGTGTGGCCTACAGCAAGCTGGCGCACCATGACGAAAAATTGGCGCCGGATGACGCCGCGCCACGTAAAGAAGGCGGCTGGATCGCCGAAGTTGTTTCGTTCGGCTTGCTGATGCTGTCCAGCGTCGGGATCGAGTCGCTGCGCATGTGGTCGTTCAAGCTGCATCTGCCGCGTTCGACGGGCGGTGTAATCGGCGACGGGATTGCCGGCGTCATCTCGCGTGCATTTGGATTTACCGGCGGCACTTTGGTGTTGCTGTTTATCTTCGCCGTTGGTTTATCGCTGTTTTTCCGCTTTTCATGGTTAAGTTTTGCCGAGCGGCTGGGCGGGGTGCTGATCGATGCGGTCTTGCTGCTCAGGCTGCGTCACGAAGCCGGGCGCGACCGCAAGCTGGGCGAGGTCGCGGCCGTCAAGCGCGAAGGCAAGGTCGAGAAAGTGCGGGTCAGCTATGAGGATCATGAACCGGTGATGATTGTGCCGCCGGTGGTGATCGTGCCCAAGTCCGAGCGCGCCGAAAAAGAAAAGCAGGCGCAATTGTTCCTGGATATGCCGGACAGCACGTTGCCGCCGCTGGCCTTGCTTGACCCGCCCGCCGCAATCCAGGAAACCGTATCGGCCGATACGCTTGAATACACTTCGCGCCTGATCGAAAAGAAACTCAAGGATTTTGGTGTCGAAGTCAGCGTGGTGGCGGCCTACCCGGGACCCGTGGTGACACGTTATGAAATCGAGCCGGCCACCGGGGTCAAGGGCAGCCAGATCGTGGGCTTGGCCAAAGACCTGGCGCGCTCGCTGTCGCTGGTGTCGATCCGGGTAGTGGAAACCATTCCCGGCAAGAATTTTATGGCGCTGGAATTACCCAATCCGCGACGCCAGACGGTGCGCTTGTCGGAAATTCTCGGTTCCGAGGTTTATGCCGACGCGGCATCCATGCTGACCATGGGGCTGGGCAAGGATATCGGCGGCAAGCCGATCTGCGCGGATCTGGCCAAGATGCCCCATTTGCTGGTGGCGGGCACGACCGGTTCGGGTAAGTCGGTGGGGATCAACGCGATGATTTTGTCGCTGTTGTACAAAGCCACGGCAGACCAGGTCCGGATGATCCTGATCGACCCGAAGATGCTGGAAATGAGTGTCTACGAAGGCATTCCGCATTTGCTGTGTCCGGTCGTGACCGATATGCGCCAAGCCGGTAATGCGCTGAACTGGGCCGTTGCCGAAATGGAACGCCGCTACAAGTTGATGAGCAAATTGGGCGTGCGCAACCTGGCCGGCTACAACGTTAAAATCGACGAAGCCGCCAAACGCGAAGAAAAACTGCCCAACCCGTTCAGCCTCACCCCCGATGCGCCTGAACCGTTGGACCGTTTGCCGCATATCGTGGTGGTGATAGACGAGTTGGCCGACTTGATGATGGTGGTCGGCAAAAAGGTCGAAGAGCTGATCGCCCGCATCGCGCAAAAGGCCCGCGCGGCCGGCATCCATCTGATCCTGGCGACGCAGCGTCCGTCGGTCGACGTGATTACCGGCCTGATCAAGGCCAACGTGCCGACCCGTATCGCCTTCCAGGTTTCCTCGAAAATCGACTCGCGCACCATTCTCGACCAGCAAGGCGCCGACACCTTGCTGGGCATGGGCGATATGCTTTATCTGCCGCCCGGCAGCGGGATTCCGGTGCGGGTGCACGGCGCCTTCGTCTCCGACGAGGAAGTCCATCGGGTGGTGAATAAGCTCAAGGAACAAGGCGAGCCCAACTATATCGAAGGCCTGCTGGAAGGCGGCGTCGGCGGCGACGGGGAGAATACCTTCGACGGCTCGCCGGGAACCGGCGCCGCTGCCGGTGAGTCTGACCCTTTGTACGATCAAGCGGTCGAGGTAGTGATCAAACATAAACGCGCTTCGATTTCCCTGGTGCAGCGGCATTTGCGCATCGGTTATAACCGCGCGGCGCGTTTGCTCGAACAGATGGAAACCTCGGGCATGGTGTCGACCATGTCCTCCAACGGCAACCGGGAAATTCTGGTGCCGACGCGCGAAGAATAAATCACTTAGACCTTATCGATGGACCTCGTCACCATGTCAGATTTTCCGGCCACACCTCGCACCAAGCTGGCCCGCCGTTATGCCGCACTGATACGCTCGGCCGCGGCCGGTGCCGCTTTGATCTTTGCCAGCCAGGTTTTCGCAGGCGGTACGCAATCGCTGCAAGCTTTTATTGCGCAAGTCCATTCGGCCACCGGCGACTTCACCCAACGCCAAGTCAAAGCGCCGACTAAAGGGCAGGGGCAGGGGCAGGGGCAGCAGCCTTCCGCCGTGCAAATGGGCGGTCCGTCGTCAGGCACCTTCTCTTTTGCCCGCCCCGGCAAATTTATCTGGGCTTATCGCACGCCTTATGAACAGATCCTCGAAGCCGATGGTGATACGCTGTTTGTGTTCGACAAGGATTTGAACCAGGTCACCGAGCGCAAACTCGGCAATGCCTTGGGCGCCAGCCCGGCGGCCATCCTGTTTGGCAGCAACGACCTGAATGCGCATTTCACCTTGCACGACGTCGGCGTAAAGGAAGGCATAGATTGGCTGGAACTGACGCCCAAGGATAAAGACACGCAATTTCAAAGTGTCGGCATCGGCTTCCAGGACGGCGAGTTGAAAGCCATGGAATTGCATGATGTGTTCGGCAACGTGACCTTGCTCACCTTTAGCAATATTCAGAAGAACCCGGCCTTGCCGGCCGACGCCTTCAAATTTGCGGTGCCCAAGGGCGCGGATGTGATCAAAGGCTGATGATGTTTGAGCTGAGCCCGTCCGCCGCGCCGCTTGCCGAACGGCTGCGGCCCAAGACCATTGATGAAGTCATCGGCCAGAAACACCTGCTGGGCGCGGGCAAGCCCTTGCGGGTTGCGTTCCAGTCGGGGCAGGCGCATTCGATGATTTTGTGGGGGCCGCCGGGGGTGGGTAAAACCACCTTGGCGCGGCTGATGGCGGCGGCCTTTCATGCCGAATTTATCGCCTTGTCGGCGGTGCTCTCGGGCGTGAAGGAAATCCGCGAAGCGGTGGAAACCGCGCGTATCCATCAAGCGCATGGACACCAGACCCTGGTGTTTGTCGACGAAGTGCACCGCTTCAACAAAAGCCAGCAAGACGCATTTTTGCCGCATGTCGAGTCGGGCTTGTTTGTGTTTGTCGGCGCCACCACCGAAAACCCCTCGTTCGAAGTCAATAGCGCACTCTTGTCGCGGGCGGCCGTCTATGTGCTGAAAAGCTTCGACGCCGACGAATTGGGTGAAATGCTGGCGCGCGCCTGTGTCGAACTCGGCGGCTTGACCTTCACCGACTCCGCCCGCGACCTGATCATCGCCTCGGCCGATGGCGACGGGCGCAAACTGCTGAACAATATCGAACTGGTGGCGCGTGCGGGCGCCGCGCAAGATGCCACCGAAATCGACGAAGCCCTGCTGGGCAGCGCGCTGGCCGAGAATCTGCGTCGCTTCGACAAGGGCGGCGATGCCTTCTACGACCAGATCAGCGCCTTGCATAAGTCCGTGCGCGGCAGCAACCCGGACGGCGCTTTGTACTGGTTCTGCCGCATGATAGACGGCGGCGCGGACCCGCGTTACCTGGCCCGCCGCATCGTGCGTATGGCCTGGGAAGACATCGGTCTGGCCGACCCGCGCGCGGCCCGGATCACCCTTGACGCCGCAGAAACCTATGAGCGCCTGGGTTCGCCCGAAGGCGAACTGGCGCTGGCGCAAGCACTGATCTATTTGGCCGTCGCGCCCAAATCGAACGCCGGTTATATGGCCTACAATGCGGCGCGCAAGGCCGTCAGCCAGGACCAATCGCGTGGCGTGCCGGTGCATTTGCGTAATGCCCCGACCAAACTGATGAAAGAATTAGGCTACGGCCACGAGTATCGTTATGCCCATGACGAACCCGACGCCTACGCCGCAGGCGAGACCTATCTGCCCGACGACATGCGCGAACCGGGCTGGTATGCGCCGGTACCGCGCGGACTGGAACAAAAGATCGGCGAGAAACTCGAACGTCTGCGCGCGCTGGATGCTGAATGGCGGCGCACGCATCGGGATAAAACTTAAGGGAGTTGACGCTGCTGCTGATTTCCGTCCGGGATGGGTGGCGCCGTATTTCGCAGCGGATGTGCGTTCGATAAACTCATCGATTGCGGCAGAAATCGCGGCTAAAACGTAGCAAACGCAGGAAACACCTCGCCGTTGCGATAAAATCTCGGCTTTGCGCCCGCTTTGCGCCCGCTTGGCACCTGCTTGCACTTAATTCCGACGTGGTTCGACCACCTGGCCCAGCCGGTGATCGAACTACGAGCCCTTTGCTAACCGACGCCTGTGCGGCGTCACAGAAACACTGAACCCATGCTCGATATTCAACTGCTGCGCAAAGACATCGACGCTGTCGCACGCCGTCTGGCCGATCGCGGCTACACGCTGGACGTGGCCGCATTTCAAAAACTGGAAGCCGAACGGCGCGAAATCCAGACCCAGACCGAAGACCTGCAGGCCCGCCGCAATAGTTTGTCCAAACAAATCGGCGGCATGAAAGGCCGCGGTGAAGACACCACTGTCGTGATGGCTGAAGTGGGCGGTATCGGCGACACGCTAAAAGCATCCGCTGCACGACTCGACCTGATTCAATCCCAGTTCGCCGAATTTTTGCTGGAAGTGCCCAACCTGCCGCAAGAAGGCGTACCGGCCGGTCGCGACGAAAGCGGCAATGTCGAAGTGCTGCGCTTCGGCACGCCACGCGTGTTCGAGTTCGAGGTCAAGGATCATGTCGACGTCGGTACTCCGCTGGGCCTCGATTTCGATACCGGCGCGAAACTCTCGGGCGCACGTTTCACCGTGCTGCGCGGCGGCATCGCCCGCCTGCATCGGGCTTTAGCGCAATTTATGCTCGACACCCATACGCTGGAACACGGCTATAACGAGGTCTACGTCCCCTACATCGTCAATGCCGCCTCGATGCGCGGCACCGGCCAACTGCCGAAATTTGAAGAAGACCTGTTCAAGGTACCGCGCAAGGCCGGCGGCGAGCATGACGGCGAGGGCGATGCGGTGGAGAATTTCTACCTGATCCCGACCGCCGAAGTGCCGATGACCAATTTTGTGCGCGATGAAATCGTCGCCCTCGACACCCTGCCGCAAAAATACGTCGCCCATACCCCTTGCTTCCGTTCAGAAGCCGGCAGCTACGGCCGCGATACTCGCGGCATGATCCGCCAGCACCAATTCGACAAGGTGGAATTGGTGCAACTGGTGCAGCCGGAACACTCGTCGGCCGCGCTCGAAGAACTGGTCGGCCACGCCGAGACAATCCTGCAAAAGCTCGAACTGCCTTACCGCAAGATGCTGCTATGCACTGGCGACATGGGTTTCGGCAGCGCCAAAACCTATGACCTCGAAGTATGGATTCCGGCGCAAAGCACCTACCGCGAAATCTCTTCGTGCTCCAACATGGAAAGCTTCCAGGCGCGCCGCATGCAAGCCCGCTTCCGCAATGCCCAAGGCAAGGCGGAACTGCTGCACACCTTGAACGGCTCGGGCCTGGCCGTGGGCCGCACCTTGGTCGCCATCCTGGAAAACTACCAAAACGCGGACGGCTCGGTGACCGTGCCGGCTGCGCTGCGGCCTTATATGGGTGGGCTGGAGCGGATTTCCTGAATTGCTTGCGGATAATCTCAAGCAGGGGCTTGGAATAGGATACAGGTTCCGCTATAATCACTGACTTCGCCGCAACCGACCGCGGCCGAAGGTCACAAATTCGCGTGACAATTGCCGTAGCGCAGGGGCTAGCCCAAGCGACAACGGTGATGACCCTAGGAAAGGTGGCAGAGTGGTCGAATGCGCCAGACTCGAAATCTGGTTTACGGTTCTTCCGTAACGTGGGTTCGAATCCCACCCTTTCCGCCAAGAATCAAGAAAATGCCCGCGTAAGCGGGCATTTTTTCGTGTGCGGCGAGGCGTGAGCCATCGGTATGGCTCACGGATGGACTTGCGATCAATCGCAAAAAGCTGTCCGTGGCTTGTCAGTTGCATAGCACGATGCACTTCCGACGGCATGGATCGTGACATCTTTATCCGTGCCATCGTAGGTGCAGACCAGATAAACATCGACGTCTTTTAACAAACCCCACGCTTCGAGCGACGCCATGTTTTTGGGCGGACCGTCATAGACCTCGACGTGCTTGAGCACGTGCTTGATATTGCCGAGCAGCAGAGGTGATGGACATTCATAACGATGCCGTTCCGCAGCATGACTTACCATGCACGCACAACACCCTAGCACTGCCAACAGGCACTTACTGAACGACATAGTATTGAGTCGCATCGTCAACCTTTTTGCCATAACCATTCCGAAAATAAATGATCCGTTGCTGCGGAGGGTGGTCGCGGAGTGCCGTTTGACCTTTCCACTGATCCAGTACAACAATGCCATTCGGTGTTTCACGCAGATAGATCGCTGTGTGGCTGGTACCGTTTGTATGATTACCGTAGTGCCCGTTTTCGTCAAACGTGGCGATGATCGTGCCGGAGGGGATAGCTAGCTGTCCCTTAACCGGAGGTCCTCGACGCCACAACGACGCAGGTGGAATAGTGACTACGGTATGCACGAATGTCACGCATTGACCGTTTCCTACTAGTTGATTTGCATTAACTAAATCCTTCGCCCTTCTCATATTGGCAATATACGGCATTAAATTCTCCCTGGTGTCGCCTCAGAAAATAAATATCAAGCATGTTAAATTTCATGTAACACAGGTAAGCAGACTGCCGCATTAGATGATTGTAACGGCTGCAGACGAATTGGCCTTTCCGGTCCTGCATAAGTAGAGACTGTAGATGAAAATCGCTATAAAGCTGATCAGCGGTATCGCATACGCGTAAGACGTATTGTAAAAATCGGCAATCGTACCCATGACGTAAGGCGAAATTCCACCGCCAATAACTGCCATCATGAGAATGGAACTGCCTTTTTTTGTTTTGTCTCCCAAACCTTTTATTCCCAGGCCAAATATCGTTGGGAACATGATGGACATAAAGAAGAAGATTGCTACCAGCGCAAAAATGGATATTTTCCCCACACTCAAAATGACGAGGGCGGAAAGTGTTGCATTGATGAGCGCGTAGTAGCTCAATAGCTTTTGCGGGGCCACGTATTCCATGACGAAGGTACTGATAAATCTGCCAGACATAAATAAGAATATGGAAAAAGAAAGTAACCAGGCCGCGTCCTTCGAGTTCATTTCAACCCAATTTTCCGTGACATAATTGATGAAAAACGCACCTACACCGACAAGCGCCGCCATCGAGAAAAATTGAGCAATAACACCACCGATAAAACTGTGCCGACACAGCAAGGATAGGGACTCTTTTCTACCTGCTTGCGAGCCCGATCTGACCTCCGGCATCGGTGTGAGGAATATGGTTAGGGCGATTATCGCAACGAACGCGGCAAGGCATATATATACGAGCCGTACCATATTTTGTTGGGATGGTAGATTCGTCGGTGCAGCATTGTTGAAAAATAGCGCACCGCCTATCAACGGTCCGATAGCTGAGCCAAGGCTACAAAAAGATTGCGCCATGTTGAGCCTCTTTTCGGCGCGCTTCGGATCACCTAGCACTGTCGCATAGGGATTCGCAGCGGTTTCCAGGCATCCCAGGCCGCTTGCCAGGACGAACAACGCCCCAAGGAAAAATGGGAAAACGGCTATGGATGAGGCTGGAATAAACAGTAGTGCGCCGATTGCAAACAAACATAGTCCTAACAGTATCCCTCCTTTGTATCCGTACCTATCGTTGAATGCGGCAGCAGGGAGGGCTACGACGAAATACGCTAGAAAATAGGAAAATTGCAACAACCCCGATTGCGCTTTCGTGATGTGCATTGACTCTTGGAAATGTTTATTTAAAACATCCAATAATCCGTATGACAGTCCCCACGAAAAGAAAACACAGGTGAGTAAACATAGCGGCAGGTTAAAGTTTGCGACCTTAATTTTTGCATGCACATTTTCGGAGAAATTTATTTTTCTCATATTGATAGTGTTCAAGAATTTTTCAGATCACCACAAAACAAGGTTGATCTAGCAGTGAAGTCATTAGATTGCCATGCGGAATTGAATTTTTCCAAGCACGAGTCAATATCGGAATTTGACGAAAACAGTTCCTTGTACACAATTTCAGGTATGGTGGCTGCAGCGATGCCCAACGCCGCGCATTTTATAAATTGTTCAGGTGTGCGAATGCCCGCTGCCATTATCTTGGTGCCGTAATGGTATTTTGAGATGATGCTCTGTGCCTCGCTTAATATTTGAAACGCGTTTCCAGTCGCAGATTCTATTCTGCCAACATAGGGTGCTGCATATGTCGCGCCCAGCATGCCAGAAAAAATAATTTGTTTGACCTCGAATATTGTGGTCGCCAGTGTATGGATATCCTCTTTTTCAAGAATCGCGATTGCGCGAAATCCATCGTTGATGGCAGGAATTTTGATGACGATTCGCTCGCTAATCTTTGCTATTCGGCGTGCTTGTTTGACGATGGACGAAAGTTCAGTTTCTGTGGTTTGAACCGCGACACCGCCCGGTTGGATATCAAGCAATTTTCTGATAATTACCTCGGGATCTGCATTCGATCCAGCCAAAATTGAGGGATTGGTGGTCACGCCAGCCAGCGTATTCAGCTTGCAAGCATCCTCTATCAAACTGAAATCAATCGTATCGAGCCATAATTTCATTGCTATTACCTTGATTTTTAAATGGATACGCACTTCTTGATGCTATCTTTCCGACCGAAAAACCGACTTCGCATAAAGTTTTGCAATTGAGTTTTTCTTTGATGTTTTTGATATGTTTGTTGATCGTGTCGCTTGAGATTTCCAGTTTAAAGCCAGCCTCAGCGGTGGTCGAGCCACCGGCTAGCAACATGACTAGTTCAAATTCCTTTTTCGTCAGATAAGAATTTCCGAAGTCGTCGCCCGGGTAAATTCTTGGGGAATTTTTTGGGTCCATGTGCTTATATTGGCTATCGACCAAAGTATCGGTGTGAGATATCGTAAGCTCACCCGTCAAGCGGACATTTTAAAAGTAGGACTCGTCGTTGCGAGCAAACGCTCGCGGTACAGCGCTGGGGGCAGGTTTCCCAGCGCGTCATGTGGCCGTTCTTCGTTGTAGATCTTG
>Ga0302312_10001670_pt1 | contig 13213 bp, 9 predicted proteins | sample III_Palsa_N2_1_FD_200529 | JGI IMG/M metagenome (GOLD analysis project Ga0302312, IMG submission 200529) | Peat permafrost microbial communities from Stordalen Mire near Abisko, Sweden - III_Palsa_N2_1 | ecosystem: Environmental > Terrestrial > Soil > Palsa > Peat permafrost | place: Sweden... | reverse complement strand
CGCCAGTTCCAGCGCGCTTTCGCAATGTGCCTTCATGCGCAGATGCAGAGTCTTCAGGCCACGCATGGCGAGGAACGAGTCGAACGGACCGGCTACCGCACCCACCGAGTTCTGCAGAAAGCCCATCTGCTCGGCCAGCTCCTTGCTGCCGGCGACTACAATGCCGCCGACCATGTCCGAGTGACCATTGAGGTACTTGGTCGCCGAATGCAGCACCAGATCCACACCGTATTCCAGCGGACGTTGCAGCATTGGCGAGCAGAAGGTGTTGTCCACCACCAGGATCAGGCCGTGCTTCTTCGCAAACGCCGCGGCCTTGGCCAGGTCGACCAGTTTGAGCATCGGATTGGTAGGGGTCTCGGCCCAGATCATCCGCGTGTTTGGTTTGAGCGCCGCTTTCATCGCGTGACTGTCGTTCAAGTCAACGAAGCTAAAGTCCAGTCCGGCCGAACGCCGGCGCACCTTTTCAAACAGGCGATAGGTACCGCCGTAGAGGTCGTCCATCGCAATAACATGGCTGCCCGAATCCAGTAGGTCCAGGACCGTAGCAGCCGCCGCCAGTCCCGAAGCAAACGCAAATCCGGCCACACCGCCTTCCAGATCGGCAACGCAACGCTCGTAGGCCATTCGGGTCGGATTTTGCGTGCGTGAATACTCGTAACCCTTGTGCTTACCTGGGCTCTCCTGCACATAGGTCGAGGTCGCGTAAATCGGCGTCATGATTGCGCCGGTGCTGGGATCAGGGTGCTGGCCAGCATGGATGGCGCGGGTGCCAAGCCCAAACCGGGGGGCATTCTTTTTTGTGGTCATATCAGGTGCCATAGCAGGACACGGTCGGAACACGGCCCGCCAGTAGCCTTTCAAGGAAAGTGCAGTATCTTACCTTGGTTATCAGCAGGGCTCGCGCAGTCCGTATGAAAAGATGCTGAAGCATTCACTATCAGTTATTTTTCGAACCCGCAGAACCTCGCAAAGGGGCAAAGCGACATGAGCCTTTTGACCACAAGGCACTACGTGCTTATATGACCGTGATCAGGGGCCAGAAATCGGCACGACTTTGATCTCTGCTTTCGGAATTGTGCTGCGTCGAAACGAGGCTAGGCACGGTCGCTCGACCAAGTGCCAAGACAAAGCCGCCAAAATTACTGTGATTGGCACCGAAATGGCAAAAGCCAGATAGTTATTCATAGCCGGACTAAAGCTGGCAACCATTTGTTGGACCACAAAACCGTACAGATAAATACCGTACGAATAGTCATGGCGCGGTGCCAACTTTCGTAAAAATTCCGCCGATGCCAACCACAAAATCCCGTAAGTGAACGTCGCATAAAAAAATGCGGTGGCAATCGTCGAATACCGCGTCATCATGTATAAAACCGCTAGCCCCGCCACCGGCATCCAGCTCAGAAAGATGTAATCCCTGAAAACATAAAGAAGCATCCCCAGTAGAAAAAACGGAACCGGATAAAATGAGTAGGCTGGCGCCATTATGAAGAAATTACCCAGTGCAACGTGTTCGGGTGGGTATTTGACAAGCCATGCAAATGCGATGGCGCAAGCGCCGACAAAGATTGTCGTATCCCGTCTTGAGCCAATCCAGCCGAACAGACCAGCCACAAGTACGATCAGGTAGCACTTGAGCTCAACCGGCAATGTCCATACGGTGGCATTGACGAACCCCTTCAAATGGTTGCCTTCAAACACACCCGGTAATGCACCGCCAACACGACCCAGCAACGTCGTGTTGTACATCAGCCAGTGGTGGGTCCAAGTATGGGAAAAATAGGCTTCAACTGACAGCGTTGTAAAAAGCGGGCCAATGATCAATCCAGTGAATAGCGCACAGACAATTGCGCCAGGCCAGATGCGCAATGCGCGCAGACCGATGAACCGAAGCGCGAAAGACTGCCTTGCGAAACTTGCCGATACAAGCATGCCGCTGATCATGAAAAAGGCATATACGGCGAGACTGGCAAAAGATTCCAGGTGACTGAAGGCCAGCATGGCTTCCAACTTGCTGCCAGCTTGCACTCCATACGAATGTCCGAGCATCACCGCCAATGCGGCCATAAGGCGTATCAGGTCGAAATTATTTTTTCCGCGGCCAAGTGCTTGGGAAAGCGTTTTCACTAAACACCTCTCCCGCCATCAGCAATGCCAGCATCAAAGATATTTGGAGCTTGGATCATCATAGAAGTCCGTGAAAGAGCCATGGCTTAAAGAGATTGCCGAAGACCATTTAGTTATTTCAACTAGGCCGCTCCCGGCATGATTATTATTCATGGCATACGGCCCGCGGTTCAGCGCTCAGCGATATCAATGTCTTGGGCACCAATATCCTTATATCGTCAATTACGCCCAGCCACTGCCCAGCGGAAGGCATACAAATTAGCCTGCTCCACACAGAATCGTCTTTGATGATGTAAAACGTATTTGGCTCGCTTTCCCCGTGCAATAACGAATCAACACGAATAGCCCGTACTTTTGAAATGAGCGACTCATCTTCTCGCGCGAGATAAGCAATGCTTATCATCATGCCATTGGAAACCGCGAAATTAGCCACGCCCCGGTAATCCGGCATGAACATCACCATGCCTGCCGGATAGCCTTCTGGCTGCAGGTAAGCGACATGCTTGTACTGTGCGGCGAGCCGGGGCCACAAGGGGGAATTCAACGCTGAATGCCAACCACGATCCTTGGCGAGACTCGCCCTAATATTCACCGCTGCCTTGGACAAGTCGCCGAGTTGAACCAGCAAAGCCAGCACAATGATCCAACGTACATATGTTGGAGGCACTCTACGCAAGAGCAGATAAAAGGTAGCTAGCAGGGTCATATACCATACCGGCCACATCATGCGTGCGTGCGAACGAAAAATATCGTAAATGTGGTCCAACCAACCTGGCACCGGATATGAAAACAGAAGCTGCCGCGCAAAATAGATCTTGCTTCCCAGGGCAAATATCAGCAGAACCGCGCTTACGACAGACAGAGCAATCCATGTCGAGGAATGTATCGATTTTACTACACCGCCCCATGCATAGCGTGCAGGCATCAGCGCGATAACGGTGGCCACCAGTACGAGTGCAATAAAGCCCGCACCGAAATAGCCGAAACCATCGTATGCCGACGTGTCCAGATCCGATGCTGGCATGAACCAAGACCACTCACCAAAGTAGCGCACACCTGTCCATAGCGGAAAAAGTAGATCTAGGTAAAAGCGCCTTGGCATAGTCAGCGCAACGCCATTTACGAAATATCCCGCTGACCACATCAATAGAAGTACGCCAACGATGGCCATTACAATGTGCAGAACGAGTTGTGAGAACGTGGACTCGCGCCGCAGTAACCTCTGGACAATGTCGGCTAGCCAGATAACGGCGAGCATCACGAACAGATAGGCCTGCACCAACACGGCAATCCAAAGCAGTAGTAGCCACATCCGTGCACGAAAACTTCGATCAAGTACCAGGTTAAGGCCTGCAAGCAGCAGCCACTGGGTTGCCAGCGCTGGATGCATATATAAGCGGAGCAAGAAGATCGGTGCGCTGAGGAAAAATACCGTGCCGATCAGCTGCACAATGACGTCATCGCTCAATCGCCCGAGCAACCTGTAACCGAACCAGGCCTGAAGAAGAAAACAGGAAAATGCCCACAGTCCCAAGTATTGAAACTGGGCAGGCAAAATGGGCGAAATCAATTTAAGCAAAATGGCCAACAAAGGGATGCTGTCCGATAGAACGATGGTTCCTGGAGCATCAGTGCCATAGGCTGGATTCGCTCCCAAAGGCCATTGCAACAACGGCGAATCACGAAAAAATTGCCAGCCGAGATAGTGGGTGGACGTATCTAGACCCGACATCACCCAGCCGATGTGCTTGGGCGATAACGTATAAGCCCCTCCCCAAACCCAGAAAGCCAAAACGCCTAGCATCATTACAGCCCACGGCATCCATTCATGCTGCGGATCGAGATTCCCTGCTTTTGAAATCATACTCAAGCTCTTCGGTATCGGGGGAATCCGGTTAGCGGAATCTTTTTCATGGCATAGCTTCACCCCGTTGCTAGTTACATCTGCCACCTCCCTGTCGTTGGCAGACTATACTTGCACGCTGCTAGCCATGACGACCTCAAACATAGAATAGATAAGTATTGATGCGGATCCTCACCTACTGTGATGTCAATGGCAGCGATATTCTGGAGCGCCTAGGCACGCCGGAATACAGTTATCACTTTGTGCTGGAAGCATTCCAGGTAGCACTATCGCAATTCGCACAGGTCCAACGCATCGATAAACCGACTGAAGCCGATGCCATATGGCGGCAGTGCAGCGATGCGAGCGAAACGTGCCTATTACTGTCGTTTGCTCCACCACATAAGACCACGCTCGGCCTTCAATGTCCGACCATTCCGGTCTTTGCTTGGGAATACCCCAATTTACCCTCGGGCAATGACGAGGAAAGCTGGCTTACGGATGCCCGTAACGATTGGCCCCAGGTGCTGCTCAAATGCGGGGCCGCTATCACCCTTTCTACGCATACCGTCCGTGCCGTACAGGACAGTCTAGGGAATACATACCCAATCGAGGCCATTCCAACTCCACTTTGGGAAAAATTTTCCTCGTACCGTATGCGTGGAACACTTCCGCCAGATCGGGCCTCAGTCGACATCTGCCTGAAGACGCGACTCGTGGATAGCGATCTACTTGGCCTATCTGCCGAGAATCTGGTGACGTCGCATCCGGATGACGGCACACCGTCAGATCCTGAAGCGGACATGTTGCTGCCGCCGCTGCCGCCGGTCGACGACAATAACTGGCTGGTCGAACTGGACTCTTTGCAGCAAGACACTTTCACCGAATCAGCTGGAATAAGCGAAGGCATGCCGCCCATCGATACAGGCTGGGACATTCCACCCCTGTTCAATGTGAGCACTCGTTTGTCAGGCGTGGTCTACACAGCCGTGCTCACGCCCTCTGATGGACGCAAGAACTGGGAGGATGTCATCACCGCCTTTGGTTGGGCCTTTCGAGATGTGCCTGATGCAACGCTGGTATTGAAGCTGGGCGGACCGGATCAGTTGAAGCATCACCATCAAATGCTGATGCTGATGTCGAAGCTGTCGCCGATGAAATGCCGGATCATTGCGCTGCACGGTTACCTCGACGATGCGGACTATGGTCAGCTAATCGGAGCCAGCACTTACTACGTCAACGCCTCCCTATGCGAGGGATTGTGCATGCCGCTGATGGAGTTTCTTTGCTGCGTGCCGGCCATTGCACCGAACCACACCTCGATGGTCGATTACTTGCAACCCGAGTTTGCCTTCATGGTCGACAGCACGCCGAACCTTCCCACGGTGTGGCCACACGGTGACCATCAGGTCTATAAAACCAGTCGTCATCAGATCAACTGGCACTCGCTGATGCTCGCCTATCAGCAGAGCTATATCGTGGCTAAGTCCGACCCTCCGGCTTATGCTGCCATGTCGGCCAGCGCGATGGCCGACATGGAGGATTACTGCGCGATCGATGGTATCGCCCTACGCCTCCAGCAGTTTCTGGAATCGCGCCTGCGAGATTTGAACGCTAAAGAAGCGCATATGGCGCCGATGGCCCTGACCTCATGATTATCCTGGTGCATACGGCCTATCACGAAGGCAACGTCTCGGCGAACCTAGGGCAACCCGAATACAGCTATTACTTTGTGTTACGCGAGTTTCGCCCGATGCTGGAACAGCTCGGTATCGTGATCGATATCCACGAGCCTGTGCGCGAAGTTGACGTCATCTACAGGAATTGTCTGAGTCATGGCATGCCATGCGTCTTCCTTTCTTTCATGCCACCTAACAAGGCTCCCATCGGACTAGCCTGCCCGACCGTTCCGGTGTTTGCCTGGGAATACGATAATCTTCCTCACGAAGGGTTCGGCGGCAAACCGCGCAATGACTGGCGGCGCGTTCTGAAGCACCTTGGCTCAGCCATCACGCATTCCAGCTTTACCGTCGAAACGGTGAAACGCATGGTGGATACGACGTTCCCCATCATTGCTGCACCCGCGCCACTGTGGGATCGGCTTGCCGCAAAAAAACACTCTGTCAGATCTCCTGGCTCGAATGCTGTGCGTTTGCGGGTTGATGGAATAGTCATCGACAGTCAATTCACCGACCTAAGCCAGTATTCGAAGGCCAAGGAACTTGCCTGCGCTCCCGCGCCTCTTCCCCTGCCGGCCGAGCGAAGCGAGGGCGTATCAGAACTTGAACTCGACGGGATCATCTACACGGCCGTATTCAATCCCGGCGACGGACGCAAGAACTGGGTCGACATGATCAGCGCCTTCTGCGTCGCCTTCGCCTACAACGCAGATGCAACGCTGCTGCTGAAGCTCAGTCATCACGACATCAGCGAAGTCGTACCGCAGATGCTCGAATGCATGCACAAGGGTGGCGATTTTGCTTGCCGGATCGTTATCGTCCACGGCTATCTACGCCAAGATGATTACGAGCACATGGTCGATGCCACCACCTATACGGTAAATACCTCACACGGCGAGGGCCAGTGCCTGCCGCTGATGGAATACATGTCCAGCGGCAAGCCTGCTATCTCACCAAGGCACACGGCCATGCTCGACTACATCGACGATTCCTGCGCTTTTGTCGTCGACAGTTTTCTTGAACCAGGTACTTGGCCACATGATATGCGCCAGGCTTTTCGAACCCTGCGCGAGCATGTCCAAGTAGATTCCCTGATTAGAGCCTATCGCTCGAGCTATTACGTAGCCAAACAGGAGCCGGAGACTTACCTAGCCATGTCGACGGCAGCAGTGGTTTCCCTGCAAAGCTATTGCTCGCATGCCGTAGTGAGGCCTCGTCTTGCCAAATTTCTCAACGCCATCATTGCCCAAGATCCACGTCAGGCGGAGAGCGCCCTCCCATTGTGAGCAAGTCTGTCAAGACGATCGCCGTGGGGCACGGCGCCGTGTCAATGACATCGAATGGCTTCGCATTGTCGTCGTACTGGACGTGTTCATACATCATACCCAGAGTAACCTCTTCAACTGAAATCCGGCGTTTGAAATCCGGCGTTGCTCGCAAGCCTGCTTGCGCATTTCGGCCTGTGGCCCGACGTCGACATCTTTTTTGTGATTTTGGGATTCGTGATCGCGCGAAGCCTGATGCCGAAGCTGCAGGCATGCGCATGAAAGCGCCACAGGAGCACCGAGTCGGTGTGGTGAGCTCGCGAGTTTCGCCTGCCGCCGCCGGTATGGTTTTGGCTCGGGTTTATCCTGCTCACTGCGTGGCAATTCACAGCATTCGGGGCCTTCAACCGTTTGCATACCAGCGCCATGGCCACGCTTCGTGGCGATTGCCGCTTTTTCTGCCAGCACATCATCAAGAATCGGGCATCGCGTTTCGTTGGTCATCATGCTGGCCACAGCAATCATCTGGCTGGCGGCATATAACCAAGACTACCTCAGCGGGGCTGACAGCCAGATCAAGCGTTAGATGTTATGGACTGGCTCGCGCTCGTATGCAATCTACCTTATTCATATATCAGCGCTCTTTTTTTGTGCATGAGTCACGGTCTCGCCTGACGGGCACACACTCAAAAGGCGGTGTAATACCGACGTTAATCTTTTCATGGCTGCGACTGTGCTCGCTGTCTAGCTGGTCGGGCCAAATTTCCGGATCGTTGAAAGCCACCGTGCAGGATCGGCAAGCTTCTGACCCACCGCATAGAAAACCGTACCAATGAAATCGCTTGACCATAGCTTTTAAATTCACTTCAAACTATGTTCAAACTGACACGGCAGATGCGTGGCCTCCTGGAGAGTCCGGATTTGAGAGAGATATCCAGACTGTCTATCAGTCGGCATCATCCTGCTCGGACATCATCATTACCAGGCCTGTAGGATGCAAGGCCAATTGGAATAAATGTTTTTTGAAGAGGTGAACAAATGTCCTTGACCTTGGGTCATGCCCTTTGGCGTTACCGTGGATTTGTTTTCGGCAGCGTCAAACGCGAGTTTCAAGCGCGCTACCGCAACTCCTTGATGGGCGCTGCGTGGACCGTACTGCAGCCGCTGGCCATGATCACGGTATATACCGTTGTCTTTTCACAGCTGATGCAGGCACGTCTACCTGGAGTCAACGACCCGTTTGCCTACAGCATCTACCTTTGCTCCGGACTCCTGACATGGGGTTTGTTTTCAGAGATCGTGCAGCGTTGCGAGACTGTATTCCTGGACAACGGCAACATGATAAAGAAGTTGAATTTCCCCCGTATCTGCCTGCCTACCATTGTGGTTTCAAGCGCACTGGTCAATTTTGCAATCACCTTCGCGGTGTTCTTGGTTTTTCTGCTGATCACCGGGCATTTCCCGAGCTGGGTCTTGCTATGCATGATTCCGCTACTGTTGTTCCACGTGATGTTTGCTGCGGGCATGGGCATCGCCGTAGGCGTCCTCAACGTCTTTTTCAGGGACGTCGGGCAGTTCATCAACATCCTGCTGCAGTTCTGGTTCTGGTTTACCCCAATCGTCTACTCCACCACTACGCTTCCGGCTGCCGTCAGACCATGGATCCGGCTCAATCCGCTAACGCCATTTGCGCAGGCGTACCAAGGCATTTTCGTCAACGGACTGTGGCCGCAATGGTCAACATTGTGGCCGAGCGTTGTTCTGGCGCTGGTGCTGTGCGTGCTGGCGCTGAACCTGTTCCGGAATCGTTCGGCTGAAATGGTGGATGAACTGTAATGGGTGATATCGCCGTAAGCGGCCTGAGCAAGGCCTACAAGAGTTACCCCAATCAATGGTCACGGCTGGCCGAGTGGATCAATCCCTCGGGCAAGCCAAAGCATCGGCAGCATTGGGTACTGCAGGACATCAATTTCCACCTGCAGGCCGGCGAAGCCGTCGGCATTGTCGGGGCAAACGGAGCCGGCAAAAGCACGCTATTGAAATTACTGACGGGTACCACGCGACCGACCACTGGCCAGATTTCAGTGAACGGCAGAGTCGCCGCCCTGCTTGAGCTCGGCATGGGTTTTCATCCGGACTTTACCGGCCGACAGAACGCGATGATGGGAGGTCAGTTGCTTGGACTTCCCGCCGACGAGATTCTTCAGCTGATGCCTTCCATCGAAGCTTTCGCGGAAATCGGCGAGTACATCGATCAGCCCGTGCGTACTTACTCGAGCGGTATGCAGATGCGACTGGCCTTCAGCGTAGCTACCGCTCGCAGGCCTGATGTACTGATCGTCGACGAGGCGCTGTCGGTTGGTGACTCGTATTTTCAGCACAAAAGTTTCGAACGCATCCGCGAGTTTCGACGAGCGGGTACTACACTGATGATCGTTTCACACGATCGTTATGCGATTCAGACCATCTGCGATCGTGCCATCTTGCTGCAAGCCGGGCGACTGATAAAAGAAGGCCTGCCCGTCGACGTACTGGACTACTACAACGCATTGATGGCTGAGAGGGATCAGCAGCATGTAAAGCAAGAGCGACTGGAAGACGGTCGCATGAAGACAGTCTCCGGAAGTGGAGAGGCCATGGTGGCCGATGTCCGACTGATAAACGCCAAAGGCGAAGCCGCCGATACCGTGGAGGTTGGTGATTTGCTTGAGTTGCAGGTCCGTGTAGCAATCAAGTCACCCATATCGAGACTTGTACTTGGCTTCATGATCACAGATCGCCTCGGCCAATCCATATACGGAATCAATACACATCGCCTCGACCAGCCGCTGAATGATCTTTCACCTGGTGAGGAAATTCTCTATATCTATCGCTTCCCGGCCAACTTAGGAAAAGGCAGTTACTCGATATCTCTTTCACTATCAAGGGAAGACTCGCACCTGGACATGAACTACGAATGGCGCGACAACGCGTGGATGTTTCACGTGTTCAATACCCACCAGGAAAACTTCGTCGGCGCCAGCTGGCTAAACGCGAAAGTGGAAATTAGTCGGGCAACGGAGCGTGGTACATCCAGCCCAATGTATCCGTGAGTAAGTGTCGCGGCAACGCACCTACACGTGCCTGCAGACGCGCATCGTTACCTTCCAGACGTTGCACTTCATTGCTGCGCACTAAGGCCGGATTGGCACTAACGTCGATGGCGTAGCCAGCGATCTCTTCCATCATCATCAACACTTCACGCAATGAATGACTGGTGCCCGTGCAGACATTGAAGGTATCGGCTTCGCTACGGGTTTCGAGCAGGCGTCGATACGCCCACGCCACAGCGCGCACATCCATGAACTCACGCCAGACATCAAGGTTGCCTAGTTCGATATGACGCTCGCCGCGACGAAAATGATCGACGATCTTGGGGATCAGGAATTGCCCACTTTGCCCGACGCCCGTGTAATTAAATGGGCGAGTGAACACCAGCGGCAGACGTCCCGACCACATCCTCGCCATGTATTCCATGGCGAGCTTGCTAACCGCGTAGTCATTGGTTGGCGCCAGCGGCGCGAATTCATCTAACGGACCATTGCATCCCTGCGTGTTGCCATAAACATTAGCGCTACTGGCCAGCAGCACAGCCGACGGACGCTCAGGCAAATCGACCAGCGCAGTAAGCAGATTCCGGGTGCCTATGATATTGGTGCGGTAAATCGCCTCGATGTCACCATGCGCGACAAAGGCGATGGCTGCCAGATGGATCACTGCCTGCGGACGGATCCGCGCCACGATCTCTCTGACCGCTTCAGCATCGAGCAGATCAACCATGCCGGCCATCGTGCTTTCCGCTTCATACGACAGGCCAAAGACCTCATAACCAGCATCTCTCAGCTCGGCGGCTACGTATTGCCCGGTAAAGCCTTCGAGGCCGGTAACCAGCACGCGCCCTGGCGCAAGCTCAGAAGGAGAGGCCATGCTCATTCCTGCGTAGATCTGCTTCGACCATCATCCGACACAGTGACTCCAGTGAGGTGTGCGACATCCAACCGAGCTTATCCTTTGCCTTCTTGGCATCACCGATCAGCAAGTCGACCTCGGCCGGCCGATGGAAGCGCGGATTGATGCGTACCAGCGTCTTGCCGGTTTTCATATCGATCCCGCGCTCTTCGACACCCCCACCCTTCCATGTCACCTGAATATCGACAGCGGCGAACGCCATGCTAGCGAAATCACGCACTGTTTCAGTCCGCTGGGTGGCTAGCACGAAGGTATCCGGCACATCGGCCTGCAGCATGCGCCACATGCCGTCCACATATTCTTTTGCGTAACCCCAGTCACGCCGAGCGTCAAGATTACCCAACTCCAACACGTCGAGCTTGCCGAGACGGATTTTTGCTACGGTGTCGGTAATTTTTCGCGTGACAAACTCGCGTCCGCGCAGCGGTGATTCGTGATTGAACAGAATGCCGCTGGCACCGAACAGCCCATAGGATTCGCGGTAGTTGATCGTGATCCAGTGCGCATACAATTTGGCGACCCCATAGGGACTCCGCGGATGAAAAGGCGTTTCCTCGCACTGTGGCACGGCCTGCACCTTGCCAAACATCTCGGACGTTGAGGCTTGATAGAAGCGAATGGCCGGGTCAACCGCGCGGATAGCTTCGAGCAGGTTCAGAGCACCCACGCCGGTGATCTGCGCGGTTGTTACGGGTTGATCGAAGGACACGCCGACGAAGCTCTGCGCCGCAAGATTGTAAACTTCACTGACATGATGTCTGTCAAGCAGACGGATGGCAGAACCCATGTCATTGAGATCGAACTCCACCAACTCCAGCTGCGGATGATCCGCGATTCCCAATTCTTCAATGCGCCAGAAATTGGTCGAACTGGTGCGGCGATAGGCACCCACCACGCGATAACCCTTGCCAAGCAGAAATTCCCCCAGATAAGCGCCATCCTGTCCAGTGATGCCTGTGATCAAAGCTGTCTTCATGTGTCGCTCCTGCGTTGCCTTAACCTGTCAATGTTACGGAGTTACGGACATGAAAAGTTGTATCCAATGGATGAGATGATCGTGTATCACGCGAGACTCCATTACCGTGAACACGCAGCTCAACGAAGCGTCCATGGATCCCTCCACTGTGGATGGCCGGCAGCTAGGAGCATGTCCCACAGGTGACGAGTGGTGTCTTTCCAGCTAAGCAAGACATCGTCTGACAAAAGCACTCCGGGCCGATTCGAAGTCGCCGCATGCCTCAGCGCTTCGATCAGACTACCCGGCTCGCTGTCATCGAAATAATCGGCAAATGCCGATGACACTTCGCGAAATACAGGAATGTCCCGTGCAATCACCGGCACGCCGCGCCGGGCCGCCTCCACCAACGGCAGGCCAAAACCTTCCCCCTCCGAAGCGGCGACGAGTGCACGCGATGCATCGTATATTTGCTCGAGGTATTCGTCACTAGCCTGTTCCAGCCAGATCAGCTGAGCTCCTGCAAGCACGCGGCTGCGAATGCGTTTCGCCAGCGCCTCGGACATCCATCCCTGGCGCCCCACGATGACGAGGCAGGCATCCAGACCCTCATCCCACAGCCGATCGAAAGCATCCAGCACGAACGCATGACCTTTGCGCGGTTCGATCGTGCCCACCATCAGAAACGATGGCGAGGCGCGCAGTCGCGCCAGGATAGACAAGGCATCGGCAGGCAGCCCCATGCTTGGATGCGTGGAAGCAGGGTCATTGCCGGGATAGAAGTAACCAAGTCCTAGATCCTGCTTACGACGCGGAGGATGAAGGTCGAACCAGTGGCGCAAATCATCGACAACCGACTGTGAGATGCAAACCAGCTCATCGGCATACTGGCCTATACATTGCAGCCAACGCGCATGCATATCGGCAATGCCGTCGGGAAACCATGCCGGCATCTGCACCGGCAATAAGTCATAGACCACGAAGAGCATGCGCACGCCACGCACTCGCCATGCTTCGAGCAGAGCTGTATTCGCCGGCAAGATATCGGCAACCCAGTCCAGACCCAACAGTATGTCTCCCGCGCGTGGCACCACTTCATCTTGCGGCAACTCGACTCCCGGATAGTCAAATAGCCGCAAACCGTAGCTATTGGCTTGCAGATAGCGCCCGTTTTCCAAGCGCACCGGTTCTACCCTGTAGTGGTTCTGGTCCAGTTGCAATAGCGACGACAGCAAGCCACGCACCACGCGCTCGATACCAGTGTGTAACGCGCTGGAGGCGGTTGCAGTGACATCGACGTATAGTCGCGGCCGATCCACCCGCACTGAGTTAG
>Ga0302312_10001668_pt1 | contig 13220 bp, 6 predicted proteins | sample III_Palsa_N2_1_FD_200529 | JGI IMG/M metagenome (GOLD analysis project Ga0302312, IMG submission 200529) | Peat permafrost microbial communities from Stordalen Mire near Abisko, Sweden - III_Palsa_N2_1 | ecosystem: Environmental > Terrestrial > Soil > Palsa > Peat permafrost | place: Sweden... | reverse complement strand
GTAATAGTGCAGAGTTCAAGGGTAGCTTGCAACATACGTTCTTTAAGGATATGAGCTTCAACCTGGCGCTCAATACGGACAAGCTACTGGTGCTGAATACCACGGCCAGGGATAATAAGAATTTTTACGGTACGGCTATCGCTAAAGTGAATGCTTCCCTTACGGGACCCCAAAGCAATATATTGTTGAAGGTAAACAGGGCAGAATCTGTGGACAGCTCCCATATTTACCTTCCCAGCGGAAACACGAAGGCGGGAGAGCTTCCTGATTTCATTGTCTTTAAGGAATATGGGAAAGAAATGGAGGCGGACGACGCCTCTCAAAGAAGCACTTCCAATTTTACGGTGGAAATGAACCTCGTGGCGAATCACTATGCAAAGATTGATGTCATCCTGGATGCGGCCAATGGGGATGTGGTCAAAGCACAGGGAAACGGAAACCTGCTGATCCGCGCCGGAACCTCCACCCCCCTCACCATTAACGGAACGTATAATATAGAATCCGGAGAGTACACGTACGCCAATGGAAACTTTGGCATTAAAAAGCCCTTTTCCCTATCCGAGGGGAATATCCGGTGGACGGGGGATCCGATAGAAGCCAATATCAATATTAACGCCAGCTACCTGGCCCAGAACGTGACCCTTCCCAGTAATATCACCACTTCGACCGGCGGTTTTGTAATACAAACAACCAATATCATCATCCTATGTCACCTGACCAACACTTTGAACCATCCGACCATCAATTTTGAATTCCAGTTGCCGCCGGATAACCCCTATAAGAATGACCCTATTGTGGCGGCAGAATTGAAAAAGTACCAGGAAGATCAAAGCGAAATGAATAAACAGGTCACCTACCTGTTGTTGTTTGACACCTTTATATCCAGCCAGGATGCCCTGGCCTCTAATGTCAACGGGGGAACCCTGGTGGCGGGCACCGTTGGACAAGTCGTGGCCAATCAGCTTTCCGCTACCTTAAGGACCGTCATCAAGCAAGTACTCAAGGACAATACACTGGACCCTTATATCTTTATTAACCCGGGCTTTGCCTTTCAGGGTAACCAAGAGTATGGTACGGTCACCAATGCCAGCAAACTGGGCGCCAATAAGTCATTTATCAGCGGACGGCTCGTCTTAAAGCTGGGGGCCAGCCTGGATTATACCACCAATCCCCAGTTTGCCCAGAAGGGGACTGATCTGATCTGGTCTCCCGACCTGGAAGTCCAGTGGAGTATTAGTTCTGACGGACATGTGCGCCTGACCGGGTATAATCGGACCAACTACGATTTCACTTTCGGAAAATATAATCGGACCGGTGTAGGAGTAAGCTATCGCAAAGACTTCGACCGCCTGATCGACCTGTTTGCCAATGAGAGGAAACAAATGAAGACCAAGCGGCCGGATGGCCCTTCGGCTACTGCACCCCCTCCCCCGCCGCCTACGCCGGTACAAACGAGTGGCGGGACGGATTAACAAGGCCGCAGGGCGATTACAAACCAGACGGACGGAACAAGCCCGCAGGGCGATTAAGCGCCCGCGGAACGCGTTAAATGACATGCCCCATGCGATCCCGTTTGGTCTGCAGGTAGCGTTCATTGTGAGGATTAGGGTCAATGCGAACGGGCACCGTATCCACGATTTCAAGGCCATATCCTTGTAAACCGGCCCGTTTACGGGGATTGTTACTGATAAGACGCAACTTGGTGATCCCCAGGTACCGAAGTATCTGAGCGCCTACTCCATAATCTCTGTCATCCATCCCAAACCCCAGGTGTAAATTGGCTTCTACTGTATCCATGCCCTCTTCCTGGAGTTTGTAGGCCTTGAGCTTATTGAGCAGTCCTATACCCCGGCCTTCTTGGTTCATGTAAAGGATGACTCCTTTCCCTTCCTTTTCAACGAGTTCCATGGCAGCGTGGAGCTGATCCCCGCAATCGCAGCGAAGAGACCCCATAATATCGCCCGTGAAACAGGAGGAATGTACACGGACAAGCAGGGGCTCGTTCGGCTCCCATGTTCCCTTGATCATGGCCAGGTGTTCGCTATTGGAATTCTTTTCCCGGAAGGCGATCAATTTGAAGTGGCCGTATTTGGTCGGCATATCTACCCGTACGACTTCTTCGATCAGGGAATCCGTCTTCAGGCGGTATTCAATCAAGTCCTTAATAGAAATGAGCTTCAGGTCAAAATTACGCGCAATCACTTCCAGTTCCGGCAAGCGGGCCATGGTTCCGTCCTCGTTCATAATCTCCACCAATACGCCGGCCGGCTCAAATCCTGCCAACCGGGCCAGGTCAATAGTTGCTTCGGTATGGCCCGTCCGTCTCAGCACCCCTTCCTTTTTGGCTTTGAGCGGGAAAATGTGTCCCGGGCGGCCTAAATCCTCCGGGCGGGTGGCCGGGTCTATCAATGCCTGAACCGTCTTTGCCCGGTCATGTGCGGAAATCCCCGTGGTGCAATTGTGGCCAAGGAGGTCCACAGACACAGTGAAGGGCGTCTCATGTAAGGCGGTATTATTAGTTACCATGAGGTCCAGCTGGAGTTTCTCACACCTGTCTTCCGGCAATGGAGCACAGATCAGGCCCCTCCCGTGCTTGCTCATGAAATTGATAATTTCCGGCGTTACATTGGCTGCCGCCGTGATAAAGTCCCCTTCATTTTCCCTGTCTTCGTCATCCACCACGATAACCAGTTTCCCCCGTTTTATATCTTCTATGGCACTTTCAATACTGTCCATGTTATTTAATTATTTTATATGCAAAGATAACGAACCCGCGGCGTCTTTCCTTGGACGCCACCCAAGGCATTCATTTATAGTTAATTAGTCAGTACGTGTCAAATGAAAAAAAGAAATCCACGTTTGTCCTAACAATTTGTTAATATTTAGCTGTCTAACCTCGGGATTTAATTTATTTCTTTGCACCGATTACCAAACCTATTCCATCTATCAGCACCAAACCTATTTCATCTATGAGTCTGAAGAAACTCCTCACCGTTCTTTTACTGGCGTTGGGTGCGCCAGTAGCCATTTTGGCCCAGGTAACAACAGGTAGCATTACGGGTAACGTAAAGGATTCCAAAGGAGAATTCCTGGTGGGCGCAACCATAAAAGCCGTTCACCAGCCGACCGGAACTGAATATTCTACCGTTACCAAATCGGAAGGACACTATGTGCTTCCCAATTTAAGGGTCGGGGGCCCCTATACTGTTACCATCACCTACGTGGGCTATTCCACACAAACTTATGACAACCTGGTTGTTACGCTCGGAAACCCCGTCAGTCTTCAGGCAACCATGGAAAACAGCGCTGCTGCACTGAGCGAAGTAAAGATTACAGGAAAAGGGAATTCCATTATCAGCTCCGACAGGACCGGGACGTCTACCAACGTTTCCCTGCGCACTATCTCCAACCTGCCTACCCTGTCCAGGAGCATTCAGGATTATGCCCGCCTTACGCCGCAGGCGGTTTCTTACACCAGTAACTCGTCCAACAGTCCCGTGGGTATTTCTTTTGCAGGACAAAGTAATAAGTACAATCAATTCACCATAGACGGCGCCAATGCCACCGACGTATTCGGGCTGTCCAGCACGGGCACCAACGGTGGGCAGGCGGGCGCAAATCCCATCCCCATAGAATCGATCCAGGAGCTTCAGATCGTTCTGGATCCCTACGATGTTACCTATGGAGGCTTCACTGGGGGTGGTATGAATGCGGTCACCAAAAGCGGTTCCAATGTAGAACATGGATCAGCGTATTATGTATTCCAAAACCAGGGATTGGTAGGGAATGGGGCCAATGATACGAAATACCCCAGTTTTAAGGACTATACCTTCGGCGCCAGCCTGGGAGGAAAGATCATTCAGAACAAGCTGTTTTATTTTATCAATGCCGAAAGGACTGATTCCAAAACGCCCCTGGCATATGACCCATCCAATCCTTCTTCAGGATCCAAGTTCCCACTGGACTCCCTGCAAAGTATCAGTAGCTTCGTCAATGGCACCTACGGGAAGAACGGCATCACCACTGGAAGCTATACGGGTCTTACTCCCGAACAATCTGCCACTTCCATCTTTGGCCGTATCGACTGGAACATCAACGAAAAGAACAAACTGACCATACGCCACGCCTTCGTACACGGGAGCAATTATATCCTCTCCCGGTCCCCGACTTCAATGACCTTTTATAATGGCGGGTATGATATGATCAATACGTCCAATTCCACCGTGGCCGAGTTGAACAGCAATTTTTCCAGTTCATCCAACGTGCTGCGTGTAACCTTCAACGATATCAACGATCATCGTACTACCCAGGCTTTTCCTTCGGTAACTATTTACAGCGGAGCGCTTACCTACAACCTGGGAGGGGATTATTCCTCCGCCCGCAATAGCCTGATCCAGAAGAACTATACCTTGCTGGATAACTACACGATCTACCGTGGTACACATACGGTAACTTTCGGTACCGACAATGAGTTCTATAATACAACGAACGTATTCCTGCAGGATTTCTATGGAGGATACACCTATAACAGCATTGCCGATTTCGAAAACAATGCCACTCCCGCTCAGTATTACGTAAGCTACTCGACCAAGGGAGCCGCAGACGACGCCGCCGCCAAAATGCATGCCGCCCAGTTCAGTTTATACGGGGGAGATGTATGGGCGATAAAAGATAATTTCAAGCTGACGTATGGGGTCCGCATCGATATGCCCGTATTCTTTAACAAGCCGGATAAGAACAGCAACTTTGATACGGTGACTACCTTTAACGGCATTCAGAACAGTACCACACCCAAGTCCACGCCTTTGTTCTCTCCCAGGGTGGCTTTCAACTGGGACGTCCACCACAATGGTAAGACACAATTGCGCGGAGGCGCCGGGCTCTTTACCGGACGCATTCCCTTTGTATGGGTTTCCAATATGTACACCAATACTGGCGTTGCTTCCATCAAGTATTCCGGAACAACGCCCGGTGGATTCCAATACAATCCGACAGATCCCCACCTGGGCGCCTATATACCCAGCAGCTATGCCAGCGCTCCGACGGAGATCGACGTAACCGACCCTCATTTTAAATTTCCCCAGATCCTCCGTTCCAACCTGGCCATTGATCAAAAACTGGGCGTATGGGGATTGATCGGAACCCTGGAAGGCATATATACCAAGACTATCAACAATATCAACTACCAAAACCTAAACGTTGGACCCCAGGTCGGTGAAGTCACCCTGGGTAGCACGACCCGTCCCTGGTACAATTTCAAACGCGCCAATAGCAGTTATACGGATGTGCTTGAATTGACCAATACGAGCAAAGGATATGCGTACAATTTCACGGCCCAATTACAAAAGCCCTACTCCAACGGATGGCAGGGCATGGTGGCTTATACCTACGGTCGCTCCTATTCCCTGAATGACGGCACCAGTTCTACCGCCATATCCAACTGGCGCTATGCATATAATATCAACGGCCTCAATAACCTGGACCTCTCCCGCGCCAACTACGATCCGGGGTCCCGCGTAATCGCCTATATCACCAAGCAATTCCGTTATGCCCATAACCGCCTGGCCACAAATGTTGGCCTGGTATACACCGGACAATCAGGGGAAACTTTCTCCTACATGTTCAGCAAGAATATCAACGGGGATGACGTTTCCAGCAAGAGCGCCAATGCCGATCTGGCCTACCTGCCTACGGATGCCAGCCAGTTCGCCACGCTGACAAGAAACGGGGCTCCCGTATCTGCTGCACAACAATTTTCCGATCTGCAGACCTTTGAGGCGGCCAATCACCTGACCAGTCACGCAGGAGAAAACCTGGATCGCAATGCTTTCCGCCTTCCCTGGGAAAATCACTTTGACCTGAAGCTCTCCGAAGATATTTATGTGTACAAGGCACATAGGCTGCAGGTCTCTTTTGACGTCTTTGATGTAAACAACCTGCTGAGCCGCAAATGGGGCTGGAGCTACTACCTGGCCAACCAGGATGTGAATCTCTTTACGGTGGTTACACAGACACAAACGCCGACCTATACATTCGATATTACAAAACAAAACCTCATCAAAGGGGTATACAGGCCTTACACTATCAGCGATTTCAACTCCCGCTGGAGGGGTCAGATCTCTTTGAAATATGCTTTCTAAAAATTCGTCACTAAAAAGAGAGAGGCTGTCTTTGAAAGGACAGCCTCCCGCTTTTTTCAAAAAGCGATAATAATTCCTTAATCCTGGAAAACGGGATAAGGGTGGATTTTAATTCACTTTTGCGCCCTGAATTTCGTGAATGACATTCTTTCTCTAACGACTTGCCCCAACGCTTGTATTTTTCATCATTTAACCAAAAGTATCTATGCTTAAATTCATCAGACTGCTTGGAGTACTCTGTTTGGGGCTCTCTATTTCTCTCCATCTTTTTGCCCAGGAAACTACCTCTGACATCCAGGGAACTATTACGGACGGGAAGGAAGGGTTGGCTGGCGCCACCGTAGTGGCCATCCACACGCCTTCCGGAACCCGTTATGCCACTACTACCCGTAAAGACGGGCGATTTAACTTAGCCAACGTAAAGATCGGCGGCCCCTACGTAATCACCGTCACTTTCGTAGGTTACAGGGAAGAAAAGCAAGAGAATATTTTCCTGTCCCTGGGCCAGGAATTAAAATCTGACTTTACCCTGACACCCGAATCCCAGAACCTTTCAACTGTTGTTGTGAAGGGAACAGGGCAGAACAAGATCTTCAATAGCGGGCACACCGGTAGTCAGGAAGTCATCACCCGGACCCAGATTGACCGCCTCCCCACCATCAACCGGTCTCTGCAGGATTTCACTAAATTGGAACCTACGTCTGCCGCCGGCGGTTTGAGTTTCGGAGGCCAGTATAGCGGGTACAATAATGTAACCGTAGATGGGGCCAATTTCAACAATTCCTTCGGCCTTTCTTCCACTTTGGGCGGCCAGACCAACTCCCAGCCCATCAGCCTGGAAGCCATTGAGCAGATCCAAGTGAACGTGTCCCCTTATGATGCTACCCAGGGGGGCTTTTCCGGGGCAGGTATCAATTCCGTCACCAAAAGCGGAACCAACACCTTTAAAGGATCCGTTTATACTTATATCAAGGGGCCCGGTACCCAGGGATATAACGTGGAAAATACCCAGATCACCCGATCGCCTTTCACCTATTATGTACGGGGCGCTTCCCTGGGCGGGCCCATCATCAAGAACAAACTGTTCTTCTTTCTGAGTGCGGAAGAAGTGCGCCAGACGGCGCCGGCTACCAGCCAGATCGCTTCGGATGCCAACCACGCGCCCGGAGGAAACGTATCCCAGGCCAATGCCGATACACTGAACGCACTAAGCCAGTTCCTCATCAGCAAATTCAACTACAACCCCGGTGCATACCAGGGATATTCTTTCCAGGACAACAGTAATAAGATCACAGCTAAGCTGGATTGGAACGTAGGCGCCCGTAGTACTGTGACCATCAAATACAATTACCTGAAGTCCTACGCTGACCAGTTTGCCAGTACCAGCCGGCCAGGTGCAGGCCAGGTAGGTGGAACTACACAAGGTCTTCCGGGTACGTATGCCATGCCCTTCGAAGGGAGCGGATACCGGATCAATAACAATTTCAATATTGTCATCGGTGAGTTGAATACCCGGTTTGGCAATTCCTCTTCTAATAAGTTCCAGGTGGGATATACGGCTCTGCGGGACTTCCGCACCCCTCACTCCAATTCCACCACTTTCCCCCTGGTGGATATCTTAAACAACGGAAATATCTACACGACATTTGGGTATGAACCTTATACTTACAATAATATCCTGCACACAGACGTATACCAGATCGCAGATATCTTTAAAATATACAGGGGAGCACACGAGCTGACTTTCGGTACCCAGGATTATTACCGCAAATATCAAAATGCGTTCGCTCCGGGATATAATGGGGTTTACCAGTTCAACAGCCTGACCGATTTCTACAACAGTGTCAACAACGGTACGGCCAATGCCAAATCCTATTACCTGCAATATTCCGCTTTGCCCGGCAGGGCTTTCCCCTATGCATACGCGGGATCTACCGAATTATCTTTATTCGCACAGGATAAATGGAGGGTCACTAATAACTTTGCCCTGACATATGGTCTCCGCCTGGAAAACACCATTTACAAACAGGCCTTTCAGGACAATCCTTCGTTCGACGCCCTTCAGTTTAAAAACGGCTCCACCTATAACATTGGCAAAGCACCCGGCAATGCCCTGCTTGTTTCTCCGAGGGTAGGTTTTAATTGGGATGTGCTGGGCAACAAGACCTTACAGCTCAGGGGCGGAGCCGGTATATTCTCCGGACCTCCTCCTTTCGTATGGATCAGCAACCAGGCCAGTAACAACGGTATACAATTCGGTTCTTTCACGAATGCTAATGTCGCCTTCAATTCCGACCCTACGCATTACCTGCCTGCCAGTGGCGCCGCCAATAGTTCCTACAGCACGGCACTCACGAGTCACAATTTTAAATATCCCAGTGTACTGAAGTACAGCCTGGCCGTAGACAAGAAACTTCCCGGTGATTTCGTTGTCACCTTGGAAGGAATGGGTACCAAGGATATTAATGCCGTCTATTTCTCCAATATTAACCTGAATGAAACCAATGCCACACCCCTGGTGGGAACTGACAATCGCCTGCAATATGCGGCGGGAACCGGCAATAAGTATTATTCCGGAGCAGGGGGCGCCTCACTGACGAATCCGAACATCGGAACGGCGATCCTGATGAGCAATACTAATAAAGGATATGCCTACAGCCTTACTGCGAGGATCCAGAAGAACATCTCCAACCTATCGCTGAGCCTTGCATACACTTACAGTCAAAGCAAGAATACGGCAGAGGGTGGTAGCACCGCGTCTTCCCTTTGGAGCGCCAGGGCCGTCAGCGGAGATCCCAATGCACCTACACTGGCTAATGCAAGCTGGTTGCAACCACATAGGGTCATTGCTTCAGCCTCGTACAAGTTGAATGAAGGAAAATTTGCTTCCACCACTTTCGGAGCCATCTTCGAAGCGACAAATAATGGAACGGGCTCTTATGTCTATAACGGTGACGTAAACCACGATGGCAATACAGGGAATGACCTGATCTATATCCCTAAGACGCAAAGTGATATCGAACTTGTGCCGGTTAATACGGGCGGAGGGGTCATCACGGATACCAGGACAGCTTCACAGATCTGGAACCAATTGAATAATTATATCATTCAGGATCATTACCTTGATTTCCACAGGGGGCAATATGCCAAAGCCAATGCCCTGATGTATCCATTCTTTAAAAGACTGGACCTGCACCTGGCCCAGGATTTCTCCGTCTTTATCGGAAGTAAGGAAAAAGGAACGCGTCATACCCTTAGCCTTTCGTTGGACCTGATCAATGCAGGCAACTTCCTGAACCGCAACTGGGGCGTTTACAAACTGGCCAATGCAACAAATTTCCTGAAATATGAAGGGATAGATCCGGTTACCCAGGCACCCAGGTTCTCCTTCCCTTATTTGGATGCCACAAATCAGGTCCCATTGACCACCACATGGAAAGACGATACCAGTATCAATTCTCGCTGGCAGGCACAGTTTGGGATCAGATATATGTTTAACTAAACAACCGTAGTTTTTCCCAATAGCGCAGAGGTCGGCTTTTACAGCCGGCCTCTTTTTTTAGGCGGTGATCACCCGGGGCACCTTTCCTTCGAGCAGGATCAGGTCTGCCAGGACGATGGCTGTCACCGCCTCCAATATGACAGGAGCCCGGAGAGCCACACACAGGTCGTGCCGCCCTTTCACGGAAAAGGCTTCGACCTGGCCGGTTTCCCAATTAAGGCTGTTTTGTTCCTTAGGAGTGGAGGAAGTAGGTTTTATCGCGATGCGAAACACCAATTCGTTTCCATTGGTGATGCCACCTACGATACCTCCGGCATGGTTTGTGGCTGTATGACCTTCTACATTTACAATGGCATCATTATGCTGACTGCCAAACATCCGGGCGGCTGCAAAACCAGTCCCAAACTCAATCCCTCTTACGGCGGGAATGGCAAATACGGCGTGGGCAAGTAAAGACTCCGCCGAATCAAAGAACGGCTCGCCCAGGCCGATGGGTAACCCATTCACACGGCATTCCACGATGCCGCCTATGGTATCCTTGGCATCGATCGCTTTCTGTAATCCAAGTTCCTGGTCCACTTCACCCCCGATCTCCAGGAGATCGGCTACCACGTGGATAGCCGGAGAATATACCTGCAGGATGCGCTTGGCAATGACCCCCGCGGCCACAATACCGGCCGTCAGGCGGGCGCTAAAATGCCCTCCGCCCCTATAGTCCTCAAACCCACCATATTTGTGATGGGCAACAAAGTCGGCGTGACCGGGCCTGGGAATATCCCTTTGTTTCTCGTAATCCCCACTTCGGGTATTGTTATTGTCAAACAAAATGGTAATGGGTGCGCCGGTAGCCTTGTCATTGAAAAGGCCGCTCCTGAAAATAGGGAGGTCGTCTTCCTTTCTCGGGGTAGTGCCTTTTGCACCTGCCTTTCGGCGTTCCATATCAGGCAAAAAATCGGTCAGTTGCAAGGGCAACCCGGCAGGACAGCCGTCAATAGTCACTCCTACCCCAGCCCCGTGGGATTCCCCGAAAATGTGTACCCGGAAAAGGCGGCCAAAACTATTCATGTGCAGATGAGATTGGTTGTACTTCCTCCACCGGAACGCCCCAGGCGCGCAGGTGTTGGTAAAAATCGGTATAGGATTTATCAATCGCCTGGGCCTGCGCGATCGTCACAGGGGCTGTCGCTTTGAGGGCGGCCACGGCGCAGGCCATGGCGATCCTGTGGTCGTTGTGCGAAGTCACCTGCCCTCCGCTGACGCCGGTTCCTCCATGGACATGCATGAAATCACCTTCCAGGGTAATATGGATACCCAACTTGCCGAACTCCTGCTGCAAAGTCGTGGCCCTGTCACTCTCTTTATGCTGCAAGCGCCTGACTCCTCGTAAAACGGTGGTTCCATTGCAATAGGCAGCCAGCGCCACCAGGGGGGGGAACAAGTCCGGACAGTCCGTGGCGTCGAAACTAAATGCTTTCAGGGATTGAGGGGTTACAGTGATTGAATTCCCGTTGATGCTCAATGCAGCCCCGGCATCAGTTAATGCCTTCAGTACCGCTTTGTCCGCCTGAGTGGAATCCGGGTCCAGTCCCTCAATATCTACAGGACCGGCGATGGCCCCTGCGACCAGCAAAAAAGCGCCTCCGCTCCAATCACCTTCTACGGTGTAGTGAAGAGGGTCGGCTTCAGCGGGCGTGGGGCTGCCTTCAAAATGGAATGTTTCATGCGCCCTGTGCGTCACCTTCCATCCGAAATGCCGGAGCACACTCAGTGTCAGGTCAATGTAAGGCTTGCTTTTGAGGTCATTCACCCGAATCACCTTGCCTTCTGCGCCGGCCGAGGCAAACGCCATCAGTAAACCGGTGAGGAATTGGGAACTCAAAGAACCGTCGACGGTAATATCTGCGGGTTGCAGCGGGCCTTGTATGGAAAGGGGCAAATGCCCCTGGTTGGAATGAATGCGGATCCCCAGTTGCGGGAAGATGTCGTCAAAAAAATGAAGCGGCCTGGTAAGGAGGCTCCCTTTTCCATTAATGACCAATGGCTTCCCACTAAGGGCGGCGATCGGCGTGAACATGCGCACTCCCAGGCCGGATTCTCCGCAATTGATCAATTCAGAAACAGGGTCAACCCCTTTGCTGCTTATAGTCAGGGTTCCATCCTTTCCGCCTTCTACCCGGACGCCCAGTTTCTGTATGGTATCCAGGGCGGCCAGGTCATCGTGTGAATGGCCGGGGTTGTGGAGTACCGTGACTCCCCGGCGCAACAGGGCGGCCGCACAAGCCCTTTGCATAGAGCTTTTGGAAGCGGGGGCCTGTAGCGTACCCTTTATAAGCGAGGGTTGTATGGAAACGATCATTGCTTTACAAATTCTAGTAATAACGACTGCAATTCGGGGAGGGGGATCGGTTGGATAACTGCCTGTCCTATCTTATTCAACAAAATATAATTCATGGACTGGGTCGTGCGTTTCTTATCCATTTTCAGAATCTCCCAAGCCTTTTCCACATCGAATACAGAATAGGTAGGCAGTCCATACTGTCCAATCACTTTCACGACCCGTTCTGTCTGTTTGAACCCCGTCTGTTGCTCCGATATATAGCAGGCTACCGTCATTCCTATGGATACTGCCTGGCCATGGGACAACTCATACATGTTCTCAATGGCATGCCCCAGGGTATGACCGAAGTTCAGGAGCTTCCGTTCTCCTTTTTCAAACTCATCCCCCTGCACCACTTTGGTTTTCAACAGGGCGTTCCGGCGGATCAATTTCTTTAACAGGGTCTTGTCCTTGCGTAGTTGCTTTAGCGTGTGCTCCTCCAGTATCTTAAACATCGGGGCGTCCTTGATACAGGCGTGCTTTATGCATTCCGCCATCCCGTTGATCCACTCATGCTCCGGCAGGGTGTCGAGCAGATCCGTATCGTACAACAGGAAGTCCGGCTGCCGGATCAATCCCACCATATTTTTATAGACGCCCACGTCAATGCCGTTCTTGCCGCCTATAGAAGCGTCCACCATCGCCAGGATGCTCGTAGGGACAAAACCAAAGCGCAGGCCGCGCATATATATCCCGGCCACATAGCCGGTGATATCAGTAACCACGCCTCCTCCTACTCCTACCAGCCACCAGCCACGGTCAACTTCAAACTCGAGGAGTTGCTCAATGATGGAATCAACCGTCGCTTGTGTCTTGTAAGCTTCCCCGGGTTTCAGAACGATGGTGTTCCAGTCCCCGAATAAGACCTGGTGAGACGCGAACAAATGCTCATCCGTAATGAGCACCGTTCTTTCCCTGGGCACCAATTTGTCCAACCTGGAATAGGAAGCATCAAAGTAATAATCACAGGAGGCCGTCGAAAAGGGGATCGTCTGTTTATTCTTCATTCATCACTTTGGTCTGATGACGGATACTTTCCAAGTGTACTGCATCAAAATATTTGGTAATAAATTCTTTCCCGAGACCGAATTTCTCTCCTTTCTGCACCGCACGTTCCAGGATCTCGTTCCAGCGACTGGTTTGCAGGATTGTGATATTATTGTCCTTCTTGTACTGGCCAATCTTTTCAGCTATCTTCATA
>Ga0302312_10001656_pt1 | contig 13271 bp, 14 predicted proteins | sample III_Palsa_N2_1_FD_200529 | JGI IMG/M metagenome (GOLD analysis project Ga0302312, IMG submission 200529) | Peat permafrost microbial communities from Stordalen Mire near Abisko, Sweden - III_Palsa_N2_1 | ecosystem: Environmental > Terrestrial > Soil > Palsa > Peat permafrost | place: Sweden... | reverse complement strand
GAAATGTTCGGGGAAAATAGCAAGGTTCGTTTCCGCCCTTCCTATTTCCCTTTTACGGAGCCCAGCGCCGAAATGGACATTAGCTGCACGGTATGCGGAGGAAGCGGTTGTTCCCTGTGTAAGCACACCGGTTGGGTAGAGATACTAGGCTGCGGAATGGTCCACCCTCAATTATTGGAGAACCTGCACATCGATTCGAACAAGTACTCGGGTTTCGCTTTCGGCATGGGAGTGGAACGCATTTGCCAGTTAAACTATGTGGTGAACGACCTGCGCCTGTACGCACAAAATGACCTGCGGTTCCTGCAGCAATTCACCAGCGGGGTTTAAGCACAGTCACTATGAATATTCACCAAGTTATTATCTGCGGAGCAGGAACCATGGGCAGCGGGATTGCACAGGTGGCCGCCCAAAATGGACAGGAAACGGTTCTCTATGACCTTGCCCCGTCGGCGCTCGAAAAGGCGAAAATCGCGATCTATGCCTCTTGGAAGACAATGGTGGAGAAACAGCGGCTAACTGCCACCCAGGCGGACGAGGCCTGTAAAAACCTGCGTTTTACCAGTACCGTCTCGGGTCTTCGGGCAGACCTAGTCATTGAGGCCATTGTCGAAAAGTTAGAGGCAAAGATCAATCTGTTTCAATCACTTGCCTCTTGCGGTCACAACGAAACTATTTTCGCATCCAATACTTCTTCCTTATCCATTCATGCTATTCAACAGGCGCTGCCCTTTCCAGAAAGGGTCGCAGGCCTGCATTTCTTCAACCCCGCGCCACTAATGAAGCTGGTGGAGATCGTACAAGGGCCACATACCAATCCCGGGGTCCTGGCAGCGCTTGACGTGCTTCTCAGGAAATGGGGGAAAGTGCCCGTGCATTGCAAAGACGCCCCTGGCTTTATCGTCAACAGGGTGGCCCGGCCCTACTATCTTGAGGCGTTACACCTGGTGGAAGCCGGCTTGGGCGATTTTGCCTCTATTGATCGTATCGCTGAAGCTACGGGCTTCCGGATGGGTCCCTTCCGCCTGATGGACCTTATTGGAAACGACATTAACCTGGCGGTCAGTATTTCCCTGTATGAGGCCTGCGGAAAGCCTCCCCGCTTTAAACCATCTCCTATCCAGGAAGCCACAGTGACGAAAGGAGACCTGGGCAGAAAGACCGGGAAGGGATATTATACTTATTCATAAATTACCGTCAAACGATCTATACATGATATTTGTCACCGGTGGCACAGGACTCGTCGGAAGCTATTTGATCAAATCGCTGCTGGATGCGGGAAAACCCGTCAGAGCGTTGTGCAGGCATCCGTATAATGGCTCCCTGCTGTCCGCCGGAGACCTTCAACGTGTGGAATGGGCCGAAGGGGATATCCTGGATATCGACGCCCTGGAAGAATGTATGAAGGGCGTTCAGCAGGTATACCATTGCGCCGCCACAGTGAGCTTCAGTCCACGGATGGCAGACACCCTGCTGAAGGTCAATATTGAAGGTACGGCCAACGTGGTCAATGCCGCGCTCTCGACAGGGGTTCGGAAACTGGCCCACGTAAGCTCCGTTGCCGCCCTTGGCCGCGGACCCAAAGGAATGCCCGTCAATGAATCGGTGAGCTGGAGTGAAGAACCCAACCGCTCCCTGTATGGAAGAAGTAAATACGAAGGAGAAATGGAAGTTTGGCGGGGGATGGCGGAAGGGCTGGAAACGGTCATTGTAAATCCGTCAACCATCCTGGGCGCAGGGGACTGGAAAAAGGGGTCCGCAGGACTCTTCAAAACAGCCTATGATGAATTCCCCTGGTATACTGAAGGCGTTAATGGTTTTGTAGACGTCAGGGACGTGGCCCGGGCCGTCATAGCGCTCATGGACAGTGACATCCATTCCGAGCGTTTCATCATTTCCGCGGACAACTGGACCTACAGGCAGGTCTTTACCGAAATAGCCAGGCAATTTGGAAAAAGGATTCCTCACAAAAAGGTGACCCCGCTCATTGCTGAAATCGCCTGGAGGATGGAAAAGATGAAAGGCCTTTTTTCCGGGATTGACCCTTTGCTCACCAAAGAAACAGCGCATACCGCACAGTCAATCATGCTGTTCGATAACGGAAAGGTGCTGAAGGCCCTTCCCGGTTTCCAGTTTACGCCCCTGGAAGAGACCATCCGGTACCACTGTGCGTTGCTCAAATCGAATTATGGCCTGTGACCGCGGACGCGATCACCCAAAGTACGCCGGTGGCGTACTGCCCGAAGGATCACCTCCTTCTACTTATTTTCGAGTTGTTTCAACCTTTCCCAGATTTCCGGTATGCGCTTGAGCCAAACCAATTGGCGCTGTGCGACCTTTGCTTCTTCCGCCGGGGAACCTAAATAAACCTTGCCCGGCTCCAGGCTTTTTCCGATTCCACTCTGTCCAAGTACTACGGCGCCATCCCCAATGGTCAACGTTTTGTTAACCCCAACCTGTCCCCAAAGGGTGACTCCATCTCCAATCGTCGTAGCTCCGGCAACACCTACCTGGGCGGCAAACAGACAGTTTCTGCCTATCACCACGTCATGTCCGATATGAACCATGTTATCCAATTTTGTTCCCCTGCCAATGACCGTATCGTGGCTTACCCCCCGATCGATAGTACAGGAACAGCCGATCTCCACATCCGAATGGATAAGCACCCGTCCGCAGCTATCCATTTTTTTAAACCAAACGTCCCGGTTGGCCTTTCTGTTAAAATAAAAAGCATCCCCGCCTATTATACTTCCGCCATGAATGACCACATTGTCTCCGATCGAACAATGATCATAAATCACAACCCCGGGATGAATAAGGCAATCCTCCCCTATCGTCACGTGATTGCCAATGAATACACCTGGCATAACGATCGTTCCTTTTCCAATCACCGCGCTATCACTGATAGGTTTGGTGGCAGGTTCAAAAGGTCTATAGTGACGGACAATTTTCAAGTAGGCCTCAAAAGGCTCTGCAACAATCAGCAATGCTTTACCAGGAGGACATTCAGCGTTTTGATTGATGATAATGAACGAAGCCGCAGAATGGATACACGCTTCATAGTATTTAGGATGATCTACAAATGCCAGGTCTCCTGGTTCCACCTTATGCAACTCATTGATGCCCGTCGCATATCCTTGTACATTACCTGTTAATTCGGCTCCAATAAACTCAGCTATCCACTGCATGGAAACGGGAGAAGGAAATTTCATACCAGCAAAATTTCGTCAAAGGTAATGTGACGCATGTGTGCCTTATCCACACCGTCAAAAAAAATGTGAATAATTTTTTTGCAAAAACCTTCGTCATAGTAAAAATTCTTTTTAATATTGTGTTGGGAATTTTGTTTCCCGGTACTTACTAACCCATTCTTTATAAAAGGCCCGATGTTCTCGGGCTTTTTTAATGCACATACGCATCACTCTCCATACAGCATGAATCATCAATATTTTATCACCTACAAGCCTTTCCAGGTATTATCGCAGTTCTCTTCTTCCGAAGGCAAAGCCACACTTGGCACATATTGCAAGGTGAATGCGGATATATATCCGGTAGGCCGTCTGGACTACGATAGCGAAGGGCTCCTATTGCTCACCAATGATTCCAGCTTGAATCACCGGCTATTGCATCCCGCCTTTGAGCACGAACGGGAATACTGGGTACAAGTGGAGGGGCAGATCGATCCGACTGCCATCGGGAGCCTGGAAGGCGGCATGGACCTTTCCATTGACGGCAAGCCTTATCGCACAAAGCCGTGCAAGGCCTATCTTTTTGAGTCTGCTCCCCTTGTTCCGGAAAGGGTTCCCGGCATCCGGTTCCGGCAAAACATCCCGACTTCATGGATACGACTGGTATTAACGGAAGGCAAAAACAGGCAAGTGAGGCGTATGACGGCAAAAGCAGGATTCCCCACGCTTAGACTGATCCGATACCGTATCGAACAAATCAATCTCTCGGGAATATTACCGGGAGAATGCCGCCCCCTCTCCAGAGACACTATTTACGAAAAGCTATTCGGTCGGTAGGCCGGTGAATTGTCCTATATTGCAGTAAAGAACCATCTATATTATGTTGAAATCAATGACCGGTTTCGGGAGAACAGAACAGAGCGTAGGAGACAAGACCTTCCAGATAGACATCCGTTCTCTGAATGGTAAACAATTTGAATTACAACTGAAAATACCCGCGATTTTAAAACCCTTTGAATTCAATATCCGGAATATCCTCTCCGAACAATTGCTCAGAGGCTCTATTGACTGCCTGATCATCCTCAAACAAAATGGGGGTACCAAACCGGTTACCATCAATACGGAGCTTGCAAAGACCTATTTTAAACCCCTGGAAGAACTGGCCAGGGAACTAAACCTGGACACCGCCTATACTTTGAGTGCGCTCCTAAAGCTTCCGGAAGTGATCACCCCCTCATCAGAAGGCCTGACGGACGAAGAATGGGAAGGTCTCAGAAAGGTCCTGCTGGATGCCATCCATGAATTAGACAAGCATCGCCTGAACGAAGGCGCCGCTACGGAAAAAGACCTCATCAAGCGCATTGACGGGATCAGGGAACAACAGGACCAGGTTATTGCCCTGGAACCCCTCCGCAAGCAAAAGACGAGGGAAGGGCTGACCAAATTGCTGGAAGAGCATGTAGGGGCGGGTAACTTCGATTCCAACCGCCTGGAACAGGAATTGATCTACTACATTGAAAAGATGGACATCAGCGAAGAACAGGTGCGGCTGAAGAACCATTGCGAATATTTCAAGTCCATCCTTGAAGAAACCGGGGAGGCGGCAAAAGGCAAAAAGCTATCTTTCATTTTACAGGAAATCGGCAGGGAAATAAACACTACCGGTTCAAAGGCCTACGATTCTACCATCCAAAAATGCGTGGTCCTCATGAAAGATGAGTTGGAAAAAGCCAAAGAACAAATCCTGAACGTATTATGAGTACCCGATCGTATTTTCTGTTTTTGATCCTGGCCCTTGTCGGAATGCAAAGCTGCAAGGCGCCTGACCTGAACGTTTTTGAAAGAAATGTGGCAATCCCTGCCCAGTCATGGTCCTATCATTTCCTGCCTTCCGTCGATTTCAACGTAAGCGATACGATAGCTTCCTACAACGTACTTGTGGTTTGCCGACATACCGAGGCGTACGCTTACAAGAACCTTTGGGTGCTGCTGGATACCCGCAAACCGGGGGAAATCAAGACCCAAAAGGAACGCTTTGAATTGACCCTTCAGGATAATACCGGGCGCTGGTACGGTACCGGGATGGATGATATATGGGAACAGCGCATCCCCCTGTACCAAAACCTGCATTTTGACAAGCCTGGTGTATATACGGTCACCTTCGAACAGAATATGCGCGACGAGCCCTTAAAGGGTATACTGGACATTGGGTTGCGCGTAGAAAAAGCTCCCTGATGCGCAACACCTACAAACGATACAGGCTCAAATTAGTCAACATCGTATATTGGTTTCTGCTCCTCTATATTATCGCTGGCCTTATGAGGTGGTTCATTGTCCTGGACCGCCAAAGCCAGAAAATTACCCAATATGAGCTGGGACAGGTTCGAATGGATGTGGACAGCGCAAAGGCCCCCCGTCCATTTACCAATGCCATCTCCCAGGTTTACGACCATCAAAAAATGCGCAGCATCGGTTATATTGGAGAGGGGGGTACTTTCCTGGTGGTGATCATGCTGGGCGCCCTCTTCATCGGCAGAGTGGTCAGAAGGCAAATGCGCCTGTCCGACCAGCAGCAAAATTTCATGATGGCGGTTACTCATGAACTCAAAACACCCATTGCTGCAGCCAAGCTCAGCCTGGAAACCCTCATCAAAAGAAAACTTACAGAGGAACAACAAACAAAACTCATTAAAAGCGCCCTCTCGGAGACGGAGCGGCTCAACCAATTATCTGATAATATATTGCTGGCGTCCCGGCTGGAAGACGCGGGCTATGCGACGGCCAGTGAGGAGATCCTGTTTTCAAGCCTGGTAGATCGCGTCGTACGGGCATTCAAAGAGCGGTTCCCCCAAAGGGCCCTGCAATCGGCTGTAGAAGAAGGACTGACGTTACATGGAGATCCCCTGTTGCTGGAGTTAGCGGTGAACAACGTCATTGAAAATGCGTTGAAATACTCTCCTAAAGAAGCCCCGGTTTGGGTCCGGTTGGTTAAAGAGCAAAAGGAAACGGTACTGAAGATCATTGATGAAGGAGAAGGCATTCCCGACCATGAAAAGTCACTGATTTTTCGCAAGTTTTACAGGGTAGGCATGGAGCAGACCCGGAAAACAAAAGGCACGGGCCTCGGGTTATATCTGAGCCGGGCGATCATACGCAAGCACCACGGGCAGATCACGGTGCAGGATAACAAGCCCAGGGGCAGTATCTTTACAATCACTTTTTATACTTAATGTCCATGGTATCAAACACAAACGGGTCCATTTTATTGGTGGAAGATGAAGAAAACCTCCAGGACGCACTCAAACTCAACCTGGAGCTGGAAGGCTATGAAGTAACCACGGCCTCCGATGGCATCAGTGCATTAAAAGCCATAGAAGGGGAATATTTTGACTTGGTCCTCCTGGACGTGATGCTCCCCGAACTGGACGGTATCAGTGTAGCTGAAACCATCCGCCTCCAGAATAATGACGTTCCCATCCTGATGCTCAGCGCCCGCAATACAACCGCCGACCGGGTGTTGGGATTAAAGAAGGGCGCCGATGACTACATCACCAAGCCTTTTAACCTGGAAGAGCTATTGCTCCGCGTCCAGAAAATGATTGAAAAGAACAAAAAGTTGCAGGAAAAAAGTAGTATCCCTGCCATATTTACCTTTGGGAAAAATGTAGTGGATTTCAAAGCGCAGGAAGCCACTAATTTCAAGGAGGAGAAATTTACGCTCAGCAAAAAGGAGACGATGCTGCTGCGCTTGCTGATAGAAAACAAAAATGAAGTGGTTACCCGGGAAAAGATCCTGCAGGCCGTATGGGGATACAATGTCTATCCCACTACCAGGACCATAGATAATTTTATCCTTAATTTCCGGAAGTACTTTGAGGCGGATTCCCGCAACCCCCAGCATTTCCATTCGGCCAGGGGCGTGGGGTATAAGTTCACCGATTAGTGAATCGCCATCGCGGGCGCTCTGAGTTGGGCGATGGGGCCCATTAATCTCTCAGGTCGTGTATAAATCTCTTCTGAAGGCGTTCCGCGACTTCCATGCTTCTCTGCATATCGCTGGCTGTTTGAACAGGTGCATATAATGCCATTTCACACTCTTCCAGTAATTGTGCTAATTCACCCCGTACACCGGCGCCAAATCCCTTTTTCTCCATATGGTTCAATACGGCCGTTTTATTCCTTTCCCCTCCGTGTATATCCAGGTATTGCTGTAAAAGATGCCAGAGACCGGCATTGAGCGACCGGTAATAAGCCACACTGTTCTGTTCTTTTAAACGTATCCTTGCCTCTTCCAGCCAATCCTTCTGATCAAAGGTGGTAACGGCGGCAACGGGCAGCTGTGTCGCTTTCATATCCCAGGCGGGGCGGTAACCGGCATGAGGATCAACCAGGGTAGCGGCCGCAGGCGCAGGGGTAGCAATGGGAATACTCCTGGAAGGAGCATTGTCCTTTTTCGGAGAAGGGCTTTCCACTATAGCTTTATCCGGTTCTGCAGCCTCTTTCCGTTTTCTTATCCTTTTCCAGCCCATCCATCCTCCGATGGCCAGCCCTAAAACGAGCAGGCTGGCAATACTCCATTTCCAATAAGAGGAATGTTCCATTTCCGGAACAAGGCCTCCTACCCCCTTTGTAGAGCCGCTGCCCTGCGTAACATTCAGAAGGAGGGGCGCTGTAGCAACCGTTTTATAGGTAGCCGTCTGGGGATCGAAATAAGACAGGGAAACGGGAGGAACTGTAAAGTCCCCCACCTTACCAGCGGTAAATATGTACTGGAATATTTTCCTTCCCCGGATAGGAGAAACCGATTGGTCCAACTGCTCTTTAGCGGAAGGATCATAGGCTTCCAACCCTGGCGGCAAGTGCAAGGCGGGGGCATTCACCATGGGCAGATTTCCGCTTCCGGTAAGCGTCAGGATCAGCGTGTCCGTTTCATTGGTCTTAAGGGACGTTCCGGCCAGGCTGGCCTGCAAGGTAAACTGCCCTACCGCTCCTGAGAAATCAGCGGGTTTGCCAGCCTCCGGCAATGGCTTCACGTGAATCACCACCGAGTCGGTGGACAAATTGATCTGGTGCTTCTCCGGCACTCCGCCGCCTTCTCCATCTCCCATAAAATCGCGCATCACCTGGTCAAAAACAGACCCGGCAGGTGCCGGCGAACGGCTGCTCTTGCCTTCCCTGAAAAAAGTGATCGAATTATCCAACTCCACAGGCTCAATAGAAAGATCCCCGCTTTGTAAAGGATATAACTGCGCTTTGCGTATCAGATATCCATTAAACGGCCTCCCGTTCAGTGATTCCCTGGTCACACTCCCTTGTTCCGGCTGCACCATTTCAAAGACCGAAAAGCCGCTGAAAGTAGGCCTTTCCACCACCTTCGATTCCGACTCCAGCCTGGAATACAATTTGCAGGTAGCTACTATAGGTTCCCCCACGTAGCAACTGGTTTTATTGACCAGCATTTTCAACTGCATATTATGCTTAACCTTGTCTTCCGCGCGCTCGCTCTTGCGCAGGTACTGATCTCCATAGGAAGGTTCCCGTGAAGGCGCATTGAACGGATCCATACTGGGCATTCCCTGGAAAGGGTTGGCAGCAGGAGCTGCACTATTGCCCGTGCTTCCTTTTACCACTTCCACATTCACCGCGTTGGAACGAACGACCTGGTTGTTCACCATAGCCGAGGCAGGTCCAATGGCAAACTTGCCGGTGGCGGAAGGCTTCAGAAAATAGGTGACAGAATAATATTTACTGGTAGTTCCATTGATCATGTTGAAGCCGCTGGTATAAGAAGGTCCCTGTACGACCTGGAATGAATTAAAAGCGGGAGGCATGAATTGCTCCACTTCCGATACTCCGTCAATGACAAAATCCAGCTCGAGGATGTCGCCCGTGCCGACTTCCTTTGCATTGACCTTCGCGGTAAAGTTCACTTGCGCACACAGACTACTGCTGATGGTGAGTGCAATGAACAAAAAAAACGACAAGTGCAGATACTGCTTCACGGTCACAAATTTAAGAACCGCAGGCGGCGATGCCTGGTTCAAATCAGATAAAATGCTGTTAAACCTTTCTGGCGGCGCTTCGCCGTCCATTAAACGGGTCCCGCCACCCGTGCGCCACCGGCGCACGGGCCGAAGGCCAATCACAAATCGCCCAATTGCGGCCTCATAATAATATCCTCCACCGTCGCTTGTCCGGACAGGCCGGCGGCCGCATATACCATTCGGGCTACGTCGCTTGCCTCCATTATACGGGTGGGATCGATACCGGAACCTGCCCAGGAGTCGGTGTAGACCGCCCCCGGACATACCGCTGTCACTTTTATTCCGTGGGGCTTTAATTCCTCCCTTAGGTTCTTTGAAAAACCCAGGAGCGCAAATTTACTGATGCTATAGGCGCCTCCATTCGGATAGGCCTGTAATCCGGCGATGGAGCATATGTTGAAAATATGACCCTTCCCCCGTTCCAACATACTCTTCAGCAACGTCTTCGTCACATGATAGGCGCTGTATAAGTTGGTCTCTATCATCGCTTCCAAAACGCCTGCCGCTTCGTCGCGGATACTGCCAGGGATGAAACGGCCTGCATTATTGATCAATACGTCAACGGGCTCTTCGTGGGAGAGGACCCATGCACCAAAGGCCTGCGCCCCTTCTCTGGCGCTCACGTCAAAGGGCCTTGCCCGGACGGTCACTTCTGGAAAATCCCGCTTTAATGAAGCGGCTGTCTCATCCAGATCCCCGGCAGTCCGCGCGCATAAAAAGAGGGAATGTCCTCCTGCGGCAAAAGCTTGCGCGAAGGCTTTGCCCAGGCCCCTGGAGGCCCCTGTAATCGCTACGTTCATCGGCTTTTTGGATTTTACCCTGTAAATTGCAGTTTGCAATCTACAAATCTGCCATGCAATACCGCCACATTTTTTTTGACCTGGACCATACCCTTTGGGATTTTGACCTCAATGCCAAAGAGGCGCTCACGGAGTTGTATGAGGCGTTACAATTGGAGAAGGAAGGTGTTCATGACTTCAACACCTTCTATGAGAGGTATCTCTTCCACAACCAGGTTTTGTGGGACCGCTATCATCATGGTTTTATCAGCAGTGAAGAGCTGAAATGGAAACGTATGTGGAGGACCCTCCTTGACTTCAAAATCGGGAGCGAACCCCTGGCCCGGAAAATGAGCGCCAAATTCCTGGAACTCCTGCCGGAGAAAAAGAACTTATTCCCCCATGCTATTGAAATATTGACCTATCTCCGGGAGAAAGGTTACCTGCTGCACCTCATTACCAATGGATTCGAGTCAGTGCAATGGCGGAAATTACGGACTTCCCACCTGGACAATTTCTTTGAAGAAGTCATTACTTCTGAAAAATCGGGGAGTGTCAAGCCTCAAAGGGAGATATTTGAATTTGCCCTGAAAATTACGGGAGCCGGCCTGAAAGAAAGCATTATGATCGGGGACAATCCCGACGCAGATATTCAAGGAGCCCTGAACATGGGAATGGATTGCATATTTGTAAACCACGTGAACACGGAAACGGTCCCCCCTGCCACCTATTCCATCAGGCATCTAAAAGAGCTGGAAGAGATATTATAGCCTGCCACAGGCCGGCTGTCCGAAGGACCATCGTTAGATATTTTTTTGGGGCCATCGTACCTTAGAAATTACGATGGCCCCAAAAAAAAATGATTAATGTGCGGCGGCGTAAAGCGCTGCTACCTTTTTCCAGTTCACCACATTCCAGAAAGCCTTCAGGTATTCCGGACGACGGTTTTGGTACTTCAGGTAATAGGCATGTTCCCAAACGTCAACGCCCAGTATAGGCGTGCCTTTTGATTCAGCCACGTCCATCAGCGGATTGTCCTGGTTGGGGGTGGAAGAGACTTCCAGCTTACCGTCCTTTACGATCAGCCATGCCCAGCCACTACCGAATCGGGTAGTACCGGCCGCATTGAATTTCTCCTTGAACTCATCCAGTGATCCGAAAGTGCTTTTGATGGCTTCTGCCAGTTTGCCTTCGGGTTCTCCGCCGGCGCCGGGTCCAATGATCTCCCAGAAAAAGGAGTGGTTCCAATGCCCGCCTCCGTTATTACGGACGGCAGGGCTGAGGGTACCGGCCACCTTTACGAGTTCCTCCAGGGATTTCCCTTCATTGGGGGTACCGGTAATTGCCTTATTCAGATTGTCAACATACGCCTGATGGTGCTTGTCATGATGGATCTGCATCGTCAGTGCGTCGATATGAGGTTCTAACGCCTCGAACGCATACGGCAGATCAGGTAGTGTAAAAGCCATAGAATTAGTATTTAATAAAAATGATTAATAGAAGTTCCGGCAAAATTAATGCCTCACCGCTTATCCTGGAAAAAAGACTTCATTAAATCGGCACATTCCCCTCCCAGCAAGCCCGACTCAAGGATCGTCTTAGGGTGAAACGGGTTACGCTCTCCGCAAATCCTGCCATAGCCGTTCTTTTCGTCGGCAGCCCCGTATACGACGCGACCGATCTTGCTCCAATAGAGCGCTCCGGCACACATCAGGCAAGGCTCTATGGTAACATAAAGGGTGGCGTCGGGCAGGTATTTACTGCCAAGGAAGTTGAACGCCGAAGTAAGGGCAATGATCTCCGCATGGGCAGTAGGATCCTTCAGCCGCTCTACCTGATTATAACCCCGTCCTATAACCCGGTCACCTACCGCTATCACGGCTCCAATAGGTATTTCTCCATCTGTAAAGGCTTTTCTCGCCTCTACAAGGGCCTGACGCATCAGGCGCAAATCGTTCTCCTGTTCCATGAGTCTATTCAGTTAGGGGGACGGACCCGTACGCTTAATACGCGCAGGATTCCAATTGACCTTCGGAAAATCCGGCCACAAAACGCTCCGGAATATACCCATCGTATCTTACCTGGATGTTTTCCAATATATCTTCTACTTCTTCCTGGGTCTTTACGGTAACGAGCTGGCTCCTGAATTCCTTGATATGGGGCAATCCCCTGAGATAATTGGCATAATGCCGTCGCATTTCCAGGATGCCCAGGACCGGTCCCTTCCAACTGACGGACTGTCTCAGGTGCTTACGGCATATATCCACTCTTTCCGGGATGGTAGGAGGAGCCAAAAGTTCTCCGGTGGCAAAAAAGTGCTTGATCTCCCTGAAAATCCAGGGATACCCGATGGCCGCCCTTCCGATCATCATCCCATCTACCCCATACCTGTTCCTATACAACAAAGCCTTTTGCGGAGAATCAATGTCTCCGTTACCAAATATGGGGATATGGATACGGGGGTTATTTTTGATTTTAGCGATCAGGCGCCAGTCGGCCTCCCCCTTGTACATCTGCGAACGGGTACGACCGTGTATGGTCAGGGCCTTAATGCCGGCATCCTGCAAGCGTTCCGCCACTTCCTCTATATTGATGCTGGCTTCATCCCAGCCCAGGCGGGTCTTCACCGTCACGGGGAGGCTGGTGGCCTTCACTACGGCGCTGGTGAGGCGTATCATCAGATCAATGTCTTTCAACACCCCTGCACCGGCTCCTTTACATACCACTTTCTTTACCGGGCAACCGAAATTAATATCCACGATGTCCGGATGGGTAGCTTCCACAATACGGGCTGATAAGGCCATGGCCTCTTCGTCCCCTCCGAATATCTGGATGCCCACCGGCCGCTCAGATTCGAAAAAATCCAATTTCTGCCGGCTTTTAATGGCATCCCTGATCAGTCCTTCGCTGGATATAAACTCGCTATACATCAGGTCCGCCCCGTTTTCTTTGCAGACCGCCCGAAAAGGCGGATCACTCACGTCTTCCATAGGCGCGAGTAACAAGGGATGGTCCGGGAGTATAATATTTCCAATTGTTACCATACAGTCCTTTCGGGGAATAAAATTGGGTGTAAATTTACACACTTATATCCGGACGCCCATCGCCGAAAATCAAATACATGCCCATGCATCCCATTTTCAAGGATAAACCCGTATGGTTCCAATGCGTTTTACTGGCTACACTTATTACCGGCTTTCTCGTATTTACTTCACTGCTGACGCTGGGGATCAACGGTACTGCCGTCCATGTCAATTCCA
>Ga0302312_10001652_pt1 | contig 13296 bp, 13 predicted proteins | sample III_Palsa_N2_1_FD_200529 | JGI IMG/M metagenome (GOLD analysis project Ga0302312, IMG submission 200529) | Peat permafrost microbial communities from Stordalen Mire near Abisko, Sweden - III_Palsa_N2_1 | ecosystem: Environmental > Terrestrial > Soil > Palsa > Peat permafrost | place: Sweden... | reverse complement strand
TTCAGTGCGCGAATCGTTAAATTAGCTTGACCGAGGCGAAGCCGGCGCCGGGAAAGAATTATCGGACCTAGAGCAGCGGGCAAACCGCGCTGTGGTGCGGTTTCGATTCAAACTTCCCGTCTAGGTGTCCGATTGGACCGCTGGACGGTAAGCCGAAGTTTGGATTCACTAGCGCCAATTCCAAAGACTGATTCGGCGATGAAAAAGCCACCCAAAATGATACGCAAGCCGGAGGTCATAGCCAGAACCGCATTGTCCGGTTCGACTATCGATAACCGCGAAAATCCCATGCATCGCTCATACGATCCGCTGTTTCCGAAACGTCGGCCGTTGACAAGATCCGAGACCGGTCGCGGACGCGCCGTTGGCTGGCCAGAAGACCAGATTGACGAATGGATATCTGCGCTTCAAGGCAAGGACTGAGAAACACTGACTCAACAATTTGGATGCGCCCCATTTAGCGGTCGCTTCAGCAGGACGTTGCCGCGATTTCTGGCACATATCACGCCGCGGAATTCCGGTTCTATCTCTGTGTGTATGTGTTTGTGTCTATGTGCCTAGTAACAGACATCCTAACTACCGAGATCGCTAACCCAGTATTAGCAGCACTAGTTGCAGTGCTGTGACCAACGGCCATGGATAGCCTTAGTTATACATCCGCCTAAAACATAGTGCGCAGCAGATACATGCCCGGGAGGGCGTTAACTCAATCAAGCAAACGCAGCCAACCAATGAGTGGCCGGCAAAGCATTGCCTGACCACGTCTAAAAGGAGATGACGAATGGATGATAAAAAGCAGAAATACCAGACTCAGATCCAGCTCCAAGAGCGTTACCATCAGCGTTGGACAGACTGCGTTGAACACCGACAGGACGGCTCGTATGCCGTCACCGAAGCGATGTCCACTAGCGATTGGATCGGTCAGCTGAAGAAGACGGGGATGCGGCTCAGTTCTTCGGAAGCGGGTCCTACTAAGACGGTCAATACCATCTACGGTACGGGTTACCAGCTTTCTGCGCTGGGCGCGGCGGTGTGGGACCTTTGCGGCAAATGTTTGCCGTACATGGATGAGGTTTACCCGACGCATATCTTTCACCCGTACATCGCCGTGCTGCTGCGAGCGATTCGCCGCTGGGCACCGGCGCTGAAGCTGTACCGTTACGCTGAGGGCAGCAAGCTTAACGTCAACGAACGCGTGGCCCGCGTCGTATTGGATCGCCTGTTCCGCTTCGTACGCCGCGCGTGTCGTACGAAGCAGTTCAAAATGCTGCTCAGTCGTTATGAGCGTAACGAGAAGAAGAACCTGCGCTCGGTGTGCGGTTACATGCGTTCCATCTTTGCGGTGCACTCACGTCCCCTCATTGTGCGTCTGGACATCTACTACTTGCCGGAACATAAGCAATGGGCCGATACGCTGGCCGCTGCCCGGGGCGTTGAAAAGTTTCTCCGCGCATTGCGCGAGGATCGCATCGTTAAAGATGTCCTGGGCTGGATCGCCAAACGCGAGAACGGTTCTCGCCGCGGGGTGCATTACCACGTCATGGTTATCGTAGATGGCCATAAGCATCGCGAGGCGGGCTCGCTCACCAAGATGCTAGGTGACTACTGGGTCGAGCACTGCACGGGTCCCCACAAGCTCGGTAGCTACTTCAACTGCTACACCCGTAAGAACGTCTACGAGTTCAACGCATTGGGCCTGCTGCACGTCAGTGACTGGAAGATGCTGTTGGGTCTTCGCGAAGCGCTGATTTACATGGTCAAAGGCGACCATAAGCTGAAGACCGGACACACCCGCAATCTTTGGCGCGGCCTTGAATACGGGTTGGGTAAAAAGCGAGGCGCGCCTCGCAAACCCGAACACGACATGTCGTGGGTCGACGAGATCCTCAACGGCGAACCGGGCGAACCGGGATCGTTGCCTCGCTCAAGCGAGCTGGGCAGCGAGTGATAGCACGGCATTTTTAACCGGGCCAAGGACGGGCGTTCTAGTCACCAGGTTTTTCTGGCGACAGGTAAACGATTCAGGCGATCCGTCTAGGGACATCCATCAATGAAGCCGCTACCACTGCGGCAGCGACTAGAGAGTAACAAGCCATGAAGTTACCGACTGACGTAGATATTGCCGTAGATGAGGGCGAACAAGAACCGCTGAACCTCGGCGCCGCGATGTACCTGCGCAATCCAAACCACATGTCTTCGCGCGAAAAAGGTATGGCGCAGAGCGCGTGCGATGTTCAGGCCATCGATAACATGGTGAAAAAGCTGGTCGGCTTGCAGACCAATCAATTCGCCATGTCAGCAGGCGCCGCGCTGACGGATAAGGATGCAGGTAACGAACTTCTGCTTTCCCTTGGGGTAACTCTGAACCAGCGTGAGCGCTTCCCCAAGGCAACGTTTAGTCCCCGCTTTGAATTGTTTGAGCGCCATAGCCTGCGTCAGGACTTCAGTGCGATGCTCCACAACATGTACCTCGGTGAATTGCCGGGATATCGCATGTCCGAAAAGGAGCGCTTGGGTTGCGTACAGCGCCTGAACACCTTCGTGGGCGATATGCGCCGCGAATCACGTAGCCCACAATTCATCAAATTGCAGAAAGACCACGTCGCCGTGACGCAAAAGAATCAGGCCGGGTTGGTTTCGTTCCTAGACAAGGCGCTGAAGGACTATGGCAGCGTGCTGGTGGTCGGCTTAGAAGTTGCCTATAACGTTAATCACGCTGTAATCCAGCGCCCGTCAAAAGCATTCACGTTTGCTCAAATGAAGGCGCACCGCGAGCGTTTGTTGGAATTTGTGCAGGACGAGTGGGGCAAGGAGTGCGTGGGCGTTGCGTGGGCCTTAGGCCACGAATCAGAAGGCGTGGGATACAACAACCACCTGTTGCTCCTGTTCAACGAACGGACGCAGGAGCATCTCTTCGAGATCGCTCGCGTCCTTGGCCAGTACTGGAAGTACATTGTGACCGACCGCCATGGTTGCTTTCACAACTGCAACCGTCATGCGCCGCGCTTTCCTTACGGTGGTCTGGGAATTATCGAGTACGGCGATGTGGTAGGTCGTCAGGCGTTTGCAGACGCGGCGAGCCTTCTCACGGCAGCCGACCACTTCGTTCGCCTGACGACGCGCGGTGACAATCCCAACTTCAGCAAGCGCATGTACAAGCAGAAACGCGGCGTGCGGCTGATCAAGCGGAAAAAGGTTGCCGCACCGATAGTTGAGGTCATGCCGTGGCGTACCCTGGGGAGTATCCTTGGAAAGGCCAGCCCTAAGAAACCCGATGATGAAAAATCAACGCAACTGAGCGCACTGGTTACGCCATTTGGGAACATTCACCGCTAGGGCTGCCCCGCGAACTGACTTGTCATGTGGCAGTTCTTCATTCAGCCACATTCGCGGGTCTCGCCCCGTAAGTGACGTGCCAGATGCAGTAACTGCCCACTGAGCCATGGCTGACGGCGACGTCGTGGATGCCGCAAGATTCTTTTAGGAATACCGGTACTTTTTAACGCGCCAGCGCATGATATGCGGACTAATTGCCGACCATTAGTGGCGATAGTTCATTCGCCCAGCGAGTACAGCGCTTTGGTAAAACCTAAGTTATGGAAGGAAGCTGCGCGCTCTTGTGCGTTCTTCAGAGGGCGTCTGCGCAAGCCGTTGGAAAGCAGGGAAGAATGCAGTTGCTGCTAACGCCTGAACGAGGTCACTGTCAGCAATTAAACACGGCGCTGGTTCTGACCGCCTGGAATAGTGGCAGTCGTCGATATGGGTCAAATTCGACACAAAACACGGTCTCTATCCTGCCGTTATCCGACCAACAACTGCCCGTAGCGCTGATCAGCGGCCTGTATCCGCAAAGCGGATATTCAGACCCCGTGAGCCCAATACATGCTGAGAAATTTCGGAAGTACATCGAGAGGCCAGGCTTTGATACTGCCTTTGAGTCAGATCGAGGGTACCCTCAATTTTGCCGGCCGAATTAGCTGTTTACCACGGCGCCGCCTTCTTGCTATCAGGGCAGGACTAAGTCGCCACTGATGGGCTGGGTCCGCGACCATTTATGCTTTGCTTCCGTCGTCGACTGGCCAGTCGCATGATGGCTATCTCTTACGCCAGTCCTTGGTAAATAGGACCTCGTCGTCACTCAGCTGGAGAACACACTTAGCCTTGAGCAACCGAATAATATCCACTCCATATTTTTCAATCTCATCTATAGCCACAAACGACTGCTTTGTCGTTGTCGCGTAAAGCTTGAAAAGACGCGTAACTGAGTCATTCTCGATGTTCTTGTACAGAAACGAGTCGTGAGCAATCGCAGGAAGTGCGGTTAGCAGAAACACCGCCAAATCAAAGGCAATCAGCGCCGCGTAAGCGGTGCCTGTGCCCGTGTCCTCATAGACTTCATATGAGTAACTATTCTCACGAAGTTCCAGTGTTGGGCTCTTGCGATCTGATCCATAAACCACGGTCACGATCCGATGCAACTCATCGTTAACTTGCCGCTGCACTAATTCTAGAATCTTTTCCTTTCTCAAGGTCAGATGGTCTTTGAGTGCCTTCACATCTTCTTTGAATTTTTCCGCGGTGTCGAAAAGATGGTTTTCAGTTTTCGCGACGCTCAGGCTGTTTGCGAGGGCATAGACACGGTCGACAACAACTGCGGGCTGGTCAACAGTTTTCAGAATCTGCCCGAGGCGCAAATCAATTTCTGAAAGTTCAGCCGCGAGGCGATCAAGTTGCGCCTGCAGTTCACCTTCCGAGGCCTTCAGTTCAGACCGAAGTAGCCCAACTAGCTTGTTGTGAAAATCCTCGACTTCTTCCAAGCGCTCAACATTGATCTCCGGGAAGAAGTTTGTCAGCCCTTCGAAATGCTTGCTACTTATATGTCTGTTGTTTTGCAAGTTGGCCCGGATGCGAACTAGCTTGCTTTCGACGAGCAGCTTGCTTGCGAGCAACCTATCTTTTTGAACCTTTAACTCAAGGACTTCGCGATTTACAAGCTCGCCAATATTCGTGGCAAACTTCGCCAAACTGACCTTGATTTCTTCAATCTCCCGTCCCATCTGATCGATTCGCTCGGCGTTCTCCTTACGCTCCTTCTTGCCGATCTTCGTGACTATACGATTTCTGAAGGCCTTCTGAAGGGAATTGCGCTCATCCTCCTTTTTGGCCAGCTCTGCAGTCAGCGTTCGAATCTCCCCATAGCTACCAAACGTCTTTATTAGATTATTGACGCACTCCGACGCGGACTGGTTCTTTACAATATGCAGTGGTCGATGGACATCATGGTTTTCCTTTCCCCAAACGCGCATGTAAAGCCCAACCAGTGAGCGAAAGGAAATGTCTTCCAAGCCGATGGAATACCCTGCCATCAGAAATGCCCGATAGTTCTCTATCGCCATCGGACCCTCGAGAATGAAATCCTCCGAGCATCGATATACCAATTCGGGATCATTGGTTCCGCGCCTAAATCGGCAAGTATCTCCCCCAAAAACAAAAGTAAAAAAATAGTAGTGATGGCCGAGTTCGTCCACCAAGTCCTTGTTGTACTCAAGTAGCGAGCCACCACCGAACGCGAAATCAATGATCATCAGGAGGCTTGACTTGCCGATCGAGTTGGTCGCATTTTCGTCGCCAAGAACGACGTTGAGTCCCTCCTGAAACTTTACCGGCCCCTTGCGGAATACGTCTGCTCGAATCTCAATCAACATTTGAGATCATCCCCGTTTCAAAATCTACGCCGATACGTCCCAAAACGAAAAGCAGGTCAACCGTCAAGATGAATTGATCAATGCTTTCGAAGTGCTTGGATGTGCGCTCTTGGAGTTCTGAAATTGACTTAGAGGTCGGCGCCTCATCGAGCAGAATCCGCGTCAACCCCAGCGCCGATTTAGCCAAAGGCACTACCTTATTTGGCGTGATCATTCGAAAACCTCACAGCTCTGCACGAAATACGACGCCACTATCTCCGCCGCCTCCACCGTCTTGGGCTTGGTCTTCGCGACGAACCAATTAACAACATTTGTAAATATCACATGCTGCGACAGCTCCAGAGCCTTCTGCTGAACATAGAACGCCTTCACCTGAAGAGAGATTAATTCGGACACATTTGGGCTTTCGCGTTCTAGTTCTGCGAATCTCATCTGGACGTACTGGTAGTAGTCCGAGACGTTGTGCTTGATCTTGTTCTTGGTGGGAAGCGGCATAGTCGTATCAAGTTTATCGTCGACTTTTTTCGGGTCGTAGTTGAGATCAACGCCCGCTAGCGGAACCGCGACCACGTCTAGGCCATTTATCACATGTCGGATGTCTTCTTGCAGGTGATATTGCCTTTGAATCTCCTGCTGCTCGGCCCGCTGGAGGAGGGCTTTCTTTAACACCACCAAGTCACGATATTCTTCGGCGGTTCGCAACTTGTCGAGCTCGGTGTGGCACCCAACGCATAGCGCAATAAGGTTCTCGAAGGCATTCAGGTCAGCGCTGAGGCGCTCTTCGCTCTTGAGCTCGAGAACCTCTTCCGGCTTTGCATTGAGGGGGTAAATGTGGGCAATCTCGTACCGTTTTAGCTTCTTCCCTCGCTTAGCAAAAAACAGCAGATTTCCACACTTTGGGCACTGACCATCGACCTCCGTAGTGAAGGCGAGTTCTTCTGCTGCTGTGAAGCCGGATCGTTTACCACCCATCGACTATCTCCCCCCAGAAATTGAGCCGATAGCACTCTGACTTCAGACTAGCCGATTGTGGATTGGTAGGGTACGAAGCGTGTTTTTCGAGGCTCCCTACCGACCATTGTCGGCGCTCAACATCGGAAATTGGAATGGCAGTGCATTTCCTAGGTCAAAAAAGTCAACAATCCGAATTTGGCGTGGATCTAGCTTAAGTCCTACGCCCGCCTACGCGCTCGAGTGAATGACCGCTATTAAAAGGAAGCCTGTCTAGCTCACCGACTGCTTCGGGTCGATATCAGCCATCTGTCGGCCAACGTCGCTGACCGGCCAAAAGCGGTCGTCGGTGGGTTGCTGTGACGTGGTGGGTTCGGGCTGAGTAAGTAAGGTTAGTCGTTGGCGGGCTGACAATGGTCGCGATCACCTAAACTCGCTGTTCGCAAGACTGGCGGCAATCCAGTTCAGGCGCCCCATTCCATATCGGGTTTAGACCTGAGGCTCAGATGGCCACTACAAACAAGAACAGATCCTCTCTCTATGGTCCGTTCCTCGTCTCCGATCAACGACAAGTGTTTGGCGAACTGCTGATCCAAGGGCGCAGGAGCATGCTGACGCTGCGAGATGGGTCGGAGATCAACCTGAAAGGTTCTGAGCGGCACATCCGTGGTTCCACCGTTGACGGGCATCAGATCACCTGTGTGGATTGTATTCATTCGGGTCAGGGCAGCACCTCACAGGAGAGGGCCTATTACCACTACACGGAGCTCTTTCCCCATTTTGTTGTGGCGGGTGTAGAACATCTGGATCCCGATGCGCCTGTCATCGAAACTTTATCCTTCTCGGTTAGTGATCTGAACATGCTTTTCTACGACCCCGATGCCTTTGGGTTCGTGGGGGATGCGGCGCCGATCATGGATGTCGTGTTGACCGAGAAAAGAAGGAATCGTGTGATCGAAGTTGGCGACGATCCAGAAGTTCATTACTTCACCGGAAAATCAGTCGCGATGGATCTGGATACCGCGATCGGCAACCTGGTCGTGAGATATCAGCGCCGCATGAGGTTCGGTTGCTCTGATGGTATTCATGTCAAGAATGATCGGCGCACCTACATCAAGCCTCACCAGCCCATCAGTTTCTTTGAGGCCATCGACCGCGTCGTCATGCTGCGACGTTTCTTTTCAGTGGCTGCAGGTCGCCCACAAAAAATCCAATCCATACGGATCACTACCATATCCGACCGCACCAAACTGAAACCCCTACGGGTGCATTGGAGCTTCGCTCCGAAAGGTCCGCATGGCGACCATCACCAACCCGATCGGATGAGCCGGCCGTTTGATCCTGTTGGGCGGCCCGACGAATTCATGAGGGCTCTGAAGAACTGGATTGACCGCGACGACAAGATGAAAATTGTCCGGACCAGGCATCTCAGTTGCATGGAAAAAGCGGACACCTACAGCGTTGACCGGTTGGTGGCTGCCGCGAACATGTTTGACTTACTTCCGCCCGACACGTGGCCTCCCGTTTTGGCATTGAGTGACGATCTCGCTGAGTTCCAGGCGGGCGCAGTGAAGACCTTGGACGCACTTCCGCAGAGTCAGGACAGGAATAGTGTCCTTGCTGCCGTCAAGCGAATCGGAAAGCCGTCACTACCGAAGAAGGTGCTCCATCGGTGGGCGATCGCCGGCAAGGACATTCCTGGTGTGTTTCCAGAACTCGACTATGTGCTCAAGCAAGCGGTCAAATGCAGGAATCACTTCGTGCATGGTCCATCGGACACGTTCAAGTTTGAACGCGCAGAGCCGTTCCTGGTTTTCATGACGGATGCGTTGGAGTTTGTCTTTGGCTTTTCTGATCTCGTTGAGTCGGACTGGAGTGCGGCCCAATGGGGAGGGCGTCACTACTCCAACGGACACACCTTCAGCCGATTTCGGTGGGGATACGATGCGACGTTAGCAGCGTTCAAAGCATCCATGGCGCGATCGACATAGACTCGCCGCCGTTCGCTCACGGTTCTGCGCTCGGCTACTTTCGGCCAGAAGCCGACATTGGCCGAAGAAGTAGGCCCACCAATCTGTAATGCGACCGCCTCATCTGAGCAATTGCTTTTCGTTTCACGCACCGTTTTTCTTTCTTTGCGTAAGACGCAGCAGTCACTGGGCCATCAGCTCGCATATCAGCTCGCGAATCCAGCGCTGGCCTAGATGTCCTTGGGTCCGTTCGTGCCATACAAGCTCGACCTGAAAGCGTTCCGAGAGCCAAGGAACATCGATCACCTCAAGTGCGGGAAGTCGGCTGTGCAGCAAGCGTCTCGGTACCAATGCAACAAGATCGCTGACTGAGACAATTTCCGGGACGACAAGGAACGACGCGACCGACGCTACCACGGTGCGTTGACGACCAAGTGCCCGCAACGTGATGTCGACTGGGGTTGAGAAGCCTCCGCCTGCTGGCGAGACCACCAACTGCTCTAAACTCGCGAACACTTCGGCTGAAAGTCCATCTTCGACGTGCGGATGGCCTCGTCGTGCGATAAGAACGTAGGTCTCTTCGAACAGATGCTTGGTGCGCAAGTGCGGCACGCTGTCATCCGGAGTAGCAATGGCCAAATCGACATCGCCATCCGCGAGCTGGCGGCTCAGTCTTCCCGGATCCAGGCGATGCACGGCAATCCGTACGGCTGGAGCCTTCTCACGCAGCGCCACTATTAGAGGCAAAACGACCGCCGCTTCGATGTAATCCGTGCACGCAATCGAGTAAGTCAGCTCGGCAGTCGATGGTAAGAAGTTATCAAGGCTGTGGAGCGTGCTACGTAATTGGTCCAACGCGGTGCGCAACGGGCCGATCAGATCGAGTGCCTTAGCTGTAGGTGTCATTCCACGATGTGCAGGGATAAGCAGTGGATCGTCGAATAGTTCTCGAAGGCGGTTCAGCTGCGCACTCAGTGCTGGTTGGCTCAAGTGAAGTCGCGCAGCCGCTTTCGTAACATTGCGCGTGGACAGAAGAGCCTCAAGGCTGACAAGCAGATTCAAGTCTATGCGATTGGTATCCACAGCATGGATTGTAAGCAAAAAATCAATCGATTTCACAGATTGCATGCCGCCTGCCATTTTTGGAAGGCGCGGGGCTTTCGTCCATACCGGCCGAGTTCGACGCGCATAAGGAGATAGGCATGTCATCTGAAAGCAAACCCATCGTCGCCATCGTAGGCAGCTTGAGCAAGCAGGGCCGCAGCGTGGCGGAATCGCTGTTGCGGAGCGGGCGTTACCGCGTCCGCGCACTCACGGGGCGGGTCGATTCACCCGAGGCACGCAAGTTGGCGGATCAGGGGGCTGAACTGGTCAGCGTCCCGCTCGCGACCGGCCACAAAGAAGAATTCGTCGAAGCTTTCCAGGGCGCTTACGGTGCATTCCTCATGACACCGGGCATTGCGCCACCGGCAACCCACGAATTCGACATTGGCAAAGAGCTGGCAGATGCCGCCGTGGATGCCGGCGTTCAACATGTGGTTTTCAGCACCTTGGAGAATGTTGACAAGATCACGGAAGGGACGAAATTCGCACCGCACTTCACCGATAAAAGTCGTGTCGAGGCATACATTCGCGGGCTACCGATCCTCAGCTCTTTTATTGAACTTTCGTTTTTCTACACCAATCTTCTCGAATACTACCCACCGCGCATGGATAGGGACACCTTGGTGTTTCCTGTCTACTTGCCCGAGCACTTCCGCGCACCGTTCGTTGATCCGCTGAGTGCAACGGGGCCGGCGGTCCTGGAGATCTTTGATCACCTAGATACTTACGCTGGCCAGACGTTACCGGTCATCGGCGATGAAATCTCTCCAGCCGAAATGGTTGAGACGTTTACGCGTGTTACCGGGCAGAAAGCAGCTTACGTCTCGGCATACAAATTGGAGGAATTACTTCACCATTTTCCCGAATTTCGGGCCAACCATGAGCTTGCGCGCGAGGTCACGGGGATGGCCGAATTTGCCGTGCAGTACGGGTATTTCCGCAAGGATCGCGACCTTGAATGGAGCCGGCGTATCGATAAAGGCGGCCTTAGCTGGGAGCAATTTTTGAAAACATCCGGTTGGAATGGGCAGCAAAAAATGTTCGGTTTTTAGCCAACAACGCCGATAGCATCAACTTTCCATGATGCGGGGGATATCAGAAAGTCTGAAGGTCCGGATTGTGTCGATATCAGCCATCTGTCGGCCAACGTCGCTGACCGGCCAAGAAGAGACGGTCAGCCGCTTAAGATGTCCGCAGGAAATCGGTAGTTCGCGAGGACCGAAACGGGCTTCACAGCGATAGTTGGGCGAGGGCCGTTAACAAAGGGTGGCCGAGCGGCCAGGAGCTGTCAGTCAACATTGAAGTCCAAATCGTTGATAATCGGTGGCCGCCTTCTTTGCCATTTATCTGTTTCCTGACACGTCGAAGTAGCCATGACCCATCCCGTTTCGAAACGCCTTGAAAGTTTTTGGGTGAGCGCGTGTGCAGCCGCACTAAGCGTAGTGATCTTGGGCGTGAGCAATATCGCCGCCGCAGATGACCTTGAAGATGCGGCAGCGGCGTTGCAGAGGATGGACTACGCGACCGCAACCGCACTTTGGCAGCCTCTTGCTCAACAAGGAAGCTCAAAAGCGGAAATTGGTATGGGTAAAATCTATGACGGCGGATTTGGCGTCGCTAAGGATCCGGCACAAGCCACTGTATGGTTTCAGAAAGCTGCGGATCAAGGTGACGCCGAAGGCGAATGCCTCGTCGGAGAAAGGTACGTACAAGGATACGGCGGCCTGTCTCATGACGTTTCACAGGGTTTGGCGCTGATGGAAAAAGCCGTCGATCACGGAAATGCAAACTGCGCGGCTCAGATAGGAGAACTTTATCGAAATGGTCTATTCGGCGCCCCCAAAAATCCCGAGCGAGCAGCCGCATGGCATCGAAGAGCGGCAGAGATGGGAGATACGCTTGCCGAAGGCCGACTTGGCATCGATTATCAGTTTGGCATCGGAGTTCAGCAGGATTCCGCACAAGCCGCATATTGGTATCGGAAAGAGGTAGAGCAACTGCGGAAGGAGGCCGAGCAAGGCAGCGTTTCTGCGCAACTGACGTTAGGCCAGTCTTACGAATGGGCATCATCCGGCTTGCCCATAGACAAAGCTGCAGCCTTGTATTGGTGTGGAAAAGCAGCGCGACAGAAAAGTCCCATAAAGGGTTTCGCGGAGCAATGCGTCGCAGCGGCTAAATAAGGGGCGCCGTTAATTTTGTAGACGCGCACAGGTGCGTGTCGCAGTCGTTTTGTTGCCAACACGAGAATAGCAAGCACTGTGTCGTTCTCGAATGTCCAATCTTGTCGTTCTCCAATGACCGAAAAGAGTCGCAGGCAGTCCTCTAGTACTAACAAGGTATCACCCCATATCGCGCGAAGATTGACGACCAAATTCGACATCGTTCAGCTTTAGGCTCCGTATCGCGCAGCGCGGGAGCGTTGCTCAAACTTAATTATCGCGGCATTTGATCTGCTGGAGCGAGACGCAATCAGTGCCCTGCCAGCGGAGGCTCGGCTGGCGAAGGCGTGTTCAGTGCGCTTACGGGCTGAGGCGACACGCTCAAGTTATCCATGTCCGAAAAGATCAGCCACGGCTCGCCGGGCGCGCGACGCAAGATGAGAGTGAACTTTCCCGCCTCGCTTGGTTCATTGCCAAAACCATACGTACCGATGATGTAGCCGATCGTGCCATTAGTTGCGTAGGAAAGCGCGCTTAGCCGTAAAGCCGCACCTCCTTGTCTTCCATAAGCTGCCTGGATCGCCGGCCGTCCGCGAATTGGCGGATGTTTGCTTTGCAGAACGAACCCATCCTCTGCAAAAAGTGAAGCGAGAGCAGCCCCATCGCCCGCGCGCCATGCGCGCTCATAGTCACGAAGTACTCGATCCAAATCATGGGGTAGCGCGACGTTAGGGAGCTGTGCGGAGACGGCAGGCTGTGGAACGCTCTGCCCAAACAGCGGCGCTGCTAACACCATGAGCCCAAGAACGACAACAGCGAAGATCGTACGCCTCATATCTCTCAGTTCCTTTGAAGTGTCTTGCGGTCTAACGCTGGATTTAAGCGGCGGCGGAGCCGTCCGCCTTGAACGAATTGTTAGACAGCAGCTTAAGCCTTGCCGGCCATCTATGTGCCGAGTGCAGCCCACAAGGTAAGCGACCAGATGGCGCCAAATACCCCTGCGCCTAAGAGCCAGCAAAACATACGTTTTGAGATTACCCAATAAGCCGCACGCTGCTTTGGGTCAAGAAACCAAAGACGACTGTATACGCCGGTATTCGTGCCAATGACGAAAAGAAATGCGGGCACGAAAAGAAAAACTACGAAAACCGATAGCGAGATCAGGTTGGTGGTTAGAAGCTCATGACTATGTTTTTGGTGACTCATCCATCGATCCCAAGGAACAGCACCTAGCGCTGACCAAGCACCAGCGTACGTCGCAGTTCGTTGAGATGGGGCGATTTGCATGGTTGAGTCTAACGCTTGAGTTAAGCGGCGGCGAAGCCGTCCGCCTTGAACGATTTGTTAGGGCACTTACCCGGCACCCGTTGAATCATCTTTGCGCATCTTGTACTTCTTGCGAGGCTC
>Ga0302312_10001647_pt1 | contig 13326 bp, 9 predicted proteins | sample III_Palsa_N2_1_FD_200529 | JGI IMG/M metagenome (GOLD analysis project Ga0302312, IMG submission 200529) | Peat permafrost microbial communities from Stordalen Mire near Abisko, Sweden - III_Palsa_N2_1 | ecosystem: Environmental > Terrestrial > Soil > Palsa > Peat permafrost | place: Sweden... | reverse complement strand
ACTGATGAGGCGGCAATTGATCCGTGAAGAGGCGCTGACGGTGAACGGGCGCAGCATCGGGGATAACTGCCGCGATGCTGTGATCGAAGATGAAAAAGTGATCCGTCCGATCGACCGGCCCTTGCGCGCCGATGCCGGTTTTCGGGTTCTGTCGGGCAATCTATTCGAATCCGCGATCATGAAAACCAGCGTGATTTCGGAGGAATTCCGCCAGCGCTACCTCAACAACCCGGACGATCCAGACGCATTCGAAGGTCCCGTCATGGTGTTCGAAGGGCCTGAGGATTACCATGCGCGCATCGACGATCCGGCCAACGGAATTACCGTGCATACGCTGCTGGTGATGCGCGGCACCGGTCCAATCGGCTATCCCGGAGCAGCCGAGGTCGTGAATATGCGTCCTCCCGCCTTTTTGTTGCGCGAGGGCATCGGTTCGCTCGCCTGCCTAGGCGACGGGCGCCAGTCAGGCACGTCGGGTTCGCCTTCCATCCTCAATGCCTCACCGGAAGCGGCGGCCATGGGCGGGCTTGCGTTGCTGAAAAGCGGTGATCGTGTGCGCATCGATCTGCGTCGCGGCACGGTCGATGTGCTAATCCCCGCGGCCGAGCTCACCGAGCGCCGCGAGGCGCTTGTAAAGGAAGGCGGTTATGCCTATCCCGCCTCGCAAACGCCGTGGCAGGAAATTCAACGCTCGCTGATCGGACAATTGCAGACCGGGGCGATCCTGGAAGGCGCCGAAAAGTTCCAGCGCATCGCCCAAACCAAGGGCCTGCCGCGCGATAACCACTAGGGAAGGAAGTCTTCTTTTTGGAAAAAAGAAGCAAGAGCTTTTACTCGTTTGGTTCGGCTGCTGGACCACGAGTATTTTTAAAGGCTCCAACTGACAAAAGTTTTTTGCTTCTTTTTTTCAAAAAAGAAGATTCTTCCTGTTGCTTCGGCTGGAACTGCCGTGCTGCATCGATGGCCGGCGAGAGGAAATGAAATGATACGTTCACTGATTCAGTTCTCGCTCGAGGGCGTCCGCGGCGTGGCGGCAATTGATCAAGAAGGCAACGCGTTCCGCTTGAACGGCGTCACGACCGTATTGCAGCTCGCCGCGGCCGCAGTGAACGAGGATGTGTCCTTTGCCGATGCCGCGCAGCTGCGTTTGGGCGCGCCGATCGAGTTATCCAAGTTGCATTTGCTCGCGCCCATTGACCACCAGGACGATGCGCATCTGGTGGTCAGCGGCACCGGGCTCACGCATCTGGGATCGGCCGAGGGACGCGACCAAATGCATCGGGCCGCTGCCGCCGGCGAAACACTCACCGATTCGATGCGCATGTTTCTGATGGGGGTCGAAGAAGGAAAGCCCGCCGCAGGCGAGATCGGCGTACAACCGGAATGGTTTTATAAGGGCGATGGGTCGGTGCTGGTGGGCACCGGTCAGCCGCTTGAAATGCCCAGCTTCGCGAAGGACGGCGGCGAGGAGCCGGAGGTCGCAGGGATCTACCTGATCGGGCCTGGAGGCGAGCCACTCCGTTTGGGGTTCGCGTTGGGCAATGAGTTTTCTGATCACATCATCGAGCGGGTGAATTATCTGTGGCTCGCGCACTCCAAGATCCGTCAGGCGGCGTTGGGGGCCGAGCTGTTGTTGGGCGAGTTGCCCGACGATGTTCGGGGCATCAGCCGCATCCTGCGTGACGGCAAGGTCATTTGGGAAAAACCGTTCCTCTCGGGCGAGGCGAACATGTCGCATAGCATCGCCAATCTGGAATATCATCACTTCAAATATGATCTGTTCCGCCGCCCAGGCGATGTGCATGTGCATTTCTTTGGCACCGCGACCTTGTCGTTCAGCGACGGCTTCCTGCCGCAAGTGGGCGACCAATTTGAAATCGAGGCGGCGCCGTTCCGGTTGCCCTTGCGAAACACGTTGATACGCTCAGACGATGAGGAGAGACTGATTACGGTGCGCGCCCTATGACGGAGCGGTTGCGCCTTGGCATTGTTGGTTTCGGCAAAATCGCTCGAGACCAACATCTGCCAACGATCCTGAACAGCCCCGAGATGGAACTGACGGCGATCGCGAGCCCCAATGCGTCCGTTGATGGGGTGGGGATCGAGGGTGTGTCGCTATATCTCACGCTCGAGCAGATGCTGGAAGCCTCACCCGACCTGGATGCGGTGATCATGTGTCAGCCGCCGCAATTTCGCTTTGCGGCGGCGCAGGCCGCTCTGCTTGCCGGTAAGCATGTGTTTTTGGAAAAACCCCCTGGTTCCACGGTCTCCGAAGTCGAGCACCTAAAATTCGTCGCCGCCGAGCGACATCTGACGTTGTTTGCCGGTTGGCATTCCCGTTGCGCAACAGCAGTGGCGCGCGCGAAACTATGGCTTGCGAAGGTGCACGTACACGGCGGAGCGATCCGTTGGCGCGAGGATGTGCGGCATTGGCATCCTAACCAAGACTGGATCTGGGCGGCCGGCGGTATGGGCGTGTTCGATCCTGGAATCAATGCACTGTCGATCCTGACCGAGATAATGCCGGAGCCGGTGCGCGTGCTGGAATCGGTGCTGGAACTTCCAGCCAATCGGCATTCGCCGATCGCGGTCCGCCTCAAATTGGCAACCGCGAGCGGAGCTCTAATCGACGTCGATTTCGACTGGCGCCAGACCGGCCAGCAAACGTGGGAGATTGAACTCGATAGTGATCACGGCAATCTTCGGCTTACTGACGGCGGCAGTCGTCTTGCCATCGACGGTCAGCTAGAAGTCACCGGCATCGATCAGGAATACCCGGCGTTATATCACCATTTTCGGGAGTTGGTTCGCGAGCGGCGCAGCGACGTCGATCTAACACCTTTGCAGTTGGTTGCCGATGCGTTTATCGTGGGCCGGTTAAGCTCTACGGCAAACTTTGATTATTAAAGGATTTGGTATTGGCAAGACCACAGCGGCCAGGGCAAGTGAAAACGCTGCCGCTCCATCAGGCGGTGGCCCGCGAGCTTGGGATCGCCATCCTGTCGGGCGATCACCCGCCGGAATCCGGGTGGGGCGGCGAAATCGAGCATGCCGCGGCGCTAAATGTTTCGCGTACTGCCTACCGCGAGGCGATGCGCATTCTCACCGCCAAGGGAATGCTGGAAAGCCGGCCCAAGGTGGGCACCCGCATTACCCCGCGAAACCGGTGGAATTTGCTTGATGCCGAAGTATTGGAGTGGATGTTCTCCGGCCGCCCCGACGAAAATTTCATCCGCGATCTATTTGAGTTGCGAGCAGCAATCGAGCCCGCTGCGGCATCTCTGGCCGCCAAGCGCCGGAGCTACGACCATCTTGCCACAATGCAACACGCGCTCGACGAAATGCGCGTCCATGGGCTGGCGACCGAACAGGGCCGGTTCGCCGACCAGACGTTCCATCGAGCCATACTAGAGGCAGCCGACAACCAGGCGATGGCGTCGCTGATCAGTTCGATCGCCGCTGCGGTTACCTGGACCACCAGTTTCAAGCAGCGACATCAGGCGTCCCCACGTGATTCCCTGCCGGATCATGAGAGCGTGTTCAAAGCGATCGAAGCCGGTTCGTCGAAGCGCGCCGACCAGGCTATGCGCGATCTCCTGCTGCTGGCAATTAAAGATATGGGTGTAGCGCCGCGCGACTGATGCTGCACAAAAACCGTCGGTACATCCGCATTGCTCGCCGAAAGTGAAATCAATCGGTAGCAAGTGTCTTCTTTTTGTGAACAAAAAGAAGCAAAAAAGCTTGGTCCATTTAGAATTGGCATGTACCAGCCTGTCGAATGTGTGTTCCAATTCATTTGAACAAAAGTTTTTTGCTTCTTTTTTTCAACAAAGATGCTTCTTTCCCTTGCTGTAACCTATTGATTTCAGTTACTTTCATTTGAGACAGACGCTAAATCGACCGTCTCTTGCCGGTTGACCGTCAACTCGAGACCAAGTAGCATATTTGGAATGACTTTCCACGATGCAGACCATCGAGTGACATCCAATCCTGATGGGTACCTTTCGTCCCTATCCTGGAGAAGTGGTTAACACGCCGTCGCCAGAATAAGATTGATAACATAGGAGGGAACGCATGGACGCCAGTAACCGCATGAAACGAAGTCGCACGCTACTAGCGGTATCGATTCTGGCGCTAATTGGAGGCGGTATTGTCGCTTCTGCTGTCATTTCGCACGCGTCTGCTTCCGCACAACAACCCGGCCAAGATGATCAGCACCCGAACTTTGACGGATTCTGGCTGCTCCAGGTGCCCCCTCAAGACGCATCTAAGAAATCCCCGCCCGATCTTCCCGAAGGCTGGCGAGCTTTTGGTACTCGGGATTGGCCAGCTCCTTTACTCCAGAAGCAAGCCTACGAAATTGTCAAGTCTCAGCGCATAAAGGAAGAAAAGGCATTAACGATCGCGGAAGGGTTAGATGAAAAGACGGCCCGGTGCGAAGCCGGCGGCTTCCCAGACCTTTTAGAGTTCGACCTTCCTCTGGACATCCTGCAGCGGCCGGACGAAATCGTCATGTTGACCGAGCGCGAGCGACAGCTGCCGCGCCACATCTACATTTCCCCGCCGCACCCTATAAGTTTGGACTACTCGCCAGCGCGAACCGGCATTCTCACCCACAATGGCCACTCGCTGGCACATTGGGAAGGTAACACATTGGTAGTTGATACCGATGGCTTTGACCCCAGCCCCTGGATGTTTTCCATCGACCGAATCCCGCATTCTGACGCCATGACGACGGTGGAGCGGCTTAGCCTGAGCGCGGACGGAAATATACTTGTAGACCGGCTCGAGATCACGGACCCCAAGACACTCACCGAGGTTTGGAAGCTGAAGTTCACTTGGCACCGGGCGCCTCCGGCTACGGAAGCAATCGAGTCTACCTGCGATATTGATCTCGATTATTTGGGGATAAAAGGCAATAGCGGCTCGTAAAGCCGCCCTGCCGGCAGCGGCGCTTGTACTCACGTTAATGAATATGCAAATCAACAGAGGCGAGGAACTCTTCCATGGGATCGACCACTTCACCGATCACAATCGGGCTTACTGCCGCCTTGGTGCTTGGGGCGGTAGATTCGGCGTTCGCAACGCCGGTGACGACCAAATATCAAGACGGCCATGTCTGGGGTCTGCATGCGCTGCCCGGGGATGTGCTCCCGCCGTTCGGCATACCCGACGCGAACAACAAACTTCCACCGTATCCGAATGTCAATGGCGGGAATATGCACCCGTACACCACGTCCAATCCGGAATCGAAAGCACCCGGACCGCCATTGGATGTCGCCCTGGGAGGTGTTCAGGCGGCGCTCAATGAATGTGAGAGCCGGAACGAGCTAGGCAGCGCGGTCGTGATAGATACCGCAGGTGCCATTCGGGCTGCCCTGGCGGTGGATGGAACCGACGGCACCCACCTTTTCGTGGCCGCTCGCAAGGCGTTGACGGCCCTCACATTCGACGAGCCGAGCGTAGACGTCATGAACGCCGCGAAGCGAGGCGATCCGTATACTTTAGCGCGGATAAATTCAGCCATGTTCGTTCAGTTCGGAGCCTTTCCCCTCCACTCGAAAGGAAAGCTTATTGGAGCTATCGGTTACAGCGGTGGCAAGGATCTTGTTTGCGCGAAAGCCGGAGCCGATTACATCGAAGCGCATCTGCCGAAATAGCTTCGATCCGCGGCTTGGCATTGCTCGCCGTTGTTTTACGAACGAGAATCCCTCAAGCCGCGACAGTGGAAGCAATCTTCTTTTTTGAAAAAAAGAAGCAAAAAACTTTTGTCAATTTAGCGCATCGAAAGATGCTCGCCGTCCAGGAACCGAACCAAACGAATAAAAGTTTTTTGCTTCTTTTTTTCGAAAAAGAAGGCCTTTCTTCTTTCCTGATTCCAACTGATTGCATCTCCTCTAGAACTTGGCAGGTTGCCAACAGAAGCCATCACCGGCAAACTCAATTCTACCGACGCCTGGAAAAGGGAAGTGCGGCGCGAATACTAATTCCTGGCTTTCGGCTAGACGCCTCAACTCAGACGTTCGGGTTTCGATCGCCTGCGTTTTATTCTCGTCGAACCCCATCGGCCAACTCGGCTCTGCCAACGATATGATCGAGCTGTGAACGATATCACCGACGTCGATCAGTTCGCGTCCCTCGGACTGCAGCTCGAAGCCTGTGTGTGCGGGCGTGTGCCCCGGGAGACTGACGGAGAGCACCCCCGGGATCACCTCTGTTCCCCACTCGAACGTCTCCACGCGGGGCGAGATAAGATCTACCAGTGCCTTGTAGGTCTGACGAGATTGCATAGACGCCCATTCCCGCTCCGCGATGTGAATCTGCGCGTTGGGAAACGCCAGTTGTCCCTGTTCGGCCGTCAAACCGCCCGTATGGTCGTGGTGAGCATGGGTGATGAAAATATCCGTGACATCGCTTGGTAGCACCCCAAGTGCCGCGAGACGCTGCTGAAGCGCACCGTGGCTGCCCGGGCCGAATCCTGTATCGAAAAGCATGACCCGACCCGCGGAGCGCACGAGCAAGACGTTTATGCTTAATGCAATTTTGTCTGTCGGAACGCCCGCCTGCTGCAACACCTTGGCCACCGCCTGCGGACCAACGGAAATGCCAAACACCTTCCCATCATTATTTATCGAGTCGGTCGCATCGAGAAGTGATGTAATTTGCATATCGCCGAGATTGAACGTGGCGGCGGTTCTTTCGGCTCCCATTGGCTCGACAGCGCCGCAAATCCCCGTCGCCATTATTAGAAACCCCACGGCCGCTGCCGCTGATCTGAGCGATACTATCAAAATACACCTATCTGACTGTCGGAGTGCCAACAATCGGTCGCCGGCGTCCATTTCGAGTTGCACCCGCCAAGGCCGCAGTTCCACCGATCTCGCGAGCTTCAAGGAGTCCTTGTTGGGCGAATTCGCTCACATGATGGTGAACCGTCTCACAGGATAGGTCAAGCTTGGTTGCCATCACGTACAGCTCAACTCCCTGCCGCGATTGGCAACGTGGGGTGAACATTAGCGTTAGCGGCCGAGGCATCCTCGCCTGTGCCGATATTGTGTATAAGCTCGAGCGACTACTTTGGAACCGATATGAAGCAACGTAAGACGACGCACGCGGCCAGGCTAAAGCTTCATTTTCAAACCGACAAACGATAGCCGCTGGCGAAGGGAACAAAGTGCGCAAGATCCAAAATTTGGCGGTAGGGCTCACGCTAGCCCTGATCGCCGCCACGCCGTCTGCCGTCGCGTCGACCGACCTGGTCTATTTCGGCTCGGCGCCGCCCGCCGGGCGACCCGGACCCGGCGGCCGCCCTCCCCAGGTGAATCCGCATGCCCCTCCGAATAGCATCTATGCGGCGCGTTTTGATGAGATGACCGGACAATTGACTTCGCTCGGCCAGGTCACCAAACTTGATCGCCCCACCTGGATCGTCGCCAATCCGGAGCAGCCAATCATCTATTCGGTCAACGAATTGGGCAATTTCGGCGCCGTGCAAGGACAGGTGGTGGCCTATAAGGTGAACCCGAGTAACGGCGGTCTCGCGGAAATCAATCGAGTGGAGGCGGGCGGCGGCGGCACCACCAACCTATTTCTCGACCAGGCGTCGCAGACCATATTCACTGCCAATTATGGCACCGGTCAAGTTTCCGCTGTGCCGATCAAGCCCGATGGCAGTTTGGGCGCGCTCACCTCCGTGGTGCAGGACTATGGCTCCGGGCCCAGTCCGCGTCAGCAAGGCCCGCATGCCCATGCGGTCGGACTCGATCCCAGCCATCAGTGGTTGTTTGTGCCGGATCTAGGCGCAGACAGAATGTTTGAGTATCATTTCAACGACGCCACCCGTACACTTACGCCCGCGAATCCGCCCTATCATCAGTTCGCGCCCGGCACCGGACCCCGCCACGTAGCATTCTCGGCTGATGGCCGCTTCATCTATATGGAATCCGAGCTGACAGCAAAGGTCTACGTGTTCGCGCTCGACGCCAAGACCGGCAAAGTCAGCGAAGTCCAGCAGGTCTCCGGCGTGCCGGCTGGCTTCACGGGTGAGACCAGCGGCGCCGAAATCGCGGTCTCGCGCGATGGGCGGTTCGTCTATACCTCCAACCGCGGCGACGATACGCTGGAGGCCTATGCGCGTAAACAATCGAGCGGCAAGCTCACGGAAATCCAGCGCCTTCCCGCACAGGGAAAGAACCCATGGAGCTTCGCGATCGATCCGAGCGCCCACTGGCTGCTGGTAACCGACCAGGCCAGCAACGAAGTCGTGGTGCTGAAGATCAATCCGCGCACCGGCGAACTTTCGGCAAGCGGTATGTCGATGCCGTGCCTGTCGCCGGTCAGCGCGACGTTCTGGGTTCAGTAAGTCTTCTTTTTGTAAGGATAATTAAACCATTAAGGAAAACAATCCACTTTCTGGCGGGTCCTTTCTAAATCATTTAGCGTCGTGCACCGTCTTTGCGCTTGGTAATGCTGTGGCGAACGCCGCGGATGACCGCTCGAGAATTTACGTTGGAAGAGGAAGTCATCGCGAGAACGCTCAGACGCGTGATGACTTGGTCGGGTACTTCTTGCGGATCAGCCTGCGAACGATCCGTGCGTCTAACGGCGTCCTAATTGCGGGATCTCTTGAGTAGGTAAACTGGAATGTGGGAGTAGAGCTCTACGACAAACTGGAAGCTTCAACACTGATTAATTTTGGCCTCGAGCAACAGATATGCTCCAAAAACGAAGCCATTTCGCTTGACAAGTGAATACAGACGCCTTACCGATCCACATGCGTGAACGATCGTCCACAATACGGAATTAGATGTGAGTAAAGCTTGGGACGCAGGCTATCAAGTGGCTGGGCAGACATCCTCCAAACGAGGTGTTGCTCGCTATATCGAGTTTGGTTGAGAGGGCTGGCCGCTCGTCATGCGGAATGTATGGCAAGTTAGCTCTGAATTACTTATTTGGGCCAATGTTTTCAAAAAGCGTAAGGGAACGATCCATGTCTCGAGCAAAGCCTTTTCTCTATCTTCTAGCTTCCTGCAGCATCTTCGCGCTTGGTAACGCCGTGGCGAACGCCGCGGATCAACCGCCGGCCGATACGGCTGTGGCGAACTCAACGATCGCACAGAATGGCAGTGCACCAGTCGGTGGGTCGACCAACACGGCTCAGCCGCAAACGAACAACGCGCGCGTGGACGAGATCTACGTCACCGCCCAACGTCGCAGGGAGCGCGTTGTCGACGTGCCGATCTCGGTCGCTGTCGTGAGTGCCGCGCAGCTTAAGCGGCAACAAGTCACCACACTCCACGACTTGGACGCTGTAACCCCATCGCTCGACATCCTGCACCAAAACGGTGCCATCGGTGGTGGTGCGGAAATTCGTGGTATCGGAACGGATTCTGCTGACCTTGGGGCGGTTGCGTCGGTCGGCATCGTGGTCGACCAGGTGGGCCAGGGCAACACCAACATCTCCAACATATTCGACGTCTCGCGCATTGAAGTGCTCAAGGGTCCGCAGGGCACCTTGTTCGGCCTCACCACATCCGCCGGCGTGATCAATATCACCACCAATGCTCCGGATCCGACTCGCTATTCGGGCGAGTTACACACGCGCTTGGCTTTTTCTGGCTTTGCCGGGAACGAGTCCGGTGACCAACTGCTGCAGGCCGTGGTCAACGTGCCGCTTAGCGCAGACTCCGCGGTACGCGTCGCAGCCAGCGGCGAGCTCATCCAGGGGCCGTCTCGCGACGTGACCAACAACAAGCTAAACCAAGACGACCATGCGTCGATACGCGCGCGCTATCTTTGGAAAGATGGCGATCAATACACGCTTAACCTGATCAGCGATGCATCGCAGGACTACCAGACCAACGGCGGCGACGCTTGGATCACTGGCCTGTATGCCCCTGAGCCAGAGTCTTCGCAGTTTGCCAGCTGTGGAGTGACGCTGGGTGACGGCAACCGCGACTTCTGCGCCGCCCAACAATATCAGTCCCATACCACCACCTATGGCGCCTCGGCTGAAGGCGACGACAATTTGGGGCCGGCGACGTTGACGTCGATCTCCTCCTTTCGCGCGACCACGAGCAACAGTGATGGGCAGGATATTTTCGGGGGTGATCCGCTACAGCTTCAAGTGATCGTTAAGGGTCCGCAGCCCGGAGCGGTGCATCTTTTCAGCCAGGAATTCCGTATTGCGTCGAACCCGGGCACCAAGCTGGATTATACCGTCGGCGCGTTCGCATCATCCCAGATCACCGATACCCTGTCCGATGGACAGAGCATCATATTCACCCCGTTTCCTGGGGGGCCGCACATTCCGTTCGTCAACTCGTTATCTGCTACGAACCATATCACTGACGATTCCGCCGCGATGTTCGGCCAAACCACTTATCATGCGACCGACCGGCTGAGCGTGATTACCGGGGCTCGCATCACCAGCGCGAGCCTGGAGAATCGGCGCTACGACCCCAACCAGCTGTCTCAGACGCCGCCGGCGGATCCGGCGAGCACAACGCGCTATTCGACGCTGGCTCTGTCTCTGAAGGGTGGCTTGCAGTATCAGATCGGACCCAGCGAGATGGTGTATGCGACTATCTCAAGAGGCTACAAGGGCGCGCAAATTGGGCTTCCGCCGCTGCCAGAACAGCCTTACGTGGTGAAGCCGGAACTCCCTCTCGACTATGAATTGGGTTACAAGCGCACGCTGTTCGGCGGTTTGTTGCTGGATGCGAACCTGTTCTATGAAAATGTTAAGAATTACCAGACCCAATCCTGCTACTATAACCTTACCACGCACACGACAGGGTGCGCTGAGGCGAACATCAGCAAGGTCGTCGCCAAAGGCGGAGAACTTGACCTTTTTGGCAGGCTTTCAGACTCCATCAACTTCAGCGCCGGTGTCACCTACCAGTCCACCACCTACCCATCCGGATTCCTTGCGTCCGATTTTGCCAACACGTTCAACGTCGGCGGCCGGCAGATTGATCAGATTCCCAGGATCAAGGGCACGTTCTCGGGCACATATGAACACCCGCTGACCGATAATTACACCGGCTTTGTGACCTTGAACGCGACCTACAAGTCGCACGTCGATTACAGCGCTGCCAGCGACCCGAGGACCTATTTCGGGGCTCATTCGATTGAGGGCATTCAGGTTGGCGCGACGCGATTGAGCGATAACCTCAAGGTTTATGCGTTCGTCAGCAACATCCTCAACGTGCACGAGCCTGAGTCGCTCAGCAGCAATGCTTACAATGCTGGGCCGGGCGGTACCGACGCACAGTATGGCCCGGAATCGTACCGCCAGGTCGGGCTGGACGCTGATTGGAATTTCTAAACAGCTTGGTTGGGTCGGCCGGGCGGCGTGTTGGCGCCGAACCGGCCGGCACAAAACCGCGCTACAACCCGACGCCGCTTTTTGTTATTCGTCAGTTTCGTTCATCCATGTTCGGACAGCCGGGATTTCTACTCGGCATAACCATGCCGGCTTGCTGCGGCGATCAACGAAGGATGTAATATCCATGACTGACAACATCGGTCTTCGTCCTGATGCTGTGGCTTGGCGTGACCGGATCGAATGATGTCATCGCGTGCGATTCCGGCTCGCGGCATGATTTTTGTGCGTGCCGCTCCATGCTCACAATGTGATGAACAATGGTGCGGTTTGCGGGGGAAAGAATGACCTACTGGCATCGGTTGTTCGCTTGCTTTGGCGCCGCACTAATCATCTATATTACCGCTACCGGGCTTGGCATCCAGTTGACGGACTTGAGCGCTTTGGTTACGCACGCTCCGGAAACCGATCCGACGATGCTGATGCTGCATCAGCACATTAATGGACCCGAGAATTATTCCGTGGTCTCCGCCCCCGATTACACCGCGCCGGTCATTCCAGTCGGGATTGATGAAGCCGCCTTGCTTGTCCGCACGGCCAATCTGGGCCGTACCGCCGCACCGGGCAGTGATCTGCGCCTGGTTGAATTGCGTAACACTGTGGGCAAACTCGCCGGGCGTGTGCGGATGGGCAAGAAGGACATGATTTTTGATTTGGGCACTGGGGAGCGCCTGCCCGATGCCGATTTGCCGCCGGCGCCACCGGGACAGTATTTTGTGTCGTTGCGCAGCTCGATCAAGAACTTTCACCGCTTTGGCTTTTTGGGGCAGTGGGGGTCGATGCTGAATGGGCTTGCCGGCATCTTCCTTGCCGTGATGTTGATCACTGGGCTCGCGCAATATATCAAGCTCTACCGGGCGCGCTCGAGGCTTGGTAAAGCTAGGCTATTCTGGAGCGCCGGCGGCGTGTGGCGCAGCGTGCACCGCGCGGTGGCGCTGCTGGCGTTTATTCTGGTCGGCTGGATCTCCGTCACCGGATTTTGGCTTTCGGTCGATAATTTCGGAAGTAGCGTCGTTGCTATTTTCCGGTCCGGTCCGCCCCCCGGGCCTCAGCACCCCGGCGGCTTTGCTGGCGATTGGTCGTCGCCGATTTCCAATGCGGAAATCCCGGCGCTGACCACAACGACTTTGAGCGCCTTTCACAATGCTGAACCTGGAGTGGGCATCAAGGTGCTGCAATTGCGTTATTTCGCTGGCTACGCCCAAGGGGTGGTGGTGGCCGCCGATGATAATACCTCACAATTGGTCTATAACGGCCACACGGGAGCCCGTATGTCGATGACCGAACCAGGTTATCCGGCGCTCGGCTTCACGTCCGGGTGGCAAGTGCACCAAACCCTGAAGCAACTTCACCGCGGTGATTATTTCGGCATCACCGGGCGCTGGCTGGACACAATCGGCGCGCTTTCGATTCTCTATCTCGGCGTTTCCGGCGTGGTCATGTATTTGCAAATGTGGAGCAGGCGGCGCCGCAACGGCAAGTCTGCGCTGGTCTGGCGCTGAACTGGGACCTAAGCGAGATGAAATCAGTCGGAATCGGGAAGAGAAGAAAGTCTTCTTTTTTGAAAAAAAGAAGCAAAAAACTTTTATTCGTTTGGTCCGCAGACTGGAACGAGGGTTCTTGCGACGTGCCAGATTGACAAAAGTTTTTTGCTTCTTTTTTTCAAAAAAAAGACGATTCCGGTTTCTTCCGCTTAAAATTATCATGCTCTAACTTGCGAGCCAAGGCGACCCCCTCTGAAAGTCGCCTTGAATCAGAACTTAGCCGATTTGCGAAACCACTTTGTCGACAAACCTGGCGCGGACGCCTTTCACGTCTTGGTGGGCGACAGTCGGGGCAACCGCATAAAGGCAACGGTCGCCGCAATAGCGAGCGAGCAAGCCGCAAGCGCCAGTAGCGCTGATGAAAAGCTTCCGGTGGTGTCTTTGATCCAGCCGACG
>Ga0302312_10001644_pt1 | contig 13349 bp, 6 predicted proteins | sample III_Palsa_N2_1_FD_200529 | JGI IMG/M metagenome (GOLD analysis project Ga0302312, IMG submission 200529) | Peat permafrost microbial communities from Stordalen Mire near Abisko, Sweden - III_Palsa_N2_1 | ecosystem: Environmental > Terrestrial > Soil > Palsa > Peat permafrost | place: Sweden... | reverse complement strand
CTCCCAGGCCAGGGTTGCCGATAGCAGTACAGGCAGGCCGAAGATTGGGTTGGTGCTCAGTGGAGGCGGGGCTAAAGGGCTCGCGCATATCGGTATCCTGAAAGCGATCGACTCAGCCGGTTTAAAGATCGACTATATCACCGGCACCAGCATGGGCAGTATTATCGGCGGCCTCTATGCGATCGGGTATTCGGCAGATTCTATCGAACAGCTCACCCGGGGGATCGACTGGGACCTGCTGCTGTCCAACCAATCTTCCATGCGCAGCATGATCATGGATGAGAAGTCCGAATACGGCAAATATGATCTCGAATTGCCCTGGGTGAATGATTGGTTCCGCTTCTCGACCGGGGTGATAGAAGGTCAGGAACTGTGGCTGAAATTTTCCGAGCTTTTCCGGCCGGTCTATGGCATCAGGGATTTCACCCAATTCTCCATCCCCTTCAAATGTTTGGCCACGGATATCTCGACGGGTGAGGCAGTCGTCCTCGATACGGGAGATATTGTATCGGCCGTTCGGGCCAGCATGGCGATACCTTCGATCTTCACAGCCGTCGAATATGGCGGGAAAAAGCTGGTCGATGGCGGGGTCGTCAGGAATTTCCCGGTGAAGGACGTACGGGATATGGGCGCCGATATCGTGATCGGCAGCAATGTTTCGGGCCCACTGCGCAAACAGGACCAGGTGACCAATGCCCTCCAGGTGATCCTGCAGATAGCCTTTTTCCGGGAGGCGGCCGATACACGAACACAAATCCCCCTTTGCAATATTTATATCTCCCAGCCGCTGGAGAACTATGGCATGGGCAATTTCGGCGAGACCGCGCAGATATTGGACTCGGGCCTCCGCGAAGGAAGGCGGCTGTATCCGCAGTTCAAGCGGCTGGCTGACTCGCTGAACGCCATCTATGGACCACAGAAAACAGTAAACACCAGACTGCCGGCTGCCCCCGCTATTAAAATATCCTCGTATGAGGTAAAAGGATTGAAGAATACCAGCGAGGGCTTCTTCATCCAGAGCATGGACCTGAGGACCGACCACTATTATACGGCAGACCATCTTTCCAGGATGATCCGACGGGCCTTTGGTACGCGGTACTACAACCGGATCACCTATTCCCTGTATCCGTTGCCGGACAGTTCCAGCCGGATCATTTTCGATGTGGACGAAAACCCGCTGACCTTCGCCAAGATCGGGCTCAATTACAACCAGTTCAGCGGCATCAGCGCCATTCTCAACCTCACCAGCCGCAACTTCTTCACGCCGACCTCCCGCAGTCTTGTCACGGTGAACATCGGCCAGAATTTCAGGGCCCGCGCAGAGCACCTGCAATATTTCGGCCGCCGGGCCAATTTCGCCTTTACCCTGGGTACACAGTTCGACCAATTCCAGATCACCACCTATAACGCCAGATTTAAGGAGGCCGGGCTCTATGACCAGAACTACTTCAAGGTGGACGGGCACTTCGGCTATTCCACCAACCGGGACCTGACCATCGGACTGGGCAGCCGGTTCGAATATACCGCTTACGACCCTTCCCTGACGTCCAGCCTGGAATTCAAAGGCAACAATAATTTTTTCACTAATTATTTTTTTATCCGCAGCAATACGCTGGACCGGCCGGTCTATCCCAAGCAGGGTATCAAGCTGGAAGCCGAGGCCGATTATGTGTTCACCCAGGATCCCGATGCACAGCATTTCGGCTCCGAAGCCAATACCGCCGACACCGCTTTTTCCAATCAACCCTATCAGCGACTGTTATTCAACTATGACCAGTATTTCCCGCTGACCGATCGTTATACCCTGCAGACCCACCTGCAAGGAGGTCTCAACCTGCACTACAAGGATAATATCATGAATGAATTCTCCATCGGCGGGCTGACCGATCAGTTCCATAACCAGGTGACTTTTGCCGGACTTCGTGAAGGCACCTTCTATTCGGCCAGTGTCGCCGAGGCCATGCTCGCCCTGCGCTATCAGCTTTTCAGCAATGTACTCGTTACCGGAAAAGCCAATATACTGTTCAACAATTTCATCACCAAAAGCAACTTCTTTGTCACGCCCGATTTCCTTTCCGGCTATGCCCTAACCTTCACTTACATGTTCGCGTTAGGCCCACTGGAGCTCAGCGCCATGTACAGCGATCAGTCCCATTCAGTGCTGGGTTATTTGAATATCGGGATACCGTTCTGATCCGGCGGCCTTCCGCCTGTCGCAGGCCGTCCCGCCCCGCCTATTCCCGCGCCTTGATAAAATCACTGACGATATAACTCATCAGCTTGCCTGCAGCATCTGTTTGTGAAATGCGAAGGGATAATGCTCCCTCGCAGATATGGAGATAGGCTATCCGGGAGTCCGATGCCACGAATGTCACATATTGGCGAAGATCGAGTGACCGCAGACCGGAAGAAGGCATGCCGCCCCCTGTCTGGGCCAGCACATCGAGATCCAGTTCCAGGCCGATATAGTTATCCTCCGTAAAACCGGTCGCATGCGCCACGGCCTGGGTGAACGTCCGTTTTTCGAGTACGAAGATATCTTCATAGGTAATGCAGTCGACGAAAGGATTGTTAAGGATATCCATCCAGACCGTTTGCGGAAGATAGTTCTCCTGCACGCCGATGACACAGTATTTTTCCAGGAAGCCATCTTCTTCTGCATAACGAAAGCTATTGCCGCTATGTCGTCCTTCTATTGGCCGGAATCCTGAATGGGCGTCCAGGTTGACGGCATTGATCTGAGGCAGCGCGGTGAGGCCGGCCTTGTGGAGTCCTTTGGCCGCCCCTTTGATCAGCGGATAGGCATTATTGTGACCTCCGCCGATCACGATGGGTATCTTACCGCATGCCGTGATCAGTTTTATCAGGGGCTCTATCGTTTCGTCGATGGTATGTACGGCATGCCGGTAGGCTATGACCTTCTCCTCATGACCATCGGCATTGGCCTCGATCAGCCTTGACAGTTCGCTGAAATCAAAGTAGCCGAGCACCATGATGCTGCCGCCGGTCAGGAAGTCATTGCTCTGGATATTCAGGAAGCTCCGGAGGAAAGATATCCAGGCCGAATCCGTCCCCCCTTCTCCTTCATTGGCCCTGGCGCCGATGTCTTCCGGGATGCCCAGCAGGACGTATTCGGCCGGCGTTTGTTCGATGGAGGCAGAAATATTGCCCGGGTCGGCGATGACCAGCACCTGTTCGCCCAGTTTGGTTTCGAATTTCCGGATTCTCGTCAAAGCAAGGATGTCCTGCTTACTATAGACTTTCAGCTGTTGCATGGCCCGACAATTTTAAAAGGTTTACACACCGGAACCTCCGGAACGGTCGATCGCGTTATCCTCCAACCAGATCGCGGTTACAATCCATCGCGGTCACAACCCAATCTTTTCCTGCACGATCCGCAGGATCTCCGCTTCCGCGCGGATCGTCCTTTCTTCTATATCCTTTCCTTTTGCAATGATCTCCGTTACAAAATTTTTGTCATCGTACCCGCCGGCATTGATCCGGACATTCAGGAAAGCGCCCAATACTCCGGCCCTGGCGCAAAGGGCGCCGACACCCGCGTCGGAAACGGAATTAGGGTTGCCTCCGGTAGCCATGGCCCTGATGACGTCCAGGCTGGCAAAAGAGACTTCCATCACCTGAAAAGGCACTTCAATCGCCGTCCGCGTAGCCTGCTGGATGGCCTGGTGGCGAAGGGCCTTCTCGGACTCGTTACTCTTCGGCATGCCGAATGCTGCCATGATCCCGTTGAAAGCCTGCGTATCCGCATCTACCAGGCGGATCAGCTCGTCTTTACAGCGCTGCCCCTTTTCCGCCCAGTCGCTGAATTCCGCCCAGCGGTCGTCCCATCCTTTTTTGTGGGCCGAAAGATTGGCCACCATCGTCCCCAATGACGCTCCCAGCGCGCCTGCATAGGCCGCGATAGACCCTCCGCCCGGGGCAGGGCTTTCACTGGCTGTCTCGTCGGCAAAATCGCGAAGCGTCATTTTGACCAGTGCGCCGGCCGAAGGCTGGCGCAGCTTGTATTCGATGATGCGTTCTTCCGGTATGAACGGGCCCAGTTCATCCAGTCCCATGGAGAGAATGGCGATCCGGATCAGCTCTTTTTCGGCAACGCCTGCGGAGCGCTGTTGTTTCTCCAGGAAATATTTACCTGCATCCAGCATGGCCTGCAACGGGATCAACCCTACCAGTTCACTACCGGTGACACGGATGCCTCGTTCGGCCGCTTTTTTACAGACTTCGTCAAAAGCAATATGTACGGGCGTCACCTGGATATTCGTCAGGTTGATGGAGATCTGGGCGATGCCGTATTCTTCGATATACCAGCCGATGGCTTTTACCGCTTTGAGGCTGCCAGGGACATGCACCGGTTTACCCTGGGCATCGGTAACGATCTTCCCGGTAATGGGATCGCCTTCCCGGAGTACCCGTCCCGCCTCGCGGACATCGAAAGCGATGGAGTTAGCCCTGCGTGTAGAGGTCGTATTGAGGTTCACATTGTAAGCGACCAGGAAATCCCGGGCCCCGATCACCGTAGCGCCGCGCTTTGCGTCGAATACTGCGGGACCGTAATCCGGCTTCCACTCCGGCAGCTGTATCTTCTTGAAAAAGCCTTCGTATTCACCTGCACGGATGACAGACAGATTGCTGCGTGCCTTGTCGGGCTGGGCTGCCTCATACAGATAGACAGGGATCTGTAATTCGCCCCCTACCCTTTCGGCCAACCGTCGCGCCCAGGCGGCTGTCTCTTCCATGCTGATGCCGGCAATGGGGATCAGCGGACAGACATCGGTGGCGCCCATCCGCGGATGCTCACCTTTATGATGGCGCATATCGATCAGCTCGCCGGCTTTTTTGATAGCCAGAAAGGCCGCATCGACAACCGCTTCGGGGGAGCCGACAAAGGTGACCACCGTACGATTGGTAGCTTTTCCCGGATCGACATTCAACAGCCGTACGCCGGCCACAGTTTCTATTTGGTCAGTGATCTGCCTGATGATTTCCGGGTCTTGCCCTTCGCTGAAATTGGGAACACATTCGATAATCGGCAACATACGGGGATGACGGTTAATGATGATGCAATCGGCCAACGGACCTCGCATCCGTTTGGCGGGGCAATTTAAGGAAAAGCAGGCGATTGACCGCCGTCCGTTCTCTTATTCCCCTTCTTCGGTCCTCCGTCGCGGCCGGATGAAATCCAGCGGGCTGCTGCGGAAGTAGCGCCAGAGAATACCCAGGAATTCAGGATATTCCCGGATACGGACCCCACGGGATCGGACAGCGACGATGAAGGCCAGTGAAAAGCTGACCAGGAAATTCAGAAATCCGATGCCCAACACGCCAAGGAGGACCGTCACCAGGTACCAGGTCCGGACATGGGCGAAGCCCAGGCCATAGACAGCCAGGCTAACATTGCCGGCCGAAATCGTAATATGCCGGATATCGAACCGGCTGCCGAATATTTCCCCGATAAAGCCGGCCATGCCCAACATGAAGCCCAGGCTGATATTGCCGATCAGCGAACCCGCATGCTTTTCCACATAATCGGACAGGCGGCGCAGTCGTTCGGGTCGCATGGACAGACGCAGCACCGGGTGGGTCTGCAGCCGGCGGCTGACCTGGCTGTATTGTATCTTGTTCTGCACATAGCCGGCGATGATGCCGCTAAGGAAGAGGAACACCCCCGTATTACAGGCGTATAGCAGAGATAGGCTTTCCCAGGGATGCTGATCGCGCAACATGTGGGCAGCCGTTTCACCGGATACCAGCTTGGCGCCGAACAGCTTTTCATATCCCCAGGCGAGCAGCCAGACACCCGGAAAGACGATGAGCAGGTTGCCGGCAAAAGAGGCGATCTGGCTGCGGGATACCTTAGCCACAGTAACTGCCAGGTTGTACAGATTCGGCTGATGGGTATTCTTCCTGGTGTCCAGGGAACTGGCTACTGCGCTGGCCGTGAAGGCGGGTTGTTTGGTCGCCAGCGTGGTATGGGTCTCTTCGATAAGGATGAAACCCAAGCTGTAATTGATGCTGTAGGCGAAGCCATGCCAGAAGATGGCCATCGGCAGGCGGATGAGGAGGTTCTTGATCAGCACGACGAGGCAGACCCATGCCCCGCCGCCCATGGCGCTCCATACCATGGCCCTGTATTCCGTCCAGGTGGATGTGATATATTTATTTCCTTTAGCTCCCTTGTGCTCGGCAATCTGGTAGGCGAGATAGCCCAGGGATTGGGACATAAATTCGAGGATACTGTTCTTCCTGTTCTCGTTACGGACCAACATGCGGAACAGCTCGACGAATTTCCCGACGTCGAACCTGTGATCCTTATCGACCAGGTCTACAAGGATGGACATCCTCTCCATCCGGTTGGCCAGCAGCAGCAGCATATAGGTTTGGTGAAGAGAGGCGCCGCGCTGGCTGTGATGCTCGCGGATATAGCCGATGCACTGATCACACCGGTCAAGCAACAAAGCGAACTGGCCCGAAAGCTGGCGCAGCGGCGAGAGGGTTTCCGTGGCGCCCGCATATTCATCGGCAGCGACTGCCAGCAGGGCGGCAGGGCGATTGACATTCAATACCGCCTCCAGTTCATGTACCAGGTAGTTTTGCCGGACAAAGGGATTGTCATCGCGGTCTTCTTCCGGAATATACTGCAACACCTCTTTTTCAAGCCCCAGCTGTGCTACCTGGAAAGAGAGGGTCTTGAGCGAGGTGATCAATTGATGCATGATGCGATAGTCGTCGATATGCAGGGACAGGCCCAGGCTTTCGAAGAATTGTATCCAGTGTGCACGGGGAATATCTTCGACCCACTGGTAGTCATTATTACGGAAAAAGACCCTGTTAAGAACATAAAGGAAGTCATGTTCATTCTGTAGCGGGGGCAGCAGCTTATGACGCAGTCTGCCGAAGAACTCCTGCCAGAACCCGCGGGCGAGCGGAATGCCGCTCTCCATCAAAGCCGAAGACAGGTCCATTCGTACCAGCTGAGAAAGAATGGCATGCTGCAGATTTTGGAGCAGGATAGGACTTTGATGCAGGGCTGCCGTAACACCCGCCAGGTTGACCGCTGCATCGCGATGTCCGCGTGAAGGGCGGATGACGGAAAAGAAAGACACCAGGAAGTCGAGCCCTGCCTGGCTGTCGGAAATAGGCAGGACAGTACTACGTGAAGATACGGTCTCTATAAAGTCAGGTTGTTTCTTTTTCTTTCGTCCAAACATAAGCGTTATTTAAGTGCTGGTATCCACCAATTTGCGGATGAGGGGCCTGTCGCGGATGAACTCTCCTCCGATCATCACCTGGTCGATCAGGTCCGAACCGAAAGCATAGGGAAGATACGCCAGCGAGGACAAGGGTCGCGTAATGATCAGGTTGGCCCTTTTTCCCGGTGTAATGCTGCCCAGCTCATGGCCCAGCGACATCGCATAGGCTCCGTTGACCGTTGCGGCATTGATAGCCTCTTCAGGCAGTAGCCGCATCTGAATACAGCTCATGGCGACAACCAGGTTCATATTCCCGCTGGGTGAAGAACCGGGGTTGTAATCGGACGCCAGGGCAATGGCGCATCCGGCATTCAGGAGTTCTCTCGCAGGCTGGAAAGGCATGCGTAAAAAAAAGGCAGCCGTCGGCAACAACGTACCAATGGTATCCGAACCGGCCAGCGCCCCGATGGCCGATGCATCCATTGTCTCCAGGTGGTCGACGGACAAGGCGCCCAGCCGGACACCGGTCTCGACCCCGCCCGACAGGTGCAGCTGATTGGCATGAATTTTAGGCCGCAGGCCGTATTGAATGCCTGCCCGCAGGATCTGCTCGGTCTCGGCTATGTCGAAAAAACCTTTTTCACAAAACACGTCGATATAATCGGCCAACCCTTCGCGGGCAATGACCGGCAACATCTCCCGGATGATCAGATCGATATACCCCTGATGGTTGTCCTTATACTCAGGGGGATAAGTATGGGCGCCCAAAAAGGTGGCCTTGATGGACAGCGGCGATTTCTCCCTCAGTTTCTTAATAACGCGTAGCATTTTCAGTTCGCCTTCGACAGTCAGGCCATATCCGCTCTTGATCTCGACGGCGCCGGTACCCAGCCGGGCCAGTTCCTGCAGCCGTTCCCAGGCGGCATTGAACAGGGCATATTCCGTTGCATCGGCCAGCTGCCGGGCGGAGTTCAGGATACCGCCGCCCCTGGCGGCAATCTCTGCATAGCTAAGCCCCCGGAGCTTGTCGACGAATTCAGTCTCCCGGCTCCCGGCATATACCAGGTGGGTATGACTATCACACCAGGCCGGCAGGACGAGCCGGCCACCGGCATCGATGGCCCTGGCGGAAGGATTACCCGTCTCCCCGGTGGAATCATTCTCAATCAACAGGCGCAGGTCTCGGGGCAGCGCCGACATGGCTCCATAGGCCGCAATCCGGTCGTCTTCGATATGTATCCAGGCATTGTCAATACAAGGCATATCAGCAAGCGCGGCACCCCGTAAGACATGACTGTCCTCCCGGGTGTTCACCAATTGTTTGATGTTGTAAATCAATCTGGATGACATGCCGTAATATACTTAATTTCTCTGCTTCGCCGAGTTATAAAAAGTCGGCTTTATCCAGTTTGCGGCCGATACGGCAGGCGGCATTGATGAGCCCGACATGACTATAGGTCTGCGGAAAATTACCCCATTGTGATCCGTCCGCCGTGGCATCCTCGCTGAAAAGCCCCAGATGGTTGCTGAAGGACAGTAACTGGTCGAGGTTGCGGATCGCATCGTCGACACGACCGACGCAAGCCAGCGCATCGACATACCAGAAGGCGCAGACAAGGAAGGTACTTTCGGGGAAGCCGAAATCATCATAATGCTTATAACGGTAGAAGAGCCCTTTATCCGTCAGCAGTTCTTTTTCCAGGGCGGCAATATGGTCCCTGGCCTTGTCGGAACGATGATCCAGATAATCCATCGTGATCATGGACAGGGTACTGGCGTCCAGGTTGGCCGTACCGATGGCCTGGGTATACAACTTCCGCACAGGGTCATAGGTCTTTTCGATCAGTCGATCGGCTTCGGCCGCAATGTGCCGGGCTTTGACCATCAGCTCGCGGTCATGGAACAGCGCTGCAATCTTATAAGCGGCCTTGGCGCCTGCCCAATGGAACAACAGGGTATATGTATGTACCTGCACTTCTTTCCGGAATTCCCACAGGCCGGAGTCCGGCTCGGTCAGGGTGCGTTCGATCTGGCTCAGCAGCCAGGGAACGACCTTGTTGTAACTCCGCTTTTTTTCAAAGATGAGCCTTTTATCAGAATACAGAGGCAGCAGACTGACCAGTACCTGACCATATACGTCATGCTGTGACTGGATATAAGCCTTGTTGCCTATACGCACCGGTTTGTTGCCCAGGTAACCATCCAGGTCGAGGGTTACCTCATAGAGTTTTTTATCGCCGGCCACCGAATATAACGGCTGCAGGGAATCGGTGGCGTTTCGCAGGATGTTATAAATAAAATCGAAATATTTTTCCAGCTCCCCGAAATGACCGATCTGGTTGAAGGCCCTCAGCGTATAGTGCGCATCGCGGAACCAGCAATAGCGGTAATCCCAGTTGCGGGTGCTGTCGTGGAATTCCGGCAGGCTGGTCGTTCCGGCAGCGATGATGCCGCCTGTATCTTCATATTGATGGAGTTTCAGCACAAGGGCCGACCGGATGATCTCATCCTGGTAAATATCCGGCAGATAGGAGCTCTTGATCCAGGACTGCCAGTCTTCGATCGTCTTACGGATAAATTCGTCCGCCGTCTCTTTCAGGGGGGCCTCCAGCGGTTCGCCATATGTCAGTACCAGATAACGGTCCTGGTCCAGTACAAAAGATTTTTCCCGTAGGATATACGTCAGCGGGATATCCGTCGTCAGCCGTACCTGTTGCTCCAGGTTGAGATAGCGGATATGGTTGCTGCCGATGACCGGTTCAGGGATCAGCCGGCCATAGTCGCCCCTGGGCTGACAACTGACGGTAATGGCCGGCTCACCTTCCAGCAGTTCGATTTTCCTGACCAGCATCAGCGGCCGGAACTGCCGCTCGTAAATCCTTATCCTGGGCGCACAGTCTTTCACGACAAACTTCCCGTCCCGGCAAGTAAATTCTGTACAGAGTACATTGGTATTAGGGATATAATATTGACGGGAATGGCTGTCTTCGTCGGTCGGGCGAATGCTGAAATGACCGCCCTGCTGCTCATCCAGCAGGGACCCGAACAGGAAGCTGCTGTCGAACCGCGGAAGACACATCCATTTGACATCCGCCATCGTGTCGATATAGGCCAGGTACGAACAGTTGCCTACGACACCCATGTTGTATTTGTGAACCGCCATAATTTTTGCCTGTTGTCTTTTAATGATGCGCCTCGGGCATGTGAGCCTCCGGTTCGCTGTTTTGTATTTTCTGCAGTTGCAGCAGGGATTGCAGCAGGGGCAGCACCTGCTGTTGCGACAGGATCGTATACTGGGCGGAAGAAGCCCCATTGTTGACCTTGATCGTGTAAGCCTCTCCTTCGAGGGCTTTGAACATATCTTCATCGGTCGTATCGTCACCCATGCACAATACGAAATCGGGGTCCATCTCATTGATGATCTTCAGGGCAGTGGCGCCCTTATCGAAACCGCCGATCCGGACTTCCACTACTTTATTGCCGTCGATCACCTGCAGCGTAGTATTCTGGATCAGCTGGGACAGCGTATTCAGCAATTCCCGCGAACGGGAGAACCCGAGGCCTGTCTGGGTATTCCGGTAATGCCAGGCGATGGTGTTCGTCTTCTCTTCTACAAACGATCCGGCGCACCGCAGGACAAAGAGCTGCATGACGCGCCTGATCTCATCCTTCCACAGATCGGATACCGACACCAGCTGTTGCCAACCGGCATTTTTCATTTTGAAGCTGGCCCCATGCTCAGCCACCAGGGTGACCGGCAACTGGCCCAACCAGCGGTCAAGGGAAGTCACGTCCCGGCCGCTGATGATGACCACATGATTTTTAGGATCGGCGGCCAGGCGGCCTAACAAGTCCCTCACGGCATTATCCGGCGCCGCTTCCGAGGGTATCCGGGAAAAAGGTACGAGGGTGCCGTCGTAGTCCAGCAGCAGGAGACGGTTTTTAGCCCCGTGGTAATGCCGTTGGATACCGTCCATTGTCTTGTCGTCCAATAGCTTCACCTTTTGTTTCTGCTGCTCTTGTTTGACCTGGATCAGCTGGTCCATGAAATCATTCACCCATTTGAATACGTCATACTCCTGCAGCCGCCGCTGCATGAGCCCTATGCGATTGCGTTGCTCGTACAGGGGCATGGCCAGGGCCCTGGTAATGGAGGAGGCTACGTCGGAAGTATCGGTGGGATTGACGAGGATCGCCTCGCTCAACTCACTGGCAGCGCCGGCCAGTTCACTGAGTATCAGTACTCCACGCCCTCCGGTGCTACTGGCCACGTATTCTTTGGCGACCAGGTTCATCCCGTCCCGCAGTGGCGTGATCAGGGCGACATCGGCGGCCTGGTAAAGAGCGACCAGTTCCTTAAAGGAAAGGTGATTGTAGCGGTAAATGACAGGCTGCCAGCTGATAGAGGAAAAACGGCCATTGACCGTGCCAATTTTCTCTTCGATCATCTTCTTTCGGTCGTTGTATGCAGGGATAGTGCCCCTCGACGGCACGATATTCAGGACAAAAACCATTTTCTCCCGCCATTCGGGGTAACGCTCCAGAAAATATTCGAAACCGTTTAGCCGGTTCATCAGCCCTTTGCTGTAGTCGAGCCGGTCAACGGAAAAAATGATCTTCTTGTCGCCCAGGTCCTTGCGGATCTTATCCCGAATCTCTTCTACCTCAGGGTCGCTTGCAGCATCATGAAATTTATTATAGTCGATCCCGATGGGGAAAAGATCGATGCGGACCAGCCGGTCCTGGTATTGTAGATTGTGAAAATAGTTATCTACGCCTAACAGCATTTTGACCGACTGCAGGAAATGCTGTACATAATCATAGGTGTGGAAGCCGATCAGGTCAGCCCCCATGACCCCATGCAGCAAAGTCTTTTTCCATTCTGTGGGCAACAGGCGGAAAATCTCGTAAGAGGGGAAAGGGATGTGCAGGAAAAAGCCGATGGTCGCCTCCGGTCTTTTCTGCCGCAGCAGGTGCGGAAGGAGCATCAGCTGATAGTCATGTATCCACACCTGGTCACCGGGTTCCAGCAGAGGCACGATTTTTTCCGCGAACAACTGGTTCACCTGTACGTAAGCGTCAAAATACCGGGTTTCATAATCGGCAAGGTTGGAAAAATAATGGAAGAGAGGCCAAAGGACGGAATTGGCGAACCCGTTGTAATAGTTCTCGTACAAGTCTTTATCCACAAAAACAGGCAGTACGTCAAAATCCTGATCGACGGCCTGCGAAGCAATGACCTGGTCCCAATCTTCCTGAGGAAAATCCGCCACACCCATCCACATTTTCCCTGTCAGATCGTTCCTTTGGGCTGACGTATTCTCAAAATAGCTTTTGATCGCGGAGACCAGCCCGCCCGAGCTCTGCCGGAGGGTGATCTTATCTCCTTCCTTATCGAGGGAGAAAGGTAAACGGCTGGAAATGATGATTAAACGACCCATATTCCAACAATAGAGCCAAGAATGGGCCAAAAAAACACGGACCCGCCGGGGGCGTGCTGCAGCCGACTGCTTTATTTCAGCAATCGCTGCATGAATTCGTCTCTGCGGCGGCTGGCTACTTCTATAGTGCTGTCGTCCTCCATAATGACATACCCGCCCCTGCCTTTCTGATATTTTTGAATCTTATGCATATTGATGATATGAGAACTATGGATCCGGCAAAAAAATGTCTCGGGCAGCAGCTCTTCATATTCTTTAATGGTTCGGGTAGCTATTATTTTCTCCTTGTTGGTGAGGTTTATTATGGTACAGCTTCCTTTTGCCTCCAGCCTGATAATTTCACGAAGTGTGATAAATAAAAAACCGTTCAGCGTAGGAATAGCCACTTTTTGATCCAGTTGCTGTACTCCGCTGATATTCTGTAATAGCGCGGCCATCCTCCCAATGACACTTTTCTCCTGGAATTTGTCAGATACCCGTTCAACCGCCGTACACAGATCGCGAATGTTCACCGGCTTAAGCAAATAATCCACGGCACTGTATTTGAAGGCGCGGAGGGCGTAATTGTCGAAAGCGGTCACAAAGATCACCTGGAAGCTAAGTGGCTGAAGTTGGTTCAGCAGATCGAAGGCATTTCCCTGCGCCATTTCAATATCCAGGAATACCAGGTCAGGCCGGGTGGAAAGGATCAGGTCAG
>Ga0302312_10001642_pt1 | contig 13354 bp, 11 predicted proteins | sample III_Palsa_N2_1_FD_200529 | JGI IMG/M metagenome (GOLD analysis project Ga0302312, IMG submission 200529) | Peat permafrost microbial communities from Stordalen Mire near Abisko, Sweden - III_Palsa_N2_1 | ecosystem: Environmental > Terrestrial > Soil > Palsa > Peat permafrost | place: Sweden... | reverse complement strand
TGCAGCGATGCAAGCAGGCTCGCACCCGCGAGGTTGTTCCCTTGCGCACGGCCGCGGTAGTTTGCGGCAGCGGGAATATAGTGCGCTTCCGCATATTCGCGGATCGCGCGGCTGGCAGAAAATTGTGGAGCGAGTACGGCCATGCTTTCGCGAATGCGTGCAAGCCACCTCGAGGGTAGGCCAGCTTCGTCCCGATCGTAGAATTCTGGAATCACTTCCCTTTCGAGAATTGAATACATCGCCTCAGCCTCCTCGGCATCCCACGCTGGATCATCTCCGTGTTCCGCCCCATCGCCAATAGCCCAGCCGACGTTGGGCGAGTAAGCTTCCGCCCACCAGCCATCAAGTTCCGAGAGATTGAGACCGCCATTCGCGAGGACCTTCATACCGCTCGTTCCGCAGGCCTCCCAAGGCCGCCGCGGCGTGTTGATCCACAGATCTACGCCTTGAACCAGCTCCTTCGCCATGAGCATGTCGTAATCACTCAGGAAAACAACATGCTGGCGGACCTCTGGGCGCCAGATGAATTCATTCCATTCCTTGATAAGTTCCTGTCCAGGCCGATCCTGGGGATGTGCCTTCCCGGCAATCACCAACTGTACTGGGCGGTCCGAAGCTCTGAGCAAGCGAATCAACCGATCTGGGTCGTGCAGGAGCAGGTCGGGACGCTTATACGTTGCAAACCGACGGGCAAAGCCGATTGTCAGCGCATTCCCGTCGAAGATGCTCGTGGCTAAGGAAGGATCAGCGCCTTCTGAGGCGAGTTGTGCAGCGTAACGCTGCCGTATGTTCGCGATGAGTGCCTTTCGCTGTTCACCGCGCAGCTTCCATATCTGTTGATCTGTGAGCTTGCGAATGGAGCCGCACTGCGTGCCGTCTCCGCGCCAACGCGACTGGCCGCACGCTTCTGTCCAAAGCGCATCTGCAACTTCCGAGTCCCAGGTAGGTACGTGAATGCCGTTTGTAACAGAACCGACCGGGACTTCCTCTTGTGGCCAGCGCGGAAACAATGCCTGAAAGATTCTCCTGCTCACCTGTCCATGAAGCTTGCTTACGCCGCTGACGCGACCGCTGGCTCGAACCCCAAGATAAGCCATGTTGAAGTCGTCTGAAGCGTTCGCCTGATCTTGACGTCCCATCGCAAGCAGATCGTCCATCGCAATGGCAAGCTCATCCTGCGCGTAGCTTGTGAAGTATTTCCGCATCAGATCGGGAGGAAAGCGGTCAAAGCCAGCGGGTACCGCGGTATGTGTCGTAAATAGATTTCCGGCTCGCGTGATTGTCAACGCTAGATCAAACGAAACACTGTGATCCTGCATATAGCTGCGCGCTCGTTCGAGCACAGCGAAAGCGGCATGCCCCTCATTGAGGTGACAGATCTCGGGATCCAAGCCCAATGCACGCAGCACACGCCAGCCTCCGATTCCAAGGAGTATCTCCTGCTGCAAGCGCATCTCTGCGTCACCGCCATAGAGTTCGCTTGTGATTCCTCGAAGAGCTGGCGGGTTGGCAAAGTCGTTGCTGTCGAGGAGGTACAACTTTCCCCTGCCGACCGAAGCTTCCCAGCAGCGCACCCACAATTGCGAGCCAGGCATTGGAATCCGCAATCGCAGCCACTCGCCATTCGTTAGGCGCAAAGGGCGAATTGGCAACTGCCCCGGGTCATTCACGGGATAAAGAGCCTGTTGTCTGCCATTCGAGTCAAAGACCTGGCGGAAGTAACCTTGTCCGTAAAGCAGCCCTATGCCCACCACCGGAATTCCATGGTCGCTTGCCGCTTTCATTTGATCGCCCGCCACGTTGCCCAGGCCGCCCGAGTAGACTGGCAGCGCTTCACTAAGCATGAACTCCATACTGAAATAAGCCGCGAGCGTCAGCGGCGATCTAGGGTGGCCCTTCTGAAACCATGCGTCTGCGGCATACGATTCCCGATTGCGACGAACCAGGTCATCGAGTCGTTTGCGGTACTCCGTATCAGCCAGTGCGGCTTCGATCTTTTCCTTCGACACTGTCTGCAGAATGACCCAGGGATTTTGAGTGGACTGCCAAATCTCGGCGTCCAAGCGTTCCCATAGCTCATCCGACGCGTGATTCCAGGACCAATGCAAGTTGAGAGCGAGCTCGGTCAACTCATCGATTCCATCCAAATTGGAACCAGCAACGATAGATTTTGGATCGTTCACAAGGCTTCCCCGAATTGCGATTTGGAGATCACTTTATTTCGAATTGAACTGATGCATTCACGTGTTGTGCCTGCCGTCCCTCACGCCGCGTCGTTCCCGGCACCCTTAGTGTCAGGAATTACAAGAACAGATGAGTCCACTTCCGGCAGCTGATCGCGAAGCACCACATTGAGCAGCGACTTGTGCACACGAATGCGCCCCTTGTATTGGATATAGCCGCGCCTTCGGAACCGGTTCATGAAGAAGCTGACTCGTGAACGAGTCGTACCGATCATCTCAGCCAGCGTCTCCTGAGTGATGGGAGCAATTAACGCCGTCGTTTCTCCTGGTTGGCCGTATTCAGCCATCAGCAAGAGTATTCGCGCCAGTCGTCTCTCACTCGAATTGAAGAGTTGATCGACGAGATCCGCCTGGATTCTTATGCTCCGCGCCACCATGAATTTCAGAAACAGGTCGGAAAAGTCATGCTCAGCATGCATGATTCGCCGCATCTCGGCGCTCTCGATCCTGAGGACGACACAGGCAGTGATGGCGCAAGCCGTAGCGGTGTGAAGCCGGCTAGGATCAGAGATGGACTCCTCGCCAACGAAATCTCCGGTTGTCAGAAGCGTAACCGTTGCTTCCTTGCCTCTCTTCGACACGACGGTGAGTTTTGCTCTTCCGGAATGAATGTAATAGACGGCGTCCGCTGGACTTCCCTGAGAAAAGAAAACGTGCTTCGCCTTGAATCTGATTACTTTTCTACCTATGCCTGAGTTCGACAGGTACTTGTAGGGATCAAACGTTACTTGGTTGACTCCATCCATGGGGACAGCCTTTGTGGAGATGCAGCCTTACCGTCGTGAAACGGCGAGACTGTCGCGTACTGTAAAACTTCGTCACCATTGTCTGAATGCGTTGATTCGCACACACTACATCACTATTTCAGCACCTTCAACGTCAGGTATGAGCACTTCTGCTCGCTCATTCAATTATGTCCATTCAATGTCGGGCATCGAGGCAAGTGACAGTCTGTCGCAAAGCAAGGTGGACGAGTGTCAAGAGAGCCTTCGTAATCGACTTGGAGCTAAAGTGACCAGATACTGGTGGTGACACGGTTCATGGTGATGTTTGGAGGAATCAACCATGAAGGAGCAAATTGAGAATCTCGAAGTAGAAAAGCCGGAAAGCGAGACAAGCTCGAACGTGTCGGCAAAGAATCGGATTAACCACATTGCAGAAGAGGCGGCGGAGAAGGCTTCCCGCACCGAGCAGAAGTACGACGGGGAACACAATATTTTTTCAAAATAGCTGTTCTCTTGATCTCAACCATCCGACGAGTTTGGCTGCCAAGACAACAATCTCAGACCCCGCTATCCCAAAACGTGAGGTAATGCTTTTGCGCGCGACCGGAAGGCTTTCCTCGAGCCATGGGCCGGCCCTCTTGCTTTTCTCCGGATGGCGCCTACCAGGAGCCGGGGGCCGTTCTCTGTCGGTCGCCCACCTACACGCGAAGGACGGGCCCGAGCATGTACTGAATTGGCCATACTTTCATAGATCGACTCAATGAAAGTATTAGCTCCAGCCGATTGTTAGGCTGGCGAGGAAATCCTATTGTCCGATGCGCATGCAATCCTATCCATCCCCAAAAGAATTCTGTTGCCCACAGATTTCAGCTCTTCGGCAGACGCTGCGCTGGAGATGGCAACCGATCTCGCCCAACACTTTCATGCGGAACTCTGTCTTCTGAACGTTATTCCCGTGTTCCCTACAACGACCGCCTACGACTTCTTTCCCGAAACAGAGTTCCTTGAGCAAGCGAGGAAATACGCCGAGACACAATTCGCCTCGCGTCAACCCAAACTCGTGTCCAAGGGGGTCAAGGCCACGGTCTGCATCGAAAGCGGGAATGATGTGGCAGGCAACATCATGATGGTGATTGACCGAGAGCGCATCGACATGGTGATAATTTCGACGCACGGAATTTCTGGATGGCGACCGCTGGTGTTCGGTTCAATTGCCGAAAAAGTAGTGAAGCTGGTGCAATGCCCCATTTTGCTTCTTCGTTCCAATAACGCGGAAACCAATGCCTAGGTTCTCTGGCGAGGCAGCAGGAAGAATCGCGGATTATGAGCGTCACTGAAGCTCCCACACCCCTATCCGCCGGTCAGCCCTCCAAGCGAGCTCAGAACGTGAACTCGAAGGGGCTCACGAGTGCTGAGGCGCAGGCCAGATTTCGAAGAGACGGCCCTAATTCAATGCCGGACGCGTCCGAGCATCCGCTTCGCAATGCGCTGACGAAGTTCTGGGCCCCTGTCCCGTGGCTGCTCGAAGCCTCGATCGTACTTGAGATTGTGCTTCATAAGTACTTTGAGGCTGGAGCAGTCGCCTGCCTACTGATCTTCAACGCCGCGCTCGCTTACTTCCAGGAGGATCGAGCGCACCTTACTCTCAACGCCCTAAAATCCCGCCTCGCCATGAATGCCTCCGTCCGGCGTGATGGAATTTGGAAAACCGTGCCGGCTGCCGAGCTGGTTTGTGGCGACCTCGTTAAGCTTTCACTCGGTGGCGTAGTTGCTGCTGATGTGCATTTGACCGACGGTTCTGTGTTGCTCGACCATGCACTTCGATCTGACCCATACCGACATCGACGGCGAAAAGTGCGGCTTCAGACCCAAGCAATCGCTTGCCCAGGTGAAGAACTCAATGCCAAAGCTGTTTCCCGGCGCGGCGGCGAGGCAGAACAACATCATCGTCCGGCCTCTGAGCAAGACCGTGCATTTTGTGCAGCTCGATGATCTGAACGCTGCTGGACTCGGCAGAGTAGGGGAGGCGGCGTTTCTAACCCTTGAAACCAGCCCCGGCAACCACCAGGCGTGGGTTGCCGTCTCGGGGCTTACCACCCCGGAGGAAGCCAAAGACTTTGCTCGCAGACTCCGGGAAGGGGCAGGGGCCGACCATTCGGCCTCCGGCGCAACCCGCGTGGCGGGCACCGCCAACTACAAACGCAAGTACGAACCCTATTTCCCGACCGTGAGGAACAAAATGGACAGCCCCAGGCCGCACTGTGACGAAGGAGCAGCTGGAGGCAATGGGACTGGTAGCCGCTCCCGAGCCAGAGATCACCACCCCGGCATTCAGCGCCAGGACACCACAAGGCAGGATCGGCCAGCAATCCTCGAAGCGCGCCAAGGTATGGCCGGACTATGCCCGCTCGCTCACCGGAGCGCCGCCCAGCCGTGACGGCAGCGGAGCCGACCGGAACATGGCGGATTTTACTTTGGGCATGACGGCTATTGATTGGGGATGGAGCATTGAGGATACCGCCCAAAAGCTCCCCGAAGTCAGCGAAAAGGCCCGCGAGCGCGTCCAGCTCAGGGATCAAGGCTATCCGCTCATCACGGCTGCGCTACACTAACAATTCCACTGGTACAAAACTTCGGGCAGGCCACGGGAGCGGCACGGCTGTCGCGTACTGTAAAACTTCGTCATCATTGTCTGAATGCGTTTATTCGCACGCACTATGCGATAGTTTCATCATGTCAAACGGAAAGTTTGTGCAATATTGCACATTCGAACAGCCTTGGCGATGCCGTTTTTCGGATTCGAACGAATCGATAACCCCAGTATAGATAGCAGTTTGCTAGAGGACTCTTGGCGCAAAGGCCGCCAGACATCCCACTCTTATCAATCCGAGCAAAATAGACCATACGTGTAATCAGAAAAGCCGACATACTCCGAATACTTCTGATCCCCACCCTTTTGAGAGGTGCTCATTTGATACCTATCAAACCCAAGCTTCTCGTCGTAGATGACGACCTGTCAGTCCGAGACTCGTTGGCACAGATCCTTCTCAGCGAGGGATATTTTGTTCGAACGGCCTTCGACGGCTTTTCAGCACTCGGCGAAATTCGCAGCCAGCTTCCTGACGTGTTGTTATCTGACCTGACCATGCCAGGAATGTCGGGCTTTGAATTGCTCTCGGTCGTTCGTCGTTTATTCCCGACAATTCATGTGATCGCCATGAGCGGATTATTTTCGGGCGAGGGAATTCCGTTTGGCATAGCGGCCGACGGGTACCACGAAAAGGCTACTTCCGTTTCTCATTTGCTCAGGCTGGTCGAAGCAAGTCAGCGCGAAGATCGCGCATCCAGTCTCAGCGGCCGAAACGTGGCGGACCCGATCTGGGTACCTAAGAATGGACACGATCCTTCGGGGCTCGAGTTCATCACTATTACTTGCCCCGATTGCCTTAGGACGTTTCCTGAAACATTATTTGGCAGCGAGAACTATATCCGTAACGCAAAATGCACCCATTGCTCTAATCTCGTCCGATATGCGGTCGTGCCGCCCGCGGGTGCAACGCATTCAGTGTCTTTCTGAACGCCTGAATCCGATCTACGAGACGCGCAAGGTATGCTTCTGCAACCAAATATCAACCCGGTCTGAACATGAGACTGCCGTCTAGCTCCCTTTTTCCCGTCAGGGACTGCAAAGGACAGTCTCATCCTTCTCTTCGAGTCCTGGGGAATGAGCAATTTGTGACAGAAGTCAAACACCACACTCGGTAGCGTGAGCTTAGTCCACGCGCTTCGTTTTTCATAGTGGTGCCGCGGCCAGCGATCGGCCTTTCGGTGAGCACTCTGAACCACTCCCCTGAGCCAACGTCAAATGGGTTCAGAAGCAAATCTTAGACTTGAACGAGGTACATCTTGGCAACGATTGCGGTCAACCAGCCTCGAGGGGTTCGACATTCAGCAGCAGCGCGCCTCGATCGCCTTCCCATCGGCTCCTTTCAAAAGCGGATTATGTGGCTGGTCGCATACGTTTACTTCTTTGAACTCGGCGACTTGAACAACTTTGGCTTTGTCGCACCACAGCTTCGGGTGCAATGGCACTTGTCCATCTCAATCATCGGTGTCATCACGTCGTCCGCTTTCTTGGGAATGTTCGTGGGGGCAATCAGTGGAGGCTGGTTCTCGGACAGAATTGGCCGCAAGAAAGCCCTGATCATCACGACCGTCTGGTTTTCTGTTTCCTCTATATTGAATGCCTGCGCATGGAACGTGCCTGGCCTCTTGATCACACGCTTCCTCACGGGCGTCGGTCTATCGTCGATGACGGTCGTTGCAATCACGTACATCACGGAAATGTTCCCCTCGAAGAAGCGTGGCGCCTACCAGGCCTGGGTAATGGTGATCGGTCTGTTCGGCATACCGCTCTCGGCACTGGTTGCTGGCGAACTCATTCCCCGAGCCACGTATGGCTGGCGCTTTGTGTTCGCCTTCGGAGCGCTCGCCCTCTTCATGCCACTCTTCGCCGGCAAATTGGAAGAATCACCCCGTTGGTTCGAGACCAAGGGCAGGAACAACGAGGCAGACGCGGTTCTCGATCGAGTCGAGGCACGCTGCAAATCTGACTCAGGTTTGAAAGACCTTCCGCCGTTGGGGAAAGAGCCAGCCGCGGCGCAACACCAGAAGTTTTCCGACCTGTTCTCGCATACCTATCTTTCGCGCACGTTGATGCTTGTCGGCGTCTTCGTCTTCCAGACCCTGGGACTTTTCGGTTTCATGGCCTGGGTCCCGACGCTGCTTGCAGCACGAGGCTTTCCTGTTGAGAAGTCGTTGCTATGGGTTTGCATCATGTACTTTGGAGCCCCCGCTGGAGCGCTCATAGCAGTCTTTGTCTCGGATCGTTGGGAACGGAAGTATCTGATCGCCATCGCGGCGTTGCTGATTGCGGGCTTCGGCGTGATGTACGGGCTTAGCAATGGGATGATTCCAATCATCGTTCTCGGTTTCTGCGTGGCCATGTTCATCCAGTGCTTCGCGCCGCTGCTGTACGCATACACTCCAGAGTGCTATCCCACGGACATCCGCAACTCGGGTTCCGGAGTTGCCTACGGTGCAGGCCGGCTGGCAAACAGCTTCGGTCCGATGCTGATCGCCTTTCTCTTTACCCGCTACGGATACAAGAGTGTCTTCGTGTATATCGCGGCAACCTGGCTGCTGGTTGCGATCATCGTCACCGTCTTCGGTCCGAAGACGAAGGGGCAAGCATTGGCATGATTAACCGCGACATTTAACGAAACGAATCAGGCGCTCTCTGGAGAACAACAGTGGCAGATGGATTATCAGGATTCGACGTGTTGGTCATCGGGGGAGGCAACGCTGGATTGGCTGCAGCTCTCAGTGCCCACGAGAAGGGCGCGAAGGTGCTCGTGCTTGAGTCCGCCCCAAAGGATTTCCGCGCCGGGAATAGCCGTCACACCAGAGACTTGCGCTGCAAGCACGACGCCCCCACAAAGGTAATGGCCGGCGCGTACACGGAAGACGAGTTTTTTAAGGACATCCTCAGCGTCACAGAGGGAAAGACGGATGAAAAGCTCGCTCGCATGATGATCCGCGCCTCAACCGAATGCACTGATTGGATGGCGTCCTACGGCGTGCGCTTCCAGAAAGCGTTGGGAGGCACATTGCAGCTCGGCCGGACGAATGCGTTTTTCCTCGGCGGCGGCAAAAATATGATGAACGCATATTATGCATCTGCCGAACGCCTTGGCATTCATGTCGTCTACGACGCTGAGGTCATCGATCTGAAGGTCGTCGATGGAGAGTTTAGAAGCGCCAGGGTGCTCATCGATAAGAAGTCTGTTGAGGTAAGCGCGAAGGCGGTTGTCGCAGCGTCCGGTGGCTTCGAGTCGAATCTCGAATGGCTCAAAGAGGCCTGGGGCCCCATGGCGGACAACTTCCTGATCCGGGGAACTCCCTACAACAAGGGTAAGGTCCTGAAACGCCTACTCGAACTCGGCGTGGAGTCGATCAGCGACGCCAAAGAGGGGCACATGGTCGCCATCGATGCTCGCTCACCGAAGTTCGATGGCGGTATCGTCACCAGGCTGGACTGCGTTTCGCTCGGTATTGTGATGAATACCAAAGGCGAACGTTTCTACGATGAAGGCGAAGACTTTTGGCCCAAGCGCTATGCGATCTGGGGACGCCTGGTCGCCGGGCAGCCGGACCAGATTGGGTACTGTTTCATCGACTCAAAGGCGATGGGCAAGTTTATGCCGTCCGTCTTCCCGCCATCCCAGGCGAACACCATCGAAGAGCTAGCCAAGATGGTTGGTCTGCCGGTGGATCAGGCCGTTGCCACCATCAAGGCCTACAACGACGCGGTCCAGCCCGGCACGTTCAATCACGACACTCTCGACGACTGCAAGACGGAAGGGCTCAAGCCGGCAAAAAGTCACTGGGCACTCAAGATCGATCAGCCTCCGTTCTATGCCTACGGCCTACGGCCAGGACTGACCTTCACTTACCTTGGACTGATGGTCAACGACCGTGCGATAGCGCTGATGAAGGGAGGCCGGCGTTCCAAGAACATCTTTGCCGCTGGAGAGATCATGGCAGGCAACATTCTCGGGAAAGGCTACGCAGCCGGCATCGGCGTCACCATTGGAACGGTATTTGGCCGGATCGCAGGACGAGAGGCCGCAATGCAAGCGCTGAGGCATGAAGACAGCCAAGTTGAAACAGGAAAGGTGACCGTCCATGCTGCCGACTGAACTTCTGGAAGAGGGCCAACACCTTATGACGGTCTGCAATTCCTGCCGTTATTGCGAGGGATTCTGTGCCGTTTGGCAGGCGATGGAGACTCGCCTCGTCTTCAAAGAAGAGGATTTGAACTATCTTTCCAATCTTTGCCACAACTGCAGTGAGTGCTACTACTCCTGCCAGTACGCGCCGCCCCACGAGTTCGCCATCAATCCGCCGAAGACGTTCGCCAAGATTCGCGTTTACACCTATGAGCTGTACGCGTGGCCCGGTCCGATGGCCAAAGCGTTCCATAAGAACGGCCTCAAGGTCTCGCTATTGACGGCGTTAATCCTTGTCGCCGTCATGACGTCAGCGAGCCTGGTGTTGGGCGGCAATCTCTTTATGACGGTGCGTGACGGAAACTTCTACAAGATTGTTCCGCATGAGGTTATGTCGATTACCTTCGCTGTGGTTGGATCGTTTGCCGCGCTTGCAATGTTGATCGGCTTTCTCCGTTTTTGGCGCAACGTAGGAGAGTCGTACTCCACCCTGGCGAAGCCCGGTGCGCTCGCCAGCGCCGCCAAGGACATCTTCACTCTGGTGAACCTCGACAACGGTGGAGATGGTTGTAGCTATCCCAGCGAGAAGAGCTCGGAATCGCTCAAGTGGTTTCATCACGCGACCTTCTATGGCTTCCTCTCTTGCCTTATCGCGACCACTCTCGGCGCCATCTATTACTTCATCCTTGGACAGCACGGAGCGCCCGCCTTCACCAGTCTGCCGGTAATCTTCGGTACCGTGGGAGGCATCGGATTGATCGTAGGTCCGATTGGGCTCTGGGTGCTAATGCAGCGTCGAAACCTGGACATCGTAGACAAGTCCCAGACGGGAATGGATCTTTCCTTTCTCCTGCTTCTCTTGCTTATCAGCATCACCGGCTTGCTCCTGCTCGTGCTGCGGCAGAGTCCGGCGATGGGAACACTCTTGCTGGTTCACCTGGCCTTCGTGATGACTCTCTTCCTGACCATGCCATACGGCCGGTTCGTACACGGGATCTACCGTTCGGGTGCGTTGCTGAAGTGGTCGCTCGAACGGTCGCGTCAGCCTAAGGCAAAAGTGGCCGCGTAGAGAAACGGCTTCCGATTCGACGTCAAATAAAACAGCGAAATCCAATATTAGGATTTCGCCGTTTTATTATCTGTCCGCATGGAAGACTCGGGGTATGGCCTTAGACGTGAGCTAAGGCCCCTGTAAACGACTCATTTAGCACCCCGGTCAGATGCGTGATGCCATTTGTTTCGAGGTGGGCAACTGCATCCACGATGGCCGCGCGTTGAATCTCACTGGCGTAGTGAGAAGCAATGCTGTTGAACTTGGCAACCACCGAATCCCAAGGCATCGGGCGCGTGTAGAAGCCGTCATAGTCATGCTTCTCGATGCTGAGCTTGCGGCCGCCGTTGAGCTCGATATCAAGACGGCAAGGCATCTCCGCGGGAAAGCGATCGCTCATCGCCTTGTCCGGAGTGATCGTGACCTTCTTCAGCAGATCCTGTACGTCTTGCTTGAGAATCCGCTTGGCGTCGTACTGCGCGGGTGTCACTTCGCCGTCGAGCAGCGCGACCGCAATCATGTAAGGCAGGCTGTGGTCCGCCTCTTCCTTCGTCTTCACATGCTGCTTGTTCCCATCGTTGCCGCCGCCGATGATGTTGAAGGCAACGTCAAAGATAGCGAGGTTGATCGTCTTGATCTCTGCTGCGTTGATCTTCTCTTTCGTCCGAAGGTCAAGTGCTGCTTCCATCGCGGTCTGAGCATGGAATTCAGCGTTGTATTTCTTGATGTTAGTTTTGAGGACCATCTCCAGGTTCTCCTTCGACCAGTCGAGCTCGAACTTGCCGGTGATCGCGTCCATCAGCCCGCCCTTGCCTTCGAACACTTCAAGCGGCCCTGTTATGCCACGCATCGCGAGGAATGCGGCATCCGTTGCTCCATACGCGATGTTTGGGTAGGCCAGTCCCTTCCAATTGGAGAGGTTTCCGGAGCGAGTCACGCGCAGGCCTTCGTACGACGCTCCGCTGATCGCCACAGCATTCGCAGTGCCCGCCTGGTCGAGTCCAAGAGCCTTCGCGACCCCTGCAGCCACGCCGTAGGCTCCTTGCACTGTGTGATCAAAGCCCTTGGGGCGGGCTGGAGCCACCTCGGAGAGACGGCACTGGACCTGATAAGCCACAGCAAGCGAAGCCAGAAAGTCTTTCCCCGTCTTACCCGCATACTCGGTTGCCGCCAGGACAGACATCACGTTGTCGGCTGGGTGACACGTCTCATGCTTGGCGATGAAGGAGTCCATGAAATCGAGGTAACGTTCAAGCGCCGAATTGTAGAACGCTGTGAGTACGGGCGAGGTCTTTCCACCGCCGACCAGACTGGTCAGGGGATTGCCGCCAAAATCATCTAATTGAGCACGAAGCGCTTTCAGTGGGGTTGCTTCCATAGCCCCCAATGCGCAGCCGATCGCATCGAGCGTGTGGATCTTCAACTGCTGCACCGCATCGGCTGAGATATCTTCATATCGGCTGCGCACTACGAAAGCCGCGAGTTGTTCTGCTAACGTCGTTTTTTCCTGTGTCTGGATCGGGGTGGGCATTGTGCTACTCCTTGGGTGAACCTGAAGATCGAGAATGAATGCTAGGGACTTAGCTGCAGCGATCAGTTGACGGGTACTTGTAGATGGTGATCAGTCCGCAATCTCCTCACGATTGGCTAAGCACGGTCTTCGAAGCGCATGAAGCTCAACTCTGTGCTTACTCGCCCGGGAAGTCTGAGCCGAAGTGATCGTTCGAATGCGACGAACGCGCCGGGAGGATTTGGCCGGATGTTGATTAGCCTTGGCTATTAGGGTCGCGACTGTGGAGTGTCCCATCTTTCAAAATTCGACTCTTGCTCTGAAACCCACAACGGCTGCGCGTTGCACGCCGCCTCCGACGTTCGCGTAATACTGGAATGCGGGTTGCAGCATAATCATCGGTCGAACGTTGAAGAGAGCGTTGATCTCAACACCCTGCTCTGCTTTGTATGGGACCGCTCCCCTTGGCAGGAAGAGCGGGTTCAGCTTGTTCCGTATGTAACCTATGGACAAGGTGTTGTGGATTTTGGACAAAGGCAAAGGCTCATTGAACCGCAGGCCTGCGGTGAGTTCTCGATTGTCACTGTTTGCATTCGCGGGACTCCAGTCGTATGCAGCCGTTGCATCCACACCTTTGCCCTCTTTTGGGTCCAATCGCCAGAGAGCCTGGCTTGCCATCCAGTACATGAGATAGTTGCCTGACCTGATGGTGTTCGTCGCAGTCGTGAATTTCCCGGGATTGTATGATGCGCCGAACTTATACATCCCCGAGTAGCCTTTCCTGCTCAGAACGTCATCCGCGGGACGCATGGCCTTCGTTTTCTTCCCTGGAGTAAAGCCGATCTCGGACACACTGATCGGAGCACCGCGGAACTGGGGAACCAAACCAGTTGGATTGTGAAAGAAGGCCAACCGGTCTCCTGCGAGGACCATCGAGGCAACATATACGTTCCGGACCGGCACGGCACTGAGTTCGAGGGCGGGCGTCGAGCCGGGACTTCCCGTCTCGAATGTTGTAGACAGATTGCACAACG
>Ga0302312_10001633_pt1 | contig 13396 bp, 11 predicted proteins | sample III_Palsa_N2_1_FD_200529 | JGI IMG/M metagenome (GOLD analysis project Ga0302312, IMG submission 200529) | Peat permafrost microbial communities from Stordalen Mire near Abisko, Sweden - III_Palsa_N2_1 | ecosystem: Environmental > Terrestrial > Soil > Palsa > Peat permafrost | place: Sweden... | reverse complement strand
GGTTTCCGCCTGCCTTTTGGAATCATTTTATTGCTACTATCGACAGGCTTGTCCGCTCAACAATTCGGCGGTAACCCACCCTCGCTGAAATGGCGGCAGATCAATACGGATACTGCACGTATCATTTTTCCCATCGGGCTGGACTCACAGGCCCAGCAGGTGGCGGCCATCGTACACACGCTGAGCCACGCTACACTGCCTACTATCGGTCATTCGCAGCGGAAGATCAATATCGTCCTCCAAAATCAGACCATTATTCCCAATGGCTATGTACAACTTGCGCCCTTCAGGAGCGAATTTCAACTGACACCCGAACAGAATAGCTTTGATCTGGGCAGCCTTCCCTGGCAAAAGATGCTGGCTATCCATGAATACCGCCATGTTCAGCAATATAACAACTTTAGGGTAGGCGCTTCCGCGGCCTTATACTATCTGTTTGGTGAAGGCGGGCAGGCCCTGGCCAACAGCCTGGCTGTCCCCGACTGGTTCTGGGAAGGGGATGCCGTCTACCAGGAGACGCTGGTCAGCCAACAGGGCAGGGGTCGGCTGCCCTTTTTCTTCAACGCTTTCCGTTCGCTGTCGGCCGATGGGCGGCGCTATTCCTGGATGAAACTGCGCAACGGCTCCCTCCGCGATTATGTACCCGATTGGTATCCGCTGGGGTACCTGCTGGTATCCTACGGCCGCCAGACCTACGGGGATGATTTCTGGCGAAAAGTCGGCCATGACGCAGCCGCCTTTCGTCCCCTGTTCTATCCGATGCAGGGTGCCGTCCGCCGGTATTCAGGGGTATCCTTTACGACATTCCGTGATTCGGCCCTGCAGTTTTTCGGGACACCCGTGAGTACGACCGCTAAACTCCCTGCCCCCGATCTCGCAGATGCAGACCTATATGCCTGGCAGCACCGACATTTCGATGCTGACGAAGAATTTCCCCAGTTCGCCGGAAGGGACAGTATCCTGTATATGCGGAGTACCTACAAACAGATCCCTGCTTTCACGATTCTCGATCTTCACCGTAACAGGAACCATAAAGTCGGAACGAGGGCCGTTTCCCTGGATAATTATTTTTCTTATAACGCAGGCCTCGTCGTTTACGCTGCCTATGAGACAGATCCCCGATGGGGCTGGCGTGACTTCAGCGTGATCCGCGTGCTGGACCCCGTTACCGGGAAAGACCGAAAACTTACCAGCCGTACCCGTTATTTCTCCCCGGACATATCTCCTGACGGCAAGCGCATCGTCACCGTACAGGAAGCTACAGACGGCAGCTGCGAACTGCGCATACTGGATGCCTTTTCAGGCCGCCTGGTCCGGAGGGTACCCAACCCCGATACGTTGTTTTATACCTATCCAAAATATTATACCAGGGGTAGTCAGGCCGTCGTATCGGCCGTCCGGAACCTAAAAGGACAAATGTCCATCGCCCTGGTGGACACCCTCAGCGGTGCAGTCCGCTATCTGCTGCCTTTCAGCTATCAGACGGTGGGTTATCCTTCTATCCGGAATGACACGATCTGGTTCACCGCCTCCCGTAACGGGAAAGACAGGATCTATGCTATTACCGGGCCGGGGGCTATCTTCCGCGTCGCTTTACCCCACGGTAATCCGGCGGCCGGTCAGTATGAATTCGCTGCAAGGGGCGATGGAGAATATACCTGGAATACCTTTACGGCCGTCGGCTTTCATCTGGATACTGCGGCTGCCGGCAACCTCCGGCTGGAACCTGTTGCCGCCGGGGAGTGGGCCCAGCCCATCCCATTACAGGGGATCTATTCGCTGCAGCGGGGCCCGGCCCATCTGCTGGATAGCATAGGCACCGCCAACTATCCGGAAAAGAAATATCCTATCGCCTCGCACCTCATCAACTTTCATAGTTGGCGGCCTTATATCAATGATCCTGACTATACTTTATCGCTGACCAGTGAAAATATCCTCAATACCCTCGAATCAGAAGTCTATGTCACCTACGATCGGGATGAACAATACAAACAGATAGGGGCGGACGCCACCTTCGGCGCCTTATATCCCTGGTTCGATGCCGGATGGAACTATATCTTTGGCCGCAATGCCCTGTATGGTACCCAGAAGGTCTCCTGGAACGAGTCGAATGCTAACATAGGCTTCAGCATCCCCCTCAACTGGACCCGCAATAAAACCTATACATCCCTGCAGTTCGGCTCAGATATCGTATACAACCAACGATATTATACCAACACGAACCAGGCGGCTGTCAATGACCAGGGGTTCGCCTATATCGATCCCTATATCAATTTTACCCATCAGTCCCAGCAGGCGCAACAGCAGGTCTTGCCTCGCATGGCCGAGGTACTCAACCTGTCCTATAGCAATGCTGTCACGACCTTCCAGGCCCGCCAGTTCCTGGGATCAGGGTTCCTGTACCTGCCGGGGTTGGCCTATACGCACAGCCTGATGCTGGCGGCTGCTTTTCAGCAGCGGGATACATTGAACAATGCGCGGTTCTCCAATAGTTTCCCATTTTCACGTGGATATACAGCCGAAAATTTTTACCGGATGTGGCGGTGGTCGGCCAATTATCAGTTGCCGCTGTTCTACCCGGATTGGGGGATAGGGGATGTGGTTTATTTTTTGCGGATCCGCACCAACCTGTATTTTGATTATACCGGTGCGATGGACTTCTACACCAACAATACTACTTATAACGGCAAGTTCCGTTCGTACGGTTCCGAAATCTATTTCGATACGAACTGGTGGAACCAGCTGCCCATCAGCTTTGGCATCCGTTATAGCCGCCTCATGGACCCGGACTTCGAGGGCCGGGGACCTAATCAATGGGAGTTTATCCTTCCGCTGAATATCTTGTCGGAGGGTTATAGCGCCAGGCGTAGTTACGCGGAGTAAGATTGGGGCGCTTCCGGCCAATTAGCTGGTGCTTATGATATCGCGAGATCTTTGGTAGTGTTCATTACACTTGCATTGCGTAAATGAGCATTGGCAGCAGATTTTAATTTATAGGGACGATTGAACGCCTCCTGAGAGACTTTAAACCGTTCGGCCAGTTTGCGAATGACTTCCTTTGAAAGTCCTTTTTTGTAATGTAGGATGTCAGAGACGTATCCCTTACTCATTTCCAGAAGACCGGCAAGATCCTTGGCTTTCATATTATGATCTGCCATGAAGGAATGAAGCATACGTATAGGATCGACTTCATGCAAAGTACTGTGTTCTTCATCCCATTTCTCTATCAACAGTGTCAAAAGGTCTATTTCATCAGCAATGAGTCTGTTTTTGGAACCACTGTCCAGTAATATTTCGAGCATTTTACAATATTTATTGTATTGCTCTTTCGATCTGATAACTTTATATTTTAATGTTTCCATGACTTTTCATCTATAGTAGCCATACACTGAATAAAGTTTTGTAAAGATACAAAAAAAGTTCTCTAAAAGAGAACTTTATATATTTCTTTATCTTGCAGACCGTGCGGCGTTATACTTTACGGATATACTGATCCTGGCCTTAAGGAAGGGGAATGACCAATTAAAAGCACACGTCGAATTGCTGAAAGATCAGTTGGACAACTTTTCCAAATTTAATCGTTGAAAGGTGTTAATTTTCGTCATACCGGAAAAATGGTTTCGATTTATGACAGTCATTGAGCGATTCAACCGTATCGACGTGCCTAAGTTTTCTTTCGGTAAAAGCACGGAATATGCCGAAACATTTGCAAGAGATTGCGGTGCGTTTTCTATGTATGACGACGGCTACGGGCTGGGAACTTCCGGTAACCTGTCAAAAGGAAATCAGCTTCGGGCGGTTTTTCTCCGCATCAGGCAAATGGACGGGGTATTTCTGTTTAATATCAGTGGTGTCAACATGAGAAGTTCCCAGCGGGGTTTTTCGACTTTTGAGGATGCGGAAGGAAATAATGAAATCACTGAATGGGAATTGTTTATGATCCTGACGAACAAAGATTACCTGAAAAGTTGTATCTTTCACAATGGAAGAATAGCTTTTAAGAAAACAATTTTATGGAAGTCAATCCAGGAGTAATTGTAGGGACCACGCTGAATGAAATTCAGAAGAAGTCTGATCATGTGAAGGTCGTGTTTGTGAACAGGAAGGAAGGGCGGACCTTCACGATGAGTTTTGACGGCTTTTTGCTGGAGACGGCGGGGTCTGCCCTCGATAAGCGGGTCTCGGATGTGAAGATCAGCCAGGTGTTGGGTTTCAGGACTGCGTCGCAGGTGCGGTCGTTCGGGAAGGCCCCGCATGATTACCGTCAGCTGCTGATTCAAATAGAGGGATCGACTGATGATCATAAGCTGGAATTGTTGGGCGCTTTTAAGAATTATAAGATTACGTCAAGGCTAATAGCGCCGCCTGGCCGGGTGAAGGCTGCTGCGAAGCGGAAGACGGTTCGCTCGTAAGAGATATCATCCGAAGTCCATCCGGGCCGCCCCAAAATCCCTACCTTCAACCCATACCGGCCCCTTCCGACCACCACGATCAGGCTCTCTTAGCACGCATTGCCAACGGCGAGGAAATCGCCTTCGCCGCCCTTTTCCATGCCTGGCGGGATAAGCACGGCCCTGTTAAAGTTGATCTACCTGGCCGCCTGGAACATCGAAAAGAAGTGGACTCAGCCTCTGCACAATTAAGGTCGCCAATCAATAACAATTGCTAGCGCATATTTAAAAGGCTTTCTTCAATACTCTTGATTTTCTGTTCGGTATCTTCTTTCTTCCTTTTTTCAAGATTTACGATTTCAAGCTTTGCATTTTGCATGAATTGTTCGTTAGCGAGTTTCCTTGTAACACTCTGCAGGAATTTTTTATGATGATCTAACTCTGCCTCGAGCTTTTTCCTTTGTTCTATGAGTGGATTTAAGGTAGTTGTGGTGGTGGTTGTAGTTGATATAGGTATATAAATCATATCTGAACCCGAAGTCGCTCCAATAGCCTGAGGGATCGATTCCTGGACAAAATCAAGCGAACCTGAAGAAGTCATTTTCATAATAACCGATTCGATTGGCGTATATAAATAAGGGGTTTCGGTTTTTATCTTCGGGTTAATTATCTCTTTTGATTTTAATTGTAGTTTGCTTCTTAAATCTCGGATCGTTGCAATGCCACTTTTTGCCAATTCACCTATTTTCAATACCTCTTTATCTATAAAAAGCTCGCTACTATTATATTGTTTCATGCAAAGATCGTCTCCTTCTATTCTTTGCTCCAACAAATGATATATTTCTTCAGTAACAAAAGGCATAAAAGGGTGGAGTAATTGAATCAATTCTTCAAAAAACCCCAAAGCCTCTTTATGTGTTTTAAAATCGATAGGTTGCCCATATTCTGGCTTGATCCATTCCAAGTACCAACTACAGAAATCATCCCAAATCAGGGTGTATAGTATTTTCAATGCTTCACTTAAACGAAAATTCTGGTATGCTTTATTTATTTCTTCCGTTGCTTTATTCAAATTATTCCTAAACCACCTTGTTGCAAATTCTGCATTGTCCGGCTGTGGAATCCATTTGTTGACATCGGGCGATTCTCCTGCATTTGCAAAGCCTGGAGTGCTATTTTCCGGCGCTGCAACTCGCCAAACGGTTTTCACCAGCTTCAGCGCATTCCATAGCTTGTTATTAAAATTCCTGCCTTGTTCTAGCGCCGCCTCATCGAAGAGCAGGTCATTGCCGGCGGGAGAGGCGATCATGATACCAAAGCGTACGGCGTCGGCACCATATTTATCGATCAGTTGCAGCAGATCGGGTGAATTGCCGAGGCTTTTACTCATTTTACGGCCCTGCTTGTCCCTCACCATGCCTGTAAAGTAGACGTCCCGGAAGGGTATGCGCCTGTCCATCGGCAGGGTGTCGGGGAAATAATACAGCCCGGCCATGATCATCCTGGCTACCCAGAAGAATATAATGTCCTGGCCGGTGACCAGTACTGCCGTAGGATAATAATACTGAATATCAGCGTTGCCGGGATGCGTGACGCCTTTGAAGACCTCGATAGGCCAGAGCCAGGAGGAGAACCAGGTGTCGAGGACATCTTCGTCCTGGCGGAGATCCGCCGCGGTAAAGGGGGGAGCGTCGAATTTCGCGAGAGCTTCTTCCCGCGTTGTCGCTACCCGGAAACTTCCGTCCGGCGCATACCAGGCCGGGATCTGCTGGCCCCACCAAAGCTGACGCGAGATACACCAGTCTTCTACATTTTCCAGCCAGTATTTGTAGGTCGCAAGGAATTTATCGCCGGGATGGATATGGACATACCCTTCCGTCACCGCCCGCAGGGCAGGTCCTGCCAGTTCCTTCATCTTCACGAACCATTGCGTGGAGATACGGGGCTCGACGACGGCATTGGTGCGCTGGGAATAACCCAGACGGGTCGGATGCTGTTCTTCTTTTTGCAAGAGCCCGTCAGCCCTCAGCTGGTTAACGACTTTCTTGCGTGCGGCAAAGCGATCCATGCCCACGAATACTTCCGCCGCGGCGCTGAGCGTGCCATCTGCGTTGAGGGTATCGATGATCGGTAAAGAATGCTTCAACCCCAGATTGTAGTCGTTGATATCGTGTGCGGGTGTCACTTTCAGCGCACCGGTACCGAAAGCCGGATCTACATATTCATCGAAGATAATGGGCACCCGCCGGTTCACTAGGGGAATGAGTGCAAAAGCACCCGCGAGATCCTTGTATCTTTCGTCGTTGGGATTGACGCAGACGGCGGTATCGCCCATGATCGTCTCGGGCCGCTGGGTCGCAATCGTGATATGCCGGCCGGTGGGAGTGCCGGCGGTGTCAACAATAGGGTAATTGACATAATAGAGCGTACCCTGTTCATCCCTGTATTCCACTTCTTCGTCACTGAGGGCCGTTTTGGCCTGGGGATCCCAATTGATCATACGGGCGCCGCGATAGATCAGGCCTTTATTATACAGGTCGATGAAAACATTGATCACCGCGGAATAGTAATCGGCATCCATGGTGAAAGATACCCGGTCCCAATCCACGCTGCAGCCCAACCGGCGGATCTGGGAATAGATGATACCCCCATATTTTTCTTTCCACTCATAGGCGTATTCCATGAATTCGGGCCGGGACAACTGCTGCTTATCGATGCCCCTCTCTTTCAGCATTCCAACCACTTTCGCCTCCGTGGCTATGCTGGCGTGATCGCTGCCCGGCACCCAGCAGGCATTATAGCCGCTCATCCGCGCCTTCCGGACCAGGATATCCTGCACGGTCTCATTTAAGGTATGGCCCATATGCAATACCCCCGTGACATTCGGAGGGGGGATAACCACGGTAAATGCAGGACGGCCATCCGGCCGGCTGTTAAAATAACCTTTGCTGATCCAGTGCGAATTCCATTTTTCTTCTGTATCGGAGGGGGTATAATTTTTGCTTAGTTCCATATTATACTTTAAAACGGGGGACAAAGGTAATCATTTTCATCCCCCTGGCTGGCAGTTGGGTAGGGGGAACAAAAAAAAATTCCCCGTACAGGGGAATTCCTATAATACATTATCAGCGTATATACGAATCAGGCCTGGGCCCTATGCAAACCAGTAAAGGTAAGACAGGAACATCACCAGACCGATAAATCCGATGGCCAGGAGCGCTGTTTTCAGCGTATCTCCGATGTGGATGGATTGAAAAATCTTCTTCATACTTAACAAATTTTAGGGTGAAACCGAGTTGATTAATTTTGGAATTCAAAGGGGATCGGAATCAACAAAAAGTGGTGGTTTCTCAACGATTTGGCGAAGAAGGTTGCCGGTCTAAAGGGTAGTTTTCATAGAAGAAAATCCTTAGGATTTGCTTCCGATGCAAAATTAGAATAATTTTTCAAAATACGAAGCCCCTTTTTACATGCCCCCGGTATGTACGCCGCAGTTAATTTGTATTTAATTGTTAATCAATAGATTGTGATTTTTTGTTTTTTACGAAAAAAACTCCAGCCTTTGTGCGCTGGAGTTAAACGAGTTTTTACCGGCAGCGCCTGCTCACGACATGGTAAACAGATACGCAAACGATAAAATAGCGCAGAAGTACAAAATAACCGTAATAAAGGTCAGGACAGTGCTTTCTTTCGCCCCGAATGATGTGTGCATTTTTTCCATACAGATTTGGATTTCGTTAAACAATGGTTCACACCGGGGCAATGCAACTGTTGTCGCCATAGGGTCCCGGATGAATGTCATAATACAAGGGTGCGGAACAAATCGATTTGTACAGTTTTCGGAGGGGTAGGATCGGGAACATAACCGATCTTCTTTACCTTTACAGACCTGGATCCGAGAGGTAAAAGAAAATGTACGCGATAGTCGATATAGAAACTACCGGTGGTTATGCGGATAATAACGCTATAACAGAAGTTGCTATTGTGTTACATGATGGGAATGGGGAAGTTAAGCGTTATGAAACCCTGGTCCATCCCCGTCAGACCATTCCCAGGTATGTGCAGGCGCTCACCGGTATCACCGATGAGATGGTAGCCGGCGCCCCTTTTTTCGAAGAAGTAGCGCCATTCATCTATGAATGGTTGAAGGATTGTGTTTTTGTTGCGCACAACGTCAATTTCGACTATTCCTTTCTAAAACATCAATTGGAAGCCTGCGGTCTGCAGCTGGATTGCAAAAAACTTTGTACTATCCGGCTGAGCAGGAAAATATTTCCGGGTATCCCCAGCTATAGTCTCGGCAATCTTTGTCAGCACCTGGGTATTTCCATCGAAAACAGGCACCGGGCAGGCGGGGACGCGGACGCTACGGTCAGGCTGTTTGAAACTATATTAAAGGCCGGCGGTCTGGAGACGATCCGGGAAATGATCAAGGGCCGCAACCGCGAACAATACCTGCCGGTGAATTTACCAGCTGCGCAAGTGCAGCAATTGCCGTTATGTCCGGGCGTCTACTATTTTCATGATCAGAAAGGGAAAGTGATCTATGTCGGAAAAGCCAAGAACCTTCGACACCGTGTCGTGAGTCATTTCTCCAACAATAAGCCCGGTCGTCAAAAGCAGGAGTTTCTCCGGAATATCTATTCGATCTCGCATGAGGTCACCGGTACGGAACTGATGGCCTTCCTGCTGGAATGTGTCGAAATCAAAAGGCTCTGGCCGGCCTATAACCGAAGCATGAAAAGGTTCGAACCGGTATTCGGGCTCTATGTCTACGAAGACCGCAACGGTTACTCCCGCCTCGTGCTGGAAAAAAGGCGGCGCCAGCTGCAACCTGTCTACACGTTTTCACAATTGGCAGACGGCCAGCAGCTTTTGCGCAGACTGGTCAGGGAATGGGAACTTTGTCCAAAATTATGCTTCATTCAAACTGACAATGATCTCTGTGAGGGAGTCAGGTTGCAATCCTGTCATGGGGCATGCCAACAACAGGAGCCCCCGGAAACATATAACGAAAGGGTAGGGGCGGCTGTTGGTTCACTGCTCAAAAGCCTGCCCAGCTTTACGCTGTTAGACGCAGGACGCCACCCGGATGAAAAGAGTTGTATCCTGATCGAACAAGGCCGGTTGTATGGAATGGGCTATCTCCCTACCGACGTGGCTATTTCCGATACCCTGGAATTGAAGGAATACCTGACCCGGTATCCTGACTATGATTATATGCGGGGATTGGTTTACCAGCATGCGGAACAATGGCCCGGCAAAAAGTTCGTGGTTATGGAATAAGCCGGCTCAGCCATTGCAGGAAATTGTCCCTGGCGGTCATCCCGGCGCCCAGGCTTTCGAGATGTTCCGTATAGACCTGGCAATCGATCAACTGTATCCCCTCCGTCTGCAGTTGCTGAACATAGCAGATAAAAGCGTATTTGCTCGCATTGCTGACCTTGCTGAACATGCTCTCGCCAAAAAACACCCTGCCCATCCGGATGCCGTACAGTCCTCCAACCAGTTCTCCGTCCTGCCACGCTTCCGCGCTGTACGCATAACCGGCCTCATGCAACCGGATATAAGCCTCCCTGACTTCATCGGTGATCCAGGTGCTTTCCTGCCCCCGCCGTGCCACTGTCTTGCATTGACTGATCACCTGCCGGAAATCAGCATTGATGCGGAAATCGAATGCCTCCCGCCGGATCAGCTGTCGCATGCTCTTACTGACCTTGAGTTCATCAGGGAATAATACGAACCGGGGATCGGGGCACCACCATAAGATGTGACGCCCCTCGTACCAGGGAAAGATGCCCTGCCGGTAGGCCAATAATAACCGATCCATCGACAGATCGCCACCAATGGCTAACAGCCCGTCCGGCTCAGCTAATTGAGCGGGGGGAAAAACTAACTCATTATTAAGGATGAAGAGTGACATGGTTATAAACCTGGCCCGGGGCTCAGGATCCGGAGAGGATTTCGATGGTAGCGCCGATGCCCCGCTCGGTGATGGCGTCGCATTGCGGTTTCAAATCATCGTAGGAGCCGAGCTTCACTGCATATTTCCCTTTTGTGTGGATGAGCATGGCGCATTGTTCGGCCTGTTCAAGGGAATGACCGCATACTTCCATCAGGGTCTCAATCACCCACTCGAAAGTATTCACCTCATCGTTCCATACAACCAGGCTGCAGGGATCGTCATAGGTTGTCAGCACATCCGTGTCCGCTTCTTCGCGGCTGATGGGCGACACTGACCTGGGGCTATTCAATGAAGATGGTCCGGTAGGCATATCTCACAAAAATACACAATTCGGTTGCCTGTACAAGTGCAGCTTGTTTTTTCCCGCGGAAACCCCTAAAAAAGGATAATCTTCCTATTTTTGCTCCTTATTCGCTGAATGTATGACCTCGGAAAGAGAACTACGAATTACGAGCGTGCTGGAGAAAAGGCAGGATAACCTTATCGTCGTGCTGGAAAACGTATTCGACCCGCACAATATCTCTGCCGTCATGCGCACCTGTGATGCAGTAGGTGTGCAGGATATATATGTCCTCAATACCCGTATCCCCCGGCATAAGAAATGGGGCGCCAAGAGCAGCAGCAGTGCGGCCCAATGGTTAACCATCCATCAGCATACCGATGCACAGGACTGTTTTGGCGAACTGCGTAAAAGAGTCGATCGCATTTTTACCACGCATCTCGGCAGTGATTCGATATCCCTGTATGACATGCAACTGACGGGGCGGATCGCCCTGGTCTTCGGCAATGAACATTCGGGTGTCAGCGAGGAAATACGTGCTCTCGCCGATGGAAATTTCATTATCCCCCAGATGGGGATCATTCAGTCCCTGAATATCTCTGTCGCCTGCGCCGTCAGCCTCTATGAAGCTTTTCGTCAAAAGAATGCCGCAGGGCATTATGAGCAACGCGGGTTGCCACCTACCCGGTACAATGACCTGCTGAACACCTGGAGCAGGGGACAACTGGCTATGCCGGACCCTGCCGATGGCGCAGTGGAAACATCCTTATAAAACTGAAATAGTATGCGCACCCGCATTATCCTTATGGCCTTTATCCTTTCCGGCCTGCTGGCCGCGAAACCTGCCGGGGGTCTGCCGCCCACGATTCAAAAAGTGAAGATCACAGATCTGGAATCTTATATCGCGAAGAGCGACCATCCCCTTATTATTAATTTCTGGGCAACCTTCTGTGTTCCCTGTGTCAGGGAAATCCCTTATTTCCAGTCTACCGTCGCACGCTATAACGATCGGCAGGTTGAACTGGTGTTGGTCAGCCTCGACCTTCCCGACTATTACCCGGCCCGGATCAGCGACTTCGCGGAAAAGAGAGGCTTTACCTCGCGTATCGTATGGCTTAATGAGACGGATGCCGATTACTTCTGCCCTAAAGTTGATCCCCGGTGGACCGGGGGCATACCTTCCTCGCTTTTCATCAATAATGCGACGCACTACCGCCGGTTCTTCGACCGGCAACTGACAGAACCCCAGGTAGACCTGGAGATCAAAGAAATGCTCGCGCCTGCGGCGGCTCATTAACTTCTCGAAATCGAACAACCCACCGAGCGGGTCTCCTTCACCGACACTTCTTTTCCGGCGGTCATTTCATTGATGGCTACCTGTAAATGATGACGTCGGACCTCGGTAGGATCGCCGGGGCTGTCATCGATGGCGCCATGATAGACCAGCCGGCCGTTCTTATCGAACAGATAGCATTCCGGTGTACGGCTGGCGCCGAATGCGTCGGCCAGGATACTGTTATTGTCCAGCGCATAATACCAGGAATACCCCTGCGCCTTCGCATAGGACTGCATGCCGGCAAACGAATTGCCGCCATTCCGGTCGCCTTCATTGGCATTCAGCAGGATCACGCCGATCTGGTGACTTCCTGCATATGTACATACTTCCCTCGTGCGGGATTGATTGCGGATCACATAGGGACAGGTATTGCAACTGAACATGACGAGTAGGCCATTTGCCTGTTTGACCTGTTGAAGGCTGATTTCTTTACCGGAGACGTCTTTCACGGAGATATCCGCTTTTGGGATCGCGGATCCCAGCGGGAGGCTGCTGACAAGGCCCATTCCGGGCAGCAGCAGGAGGGAACTGAATAATAGCTTCTTCATAACCCAAGGTTTTTTGTCAACAAAGTTTACGAAAAACCAGGCAAAAAACCTCGCCGTTAATCCTTTCGTTCACCATCCATTACTTTCATGTGATGTATACTTACATTTAGCTCATAGCCAATGAGTAACACGAGTGAGTTAAAGTAAACCAGCAGCATAAGGATCATGACTGTGCCGATAGATCCGTAAACTTTATTATATGTCCCGAAACGGTTGACCCAAAAAGAAAAGGCCAGGGTGAAAAAGATGGTCAGTAAAGTGGCCAGCAGGGTACCGGGGGAAAATAGGGTCCACCGTTTTTTGACAGCCGGTCCATACTTATAGATGCAGGCAATGGCGAGGTAAAACAGCGGGATAACGACTACCCACCGCACGGTGCGGAATAGCCAGCGGACCTGGCGTTCGTTGTGATTGACGTGGAGTGCCGTCAGCAAATTGCGCAATAACTCCGCCTGTGTGACCAGGATAAGGATCGACCCGATGACCATGAACAGCACCAGCGTGGTTAGCTTGATGGCCATCCAGCGCGTCTGCAGCGGGTTTCGCCGGCTGTTATAGATGAGGGATTTGTTGAAGGACCGCATGATCCCGAGCATGGCGTTGGAAGAATAGAAAAGGGCCAGGATGAAACCGAATGACAGCAGCCCCACCCGGGGCTTCGTGAGAAAATCTTCCAGGAACTGACTGACCAGCAGGTAGGTGTTCTGGTTAGGCGTGATATCCTTGGTCAGCAGCAGGAGCTGGCGCTCGATCTGCCGTGATACCGGCAAGTAGGGGATCAGGGTGCAGATGAAGATGGAGGCTGCGGGAATGGCCGTCAGGAAACTAAAGGCGATAGAGCGGGCCCTGTCTATCAATCCGACCTTTTTCACCTGG
>Ga0302312_10001627_pt1 | contig 13409 bp, 7 predicted proteins | sample III_Palsa_N2_1_FD_200529 | JGI IMG/M metagenome (GOLD analysis project Ga0302312, IMG submission 200529) | Peat permafrost microbial communities from Stordalen Mire near Abisko, Sweden - III_Palsa_N2_1 | ecosystem: Environmental > Terrestrial > Soil > Palsa > Peat permafrost | place: Sweden... | reverse complement strand
ATCGACGATTATTTAACAGCCTGCCGCACCCGCAGTCTTCACATGAGCCTGAATATCCACCGTGGACCAGGATACTGCATCAATGGCAACGACCTGGAACGCGATAATCTCTGGATCGATGAAATTGCCCAGGACGGGTTTGTCTTTCAATGGGAAACCTTTGCCCAACGCTACAAAGGCGTTCCTTCAGCATTGCTCAGCTTCGATCTACTCAATGAACCTCCAAATGTCGGACAATATGGCCTGACACGGGAAAATCACGCAGCCTTAATGCGGCGTACCGTCGCAGCAATTCGAGCCATCGATCCAGACCGGGAAATCGTCATAAATGGACTGGGCGGCGGACACCTTGCCATGCCTGAACTCACCGACCTTGGAGTAGTGCACAGCGGGCGCGGCTACCAGCCTATGCCCGTCAGCCACCACGACGCCCGTTGGTGGGACGGCTACAAAACAGCCCCCGAGCCAAAGTATCCCGGTCAAATATGGGACGGCAAAGTCTGGGACATGGAAACGCTTCGTACCTTCTACCAACCATGGCGCGACGTGCAGGCTGCAGGCACTCGTGTCCACATCGGCGAATGCGGATGCTACAACAAAACCCCAAACGATATCGCCCTGCGCTGGCTTACGGACCTGTTTAACCTGTACCGCGAATTTGGCTGGGGCTATGCACTTTGGAACTTTGAAGGAGATTTTGGCGCTGTTGACCACGGCCGTCCTGGCGCCAGATATGAACAAGTTCACGGATACAAAATAGATCGAGACCTGCTCGACCTCCTCATGAACAGTCGAAATCACCAGGAAACTACAAGTTAAGACAAAAAAGCAATCTGAATCCTTAAATCCGCTTCACGGACTTGCAGGCACTCTCTGGCAGCAGCCGTATCACTGCCAGAGAACACCCCTGCCTATTCCCTCTGAAGTTTCTTAATCAAAGCCGTAAGCTCAGTCCGTTCATCCTCGGAATACCCAGCCTGACTCCACCGTACTATCCCCTTCTTATCGATCAAGAACTGCGACGGAAACATCCCATTCACTTTATAAGCCGTATCCGGAGCAGAATTTGCGTTCGGTGTCGTTGTAATCGTGTACGTAATTCCCAGTTGCTTGATTAGCGGACGAACATCCTGCACCGAATCGATGTCATCTACACTCATTCCAACAACCCGAAAGCCGCCAGGACTGAACTTCTTGTACAGTTTCTCCAGCGTTGGCATGGCCATTTGACAGGGTCCACACCACGTAGCCCAGAAATCGATAAGAACGACGTGTCCTCTCAAACTCCTCAGCGTTATCTTATGACCGCTCAGAGTTGTGGACGTGAATGCAGGCGCACGAATCCCCGCCGGCAATGGAGGAGGGGGATCACCCTGCTCCTGAGCGACCGCTCCCCCAGCAAATCCAACCAGACACCCAAGGCCAACAACGGTCCTCACCACCGAACGAAATCGCAGAACAGTCATATAAAGTCTCCTCTAATAGATGATACGTCGAAACCCTTCGTTTTAGCATCCATCGTCGGAAAAACAAATAATACGACGCAACCTCAACTACGGACGAACGGCAATCCTGGCTGGAATAGATATTTCTCCGCTTCCATTCTGCACCCTGGCGGAAATGGTATAGACAATGTTGCCGCCTGCTCCAACCAAGCTGTTAGATTCCAGAGACAGTTCCGGCGCCGACCAATTGCCGCGCCCATCCACTTTCACTTCCCTGGTTCCCACCGAACCATTCAGGGCAACGAATCCACCCAGAACCTTATTCGAGTAATCCACCTTTACCGTCACCAAACTGTCCGGAGCGGCCGTCCCACTCACGATAAGTGAGTTTCCAACGCGAGCGCCGTCGGACGGACTTGTAATAATCGGAGCGCTAGGTGGGCCCGAAACAACAGTGATGCCGGTACGCAACGTGGTAATAACCGTGTTCCCACTCCTATCGATAAAGGTCGCTGTTACAGGTGCGTTTTTAACGTCTTGCCCGCCACGAACCACATAAGACCCCGTGTACCTGCCTGGCGACGTCTCCGTCATCGGTATATGTCTTGCCAAACCACCAATCGAGAACTCCGCACGCCCGCCTGGCGAGGCCTTTAAAGTGAATCCAACCCTGTCCCCCTCCGATAAGGATCCGTTAGGGTTTGCATCCGTAAAGAAGCCCAGAACTATATTGTCAGACGAAGTCCGGAAAGACCAATCAGTAACCGATCTATTGCCGGCCCTGTCCTGAAGAACAACCCTCATCGAATGACTGCCATCAGATAGAGGATTTACCGCCTGTAAATTAAAAAACGCAGGAGTGATCGTTGCCTGGTCGGTAACATCATTACCATCGAAAATAATTTTGACTCCAGCAGCGTCAATCCCCAGCCCGCCCTGATCGGAGATCGTACCGTAAATCTGCGGCAGGTTGCTCTCCACAGTAGCCCCGTTTCCCGGACTATATTCAACAAGTGTGGGTGGAATACTGTCAATCGTTACAGTCCCACTTGCCTGGATGATGGGAGACGAAAACTGCCCCGATTGTAGCTTCGCAAGTACGGCAGCTCCGTTTACACTGATATTTTTCCCAACCGTGTAAGATCCGGCATAAACCCCGGGGGATGTCTCCTGCATCGGCACATTTTCAACAACGCCAGGAATGGCAAACATAGCCGTTGCCCCAGGTGTTCCCATGAGTCTGGTATTAAGCACATCTCCGGCACGCAGCGGACGGTTGGCGTCCTGAACAAAGGAAGAAACAGAAACGGGACCGTTCCCACCCTGTTGATCGCTCGGAGGAACCGGATTCGGATTGCTCCCCGTAACAACCGCAATACCATATCCCAATTGGTTGTCCGGATTAGTCCGAATGGCTACATCTTCACCAGCCTTAATGTCTCGGAAATCAATAGGCTGACCCTCCATCAGGATCGGCGCATCTCTGGCCACTTCCACCGTAGTACCATCGTCCAGAGTAACCACACGATTTCCGTTGGCAAGCCTTCCAATGCTCTTTACCGTGCCGCGAACCTCGCCAAACGTGGCGACAATGCTGAGTGCAACCCCAGAACCATCCAGCTCTACCTTGACTTGATCTCCAGGTTTAATGCGGTCCAACGGCACCTGCACGCCCGGCTTATCCGGTTCCGACCGTAGCACGATCGTGGAGCCGGATATCGGAATCGACGTGTTTTGGCCCCTCACCCGCAGCGTAATTTGTTGAGGATTCGTGTTGGTATAGATGCCGGTCACCTGCCCAATAACCTCACCCGGACCATTCGTGGTCGGAAGCGTTGCAAGGTGTGGCTCCGGAGTATAGATTTGTACAGTACTCGTCGCCTCGTTCCAGTCCACCGTAGCTCCAAGAGCCTGGGCGACAAAACGCAGCGGAACTAAAGTAGTGCCATTAATTGCCCTGGCCGCCTGGCTAAGCATCTGCGTTTGTCCATTTACCGAGGCAATAGTGGAACCAAGCTGGAGAACGACATTGGCCGAGCCCTTGTTCGCCGTAATAGTCTTAGTGGGAGGATCGTAGTTGACTACAGCCCCCAGGGCTTCAAACACACCACGCAAAGGAACGAGAACCGCACCCTGAATCTCTATGGGCGGAGTCCCTTGAAACGGTATGGTCTGATTGTTGACATCAACGATGATATTGGAGTCGGCTCTGGTCCCGGACGCAGACACGGCTAGCATGGCGCTCACAGCAAGAATTGCCTGGAGCGTAATCACCTGTTTTTTCATAAGCGTTTGGCTCCTGTATATTTAAGTGTATGCTCTACCTTATCCCATATACCTATCATTGAAACCAAATCACGGACCTATCTACCGCGTTCCTGAACCTCCTGCCCCCATTCTTCCGGCGGCGGCGGCCAAACGCCCGGTTCCAACTGTTGGTCCGGGGTAACTGATGCCAGCTTTGTCCCAAAAGCTATCGATAGGAAATTATAGCAGTTCATCACTATATAGATCGGAGTAAGAACAATGCCAATATACCCCCACCATCCGCAAACAAGCATGGTTCCATTGTAGGCAGCGCTTACTTTAGCCGCGCAGGGAACGCAGAAGTTACCCTCTCGTGTTACTCCAAATCTCATAACTAACATGCTGATCGTGCGCTTGAACGATCCATAGGCCGTGGGCGCAGTCGTTGAATTGCACTTCACACAGGGAGACCGCCGAATTACCGGAGTGTTGCTAATCTCGAAGCGAGTACACTGCAGGCCTATGCCCTGAAGTGCAGCCGAGGTCGCCATGCCTACGGTTTGCCTCAACCCTTCAACCTGTCCCGCAAGCTGTTCGGGAGCGAGGTTCATATGGTCTATAGCAACCGCGGCCGCACCCTTAATCAAGGCAACAACATACGCCTCCGCCTGCCTGCCGTACGAAACTCCAGCCAGTTGCGCCTTTGCAGCAGGAGTAAGCTTCATCAGTGCCGCAGGCCATCCGTTCTTAAATCCATTGTAAAACGTGATGGGGTTAACAACTTTCACTTCGCATCGTCCAACCAGCTCGCAATAGTTTAAACCCCTGGCCGGATTCTTGGTGACCAAAGGATACGCGGTCCAGTTAAACACAGACTCATTTGCATTGACCAGGAAAATCGTCAGCTGCACCGGCTTAGCCGGAAGTTGGCCCGGCTGGAGCCGAAGCTTTTGGGCCAACTGTGGAAAAGCCCCCCCGTCTATCGCGTACTCACCCGCGCTAACAGCCCCAAAAATCTGATTGTTCATCAGGACCACCCCAAAATACCCATAGGGTACACTTAGCGCAGATCCATATGTCGTGCCATTGGTCTCAGTATTTGCATGGAAATACAGAAGTTCAGGGGTCTCTTGTGGTTGTGAAGGCTGCTCTGCCAAAGTATCCAATATGCTGTACTCTTTTCTAAAACCGAGGATAATAGAAGGACGAACTCTTCAATTGTACACTACCGCGTACAGTAAGCGGGTTTTAAGGTCACAATAGGTCTGGACAACTTTTAGAGAATATTTCCCGTAGTAATCAAAGAGACTATCAGCATTATGAGTGAATTCGAAACGACAGGTCAACGACAAACCGAGATTGAACGCAAACTGCAGGAGCAGGCGGAACTATTGAGCCGTTCCGCAGCGCCCGGCAGCCAATCTTCCAACGTCCCTCCTTCCAGCATTCCAGAGCAGCAGCAATCTCCAGCATGGCCTGCTCAACCTCCTCCGCCCTTTCAGGCCCCTCCTGGCGGCTACATCCCCCCTGCCCCGGAGCAATTTACCGCCCCAAAACAGCCCGGTCTGCTCGAACGCTGGCGCGCCAAGGGGGGAGTTCTGGGCACGCTCGCCGCCATTCTCATGTTCCTGGCAAAAGTCGGTGGCCCGATCATCTTAGTGCTCAGCAAATTGAAGTTCCTGCTGGTCGGCGCTAAAATCGCTCTCGCTGTCGGTTCAATGATAGGATCTATGTGGATCGACTCCAAATTCTTCGGCTGGCATCTCGCCGTAGGAGTTGTCCTTCTCATATTTATCCATGAGTGTGGTCATGCGTTGGCAGCAAAACTCCGCGGTATACCCACAGGCATCATGGTTTTCATCCCCATGATGGGCGCCTTCGTTACGACCAAACGCTACGGCAAAAACCTTGAAGAAGATGCCTTCATCGGCATAATGGGTCCAGTTGTGGGGTCCCTTGCTTCGCTTGCCTGCTTCCTGATGTACTTTCCAACGGGCAACCCCTTCTGGGTAGTTCTTGGCCAGTGGGGATTCTTTATCAACCTGTTCAATCTGCTCCCTACCCCGCCGCTCGATGGCGGCTGGATCGCCCCACTGTTCTCACCCAAGCTCCTGGCCATTGGAGCAGTCATTGCCGTGGTAGTCGGCTTCAGAAATCCGTTGATCTGGGTTCTTCTTGTCGCAAGCCTCCCCCGGATAATTAGCGGCTGGAAGGCCGATCCGAAAACACAGACCTACTACCAGGTACCGTTGGCGGTAAAGTGGAAATTCGGCGTCGCCTACGTTGGCCTCGCAGCACTGCTCGCCATCGGCGGAAGCTTCACGCACGGGGTAATGGTTCAGTAGCTAGACTCTGTTCACTCTTCGTGTTTTCTGGACTGGTCTTTTAGCGCCGAAGGTGTGAGCTATATTGGAGCCTGGGGCAACGCCCTAGGTTCGTTGGGCATCGCGTTATACATGGCCTCTCCTAAACCGTGTGATGAATTTGATAATCTGTATTCATCCTTCTCCAACTTCTGTGGTAGACTAAATTACCGTTGACTGCATCTATTATTCCCCTGTCGATGAAGACATCCCTGTTTGTTGGTTACCGCGTCTAAGGAGACGCTTTCGCAGAATTGCTGCAGCCTGGCCCCGCAGGAACAGTTACTACCGAAGGGATTTTCGACTATGCGTGGACGCCCAGGTGAACGTCAAAACGACGTGGCCAAACCTCTGCACCTCAAGAATGGCAGCCTCGAAGACCGCCTCGATCACTACTACCATCTGATCAAGCGGGTACTGTTAAGTCGGCAGGACCCAATTTCCGGCCTCATGCCTGCAAGCACCGCGTCAAACGCCCACGGAGACTACACCGATGCATGGGTGCGTGACAACGTCTACAGCATCATGGCCGTTTGGGGGCTAGGCATCGCCTACCGCAAGCTCGACTGGGACCGGGGAAGAACCTACGAACTGGATCAAAGCGTCGTTAAACTGATGCGCGGCCTGCTCTTCGCAATGATGCGCCAGGCGGATAAAGTAGAACGATTCAAGAAAACAAACTCCCCCCTGGATGCCCTGCATGCAAAATACAACACGCGCACCGCGGGCACAGTCGTTGGAGATAGTGAATGGGGCCACCTGCAGATTGACGCCACCTCGCTATGGCTTCTCATGCTCGGGCAAATGACCGCCTCCGGCATCTTCATCCTCTTCACCATCGACGAAGTTAACTTCGTACAAAACCTGGTCTACTACATCGGCCGCGCCTATCGAACTCCCGACTACGGAATTTGGGAGCGCGGCAATAAAATGAACCACGGCTACCCCGAGCTCAATTCCAGCTCCATTGGAATGGCTAAAGCAGCCCTGGAAGCCCTGAGCGGCCTCGACCTGTTCGGCGTCCACGGCAGTCAGGCATCTGTATTACACGTTCTGGCCGACGAAATCGCCCGTTGCCGAATTACCCTGGAGTCTCTTCTGCCCTGGGAATCCAGCTCCAAGGAAGTAGACGCCGCCCTTCTGAGCGTCGTTGGATTTCCCGCATTCGCCATCGGCGATGCCGACCTTGCCCACCGCACGCGCTCCCGCGTCGTCGAACAGCTTCAAGGCAACTACGGGTTTAAGCGCTTCCTGCGCGATGGACATCAGACAGTAATCGAAGACGCCAGCCGTCTGCACTATGAACCCTGGGAGCTAAAACAGTTCGATCACATTGAATCGGAATGGCCCCTCTTTTACGCCTACATGATGCTCGATGCCCTGTTCCGCGGTGATGCCCCAGCCGTCAAGGAGTACCGCGACAGACTGGAAAGCATCACAGTAGAGGTCGACGGCATCCCCATGATCCCTGAACTCTACGTCGTTCCCAAAGAATCGGTCGAAGCGGAGCGCGCACAACCAAATAGTCAGAAACGCGTCCCCAACGCCAACCTTCCGCTGGTATGGGCGCAAAGCCTCTACTACCTGGCGCTCATGCTGGACGAAGGTTTGCTCGAACCCGCGGAAATAGATCCTCTGGCCCGGCGTCTCAGGCTTGGCGCAAGCCGCGACCCGGTTGTCCAGGTCTCCCTGCTCGAACTGGAGGCCCAGGGCGTTGCCACGCAAACACCCAGGCAGCTTGCCCCAATTCAAGTCCGAAATGCCGGAGAACTCAGCGCTGCCTACAACCACATTGGACGCAACGACAAACTGGGACTAACCGGGCGGCCAATACGCCGCCTCCGCAGCCTCACCACGTCCAAAATCTTCCAGATACGCGGCCAGTTGATGGTCTTTCTCCCATCCTTTCTCAACCATCAAAAGTTCTACCTCACCCTGGACAAACACTATCTCATCGCGCAGATGAAGAGTGAACTCGCCTACATCCAGCGCCACTGGCGAGTACCGGGCCGGCCAACCCTCACACTGCTTTTGACCCGCACCATGCTCGAAACCGGTCAGGATGCACTCCTGGAGCTTATCCATGAACTAAAGCAGGGAATCTGCGGCGGAGTCCACGTGCGCCTGGGCCGCGTGGGAGAACTGCGGCAAACCGCGGCCATGGAACGCATCGACTTCCTCCACGACTTCGAGTTCTCTCAGGAACCGGTAAAAGACGCACAGTCCGTCCGCTATAGTTTAATAGCCGATCCTCTCTCCTCAATTGCTCTTACACGAACCCAGGTACTGGAGATCGAACAGGAACAAGATACCGGCGTGCTTCTCACAAGACTCCAGGAAACATCGAGTCTATACGTTCAAGTAGAAATTCTCGAACGATTGATGCGCATGCACGGGATCGAGTTTGTCTTCATCCGTGAAGGCACCGAAGAGATGGTCTCCATTGCGGACCTTCTCGAAGACGTCTACGCGCAGGCCGCCCGTGGCTCAAACGGCCTTCCCTTCTGGACCATTGTCCGCCGCATCGCCGGCCTTTGTGATAAGAACGACGTGGCGCTCTCCGACGCGGTCACCGATATTCTCGTGCGTCAAAAGCAAATGACAGTCGGGAAATCCTATTCCGGCGCATCACTCATCTCCCACCCCCTGCCGCCCGAGGAAATTCGAGAGAAAATCAGGACGTTCGGAGGCAGCGATGTCCGCGACTGGGTCCTCACACAGGAAATGCTGATCTACCTCGGCCTGCTGATTAAGTCCGAACCGCAGCTGCTCAGAGGCTTGATCACTCTGCGCGTTGGCTACCTAATTCTACTGATTACGAGCGATCTGGCCGACGAGTACAACGTAAGGCAGGAAGAAGCCCACGAGCTCTTAATGGATCTAAGTCCTTCTGACATTCAGCGCCGCCTCAGAGAAGTCCTCGGAGAATACGACGACAGAGCCAGACTCGTCCATCGCCAGGAGACACTGCCGCTCCAGCACGGAATCGTGGAAACCTTCGATCAGTACAAGACCCTGGCGAAGCCAAAGGACGGCTGGTTGCACTACCGGCAGCGTGAAGGAACTCTAAACCGCGTTCCCGCCGGCTTTTACCCAAACGTCTGGAACCTGCTCAAACATTGCAAGGGAGTGATTATTGGTGATAAGCTTGACATTAGAAACCGTATAGACAGCGGCCTGGTTCTCTCCGAAATGACGGCGGGTGAGAAGAACTTCGCTCTGTGGATCGAGCATCTGTTGAATAAAATGGATGCCGCAAAGTACCGCCAGATGAACGTTGAAACCCTCGTCGAACTTGCAGCCATGGCCAAGCGCAGCCCCGATCTCTTTATTGACGATTACCTCGTTCTCGACGTAATTATCGGCCACGCCGTCAGACTTGCCTGGCTCGATTGCAATCCCGACAGAACCGCAGATTACGGTGAAGATAAACCCGCGGCATGGACATCATTCTACGAAACGTCGCCGCCGCACTGCGCGTCCTTTGTAGTCAAAGCCCTGCAGGTACTCACAAGCGGAGAAGCGGCAGACTGATTCTAATCGAGTTAAGGGCCGCATGCGGCCTTTTCTACATGCTTGCAACTTTTCCCCGATTAAAGTGTCTATGTTGTATGACGGTACTGTCATGCCTTCCATATCTTAATTTCGAATAGGAACACAAAGTCGTTTCATGCGTATAAATCTTGTTTTTGCAGCCATGTTGACGCTGTCCATCACTGCATTCCACAGTGCTTCTGCGGATAGTATAGATGCCGGGGCGGGTGTCGACCACATCGCCGTGCTGCCTGGCGATACTATTGAGATACACGGAATGTACGGGCACTCGGAAGGCATGGAAAGCTGCGCACTCATGGTAAAGCGCACTGTTCTCAGCTCCCATATCCCGACATCCGGAGTCGACAGGTACGATTTCACCTATACAGTGCCGGATAATACAGGTTTTTCCACTCTGGATGTTGTCTACGCCTCCTCCTCGCAGCCATTTGTTCTTGCACGCAAAGTCGATATAGAGATCGTGTCGTCGGCTCCCCTCGTGCTGGGACCTATCCCACCCGCAACCTACACCGATGTGGCCTGTAAGCCAAGCAAAGTAGACCCGTCAGTTGTCAGCATACAAGGGTATCTCGACTCCCAGGATCCAGTAACCACCCAACCCGGACAAAGTATCACTCTTCCAATCGACAAAACAGATTCCGGCACCCATTCCTTCTATGCCCAATCCGTGGACGACCAAGGCTACAGCTTTCGAACACCCATGTCGATTTTCTCCCTCCCTACACGTATCCGAGTCGCCATCGCTCCCAACGTTATTTTCAATAAAATCGGGCAACTGGTTCCCGTATCCGTCACCTTCATCCCGGGCGTCGTCCCCGCATCAGTAAACTACATCGTCAGTGATGACATCCTTGGCACCGCAACGGCAGCCCCCTGGACCGCAAAAATCCCACTCCCCGGCTACCAAACTGGAGACTACTCCATCACCGCTACAGTAACAACAAAAAGCGGCGCCACCTTCAAAAGCGACTCCGTCCCATTCCACCTCATCAACCGCCCAGCCGACGCCTACAAACATGCAGAAGTCCCAGCTCGCCTAGGAAACAATTCATCCTTCAACCCAACCCCAATCCCCCCAACCTGCGGCAACCCCAACCCCCAATAATGGGAAGTCTGGTGCCACGATCGTACCCCTGGACGTCCGGTCCCCCTTTACGAAGTGGAGGGGTTAGGGGTGGTCCGGCTCCGGGTGCCACTCCGGTCGCCCTGGAGCGGAGTGTCTTCATCTGGTCCCCCTGCCAGGAACTGGAGGGTTAGGTAAGGTCGGCCTCTGCCAACATACCGAACCCCCACACAAGAAGGTACAATAGCCGTACTATTAATCAAAGTTGAAGAGGCTCAAGGTCGCCCAAAGCAACCTTGAAAGGACTACCATGCCTACCTATAGATCACGCACTACCACACACGGCCGAAACATGGCCGGTGCCAGAGGCCTGTGGCGCGCCACAGGCATGAAAGACGGCGACTTTGGAAAGCCAATCATCGCCATCGCCAACTCCTTTACCCAGTTCGTACCCGGCCATGTCCACCTTAAGGACCTGGGCCAACTCGTTGCCCGCGAAATTGAAAAGGCTGGCGGTGTCGCCAAAGAATTCAACACAATCGCCGTTGACGACGGCATCGCCATGGGACACGACGGCATGCTTTACAGCCTGCCCTCACGCGACCTCATCGCCGACAGCGTCGAATACATGGTAAACGCCCACTGCGCCGACGCCCTGGTGTGCATCTCAAACTGCGACAAAATCACCCCCGGCATGCTCATGGCATCCCTGAGACTGAACGTTCCAACAGTATTTGTTTCCGGCGGCCCCATGGAAGCCGGTAAAATCGTCTGGAACGGCAAGGAACGCGCCGTAGACCTTATCGACGCCATGGTGGCGGGAGCAGACGACAGCGTTAGCGACGAAGAAAGCCTGGCCATGGAAAAGGCCTCTTGTCCAACCTGCGGATCCTGTTCCGGCATGTTCACCGCCAACTCCATGAACTGCCTCACCGAAGCGCTCGGCCTGTCCCTGCCCGGCAACGGCTCAGTCCTTGCCACGCACCTGGAACGCAAAAACCTATTCCTGAACGCCGGCCGAATTATCGTCGAGATATCAAAACGATACTACGAACAGGACGACATCAGCGTCCTCCCACGCGCCATTGCAACTCTGGAAGCCTTCGAAAACGCCATGTCACTCGACATCGCCATGGGCGGATCCACCAACACTGTGCTCCATCTGCTAGCCGCCGCTCATGAAGCCGATGTCGATTTCACAATGCGCAACATAGACCAGCTCTCGCGCAAAGTGCCCAACCTGTGTAAAGTCGCTCCATCCAAAGCCGACGTCCACATGGAAGACGTCCACCGCGCCGGCGGTATCTTCCGCATCCTCGGAGAGATGGCCGACGCGAACCTGCTCAACACAGACGTAAGCACCATCCACGCCCCCACCCTCGGCGAAGCCATCAAAAAGTGGGACGTCCGCCAAACCGAAGATGCCGAAGTAAAGAACTTCTACCTCGCCGCACCCGGAGGCGTACGTACAACCGAAGCCTTCAGCCAGAATCGTCATTACGCAGAGCTCGATACCAACCGTGAAACCGGCGTCATACGCAGCGCCGAACATGCCTTCAGCAAAGACGGCGGCCTGGCCGTGCTATACGGCAACATTGCCGAAGACGGCTGCATTGTTAAAACAGCCGGCGTCGATTCTAATTCCCTCGTATTCTCCGGCCCCGCCCGTGTTTACGAGAGTCAGGACGCCTCGGTATCCGGCATCCTGAACGGTGAAGTTAAGGCCGGCGATGTCGTAGTAATCCGCTACGAAGGCCCACGCGGCGGACCTGGCATGCAGGAAATGCTCTATCCGACCAGCTACCTGAAATCCCGAGGCCTCGGCAAAGCCTGCGCCCTGGTAACCGACGGACGCTTCTCCGGAGGCACCTCCGGCCTCTCAATAGGTCATGTTTCTCCTGAAGCAGCCGAAGGCGGCACCATCGGCCTCGTCGAAAACGGAGACATCATCCAGATCGATATCCCGAAAAGAACCATCCACCTGGTAGTTTCCGACGCCGACCTCGCCGGACGCCGCCAGGCCATCGAAGACCGCGGCATAGCCGCCTGGCTGCCCGAAAAGCCGCGCAAACGACGCGTCTCCCCAGCCCTGCAAGCCTACGCCGCAATGACAACAAGCGCCGCCCGCGGAGCCGTACGAGACGTCTCCCGAATAGTCAGACCAGGCAAAAGCTAAACAAAAAGTAGAAGCGACCCTCCCCTCCTGGTGCCTTATCGTGCAGCTACAGCGTAGCGTTGTAGCTGAGTCCACGATATGGAGTATCGACCGATAGGTCCATCCTATCTAGCCCTGGAGTGGAGTGTCCTTGAAGCTACAATCGGCGGAAGGTTTTCACCTCTCCCAGCGGGAGAGGCGACGACGTATATGAGTTACGATCAGATGCGAAGCGCGGGTGAGGGCGAATCTTTCCGAAACATCTGCTCATAAAGTTCGCCCTCACCCGCCCATACTTTGTAATTACAAATCGTCTACTCACTCGCCTCTCCCGCTGGGAGAGGTGGAAATTCCTGCCAATTCTGTCGTCCCTTTCTAGACCGTAAGCAGCGAACATCAGTCCCTTTACCAACCCTATGCAAGCACCCAAGTGCACAAACGAAGAAGAACGACTTGCAGCCCTCTCCAGCTACAACATTCTGGATACAGAGCCTGAAGAACGCTACGACGAAGTCACGCGCCTGCTCTCCAGGGCCTGCGGAACCCCCATCTCGCTCATTACACTGGTCGACAGGGATCGA
>Ga0302312_10001622_pt1 | contig 13444 bp, 10 predicted proteins | sample III_Palsa_N2_1_FD_200529 | JGI IMG/M metagenome (GOLD analysis project Ga0302312, IMG submission 200529) | Peat permafrost microbial communities from Stordalen Mire near Abisko, Sweden - III_Palsa_N2_1 | ecosystem: Environmental > Terrestrial > Soil > Palsa > Peat permafrost | place: Sweden... | reverse complement strand
ATGAAGTTGGGTAAAAAAATTCAAACTTCAGACTTTGGTTAGAAAGCTTAAAATCTTTAGCTAACCAGGCTCAGGGCTTCAAAACATCTACTAAAAAAGAGGGGGGAGAATTGGATAGCGGGGAAGCACAGACCACCCAGATGTTAATTTCTCTTACTGATAAATTGATGGGTGAGTTTAGATTTCATGAGGATAAACGCATCGAATTGATTAAAAACTTGGGAGAAACTATAAGTTTTTATCTTTGGCTTAAAGAACATGGCATACCTTTTAAAGGACGACACTTACATTTACCCACCGTTAGAAAAAAACTTAAACGCCTAGTTAAATGTGCTAAAGAATTTAGTACCTGCCTAAAAGATATTAATACCGAAGACCACGACGTCACAGACTTCAGCAACGAAGATATTCAAAAAGCTGTCTCTGACAACGTTGCCAATACATTTGTTAAAATTACCATAGAGACAGCCTATAACCAAAACGAAGATTTTGACAAAGAGAAAACTGAGAGCACAAGTTGCTTAGAGGCTGTCCAAATAAAATTAAACCACACTACCGTTTTTATCGAGGACATGCTTGAACGTCTGAAAGGTAAAGGAGCTGGCCCTACGAGAAGGCACCCTATTTTAGAGGAAATAATACAGAGACTTATTTATGCTTATAAGATTGTTAGCGGAGAAGAAAATCCTCGGGCCCCTCAATATAATGATGCAAATGATGGATATGAAGGAGACTTATATTTTTTCATCATTGACTGTATCAACGTAATTATTGAAGGTTTTGTTGAGGCACCCTTTGAACTGGGAAGCATTATTGGCAAAGTCCTCGTTTCTCCCGATGTGCTTATTTCAGGTGACAAAAATTTAATATCGGCTCAATTCCATGGTTTCAGGTTATTTTCCCTTAATAATGTCAAGGCATCGCCTAAAGAATAAACACTTCAGCTATATTAGGTGATTCTGTAGCCTTTAAATTTCGATAATTTCAACGCAGCGATTAAAAAATTCTTGAAAATCATCGGTAAAAATATTCCCATTTTTTAAGGAATTTCCCGTACCCTCCCTATAAAAATCTTCTATCCTTTGAGCCAGGAAAGAATTGGCAACCGTTGCCCCATCCTGTGCCTCTTTAGATGAATACGTTGCCACTAAAGGTACAGCTTCCCTTTCTAATTTCATGAATAATTCAATAAGCTTGGGAACGCTAGTGCTGTTAAGCAAAGAATTAACGATTTTTACCGCAGAAGGTGTAAGAGCCTTAATTGCACTAACCAACTCATTACTTGACACAAGCATTCGTTCAAGACTTTTCTGTGTCATCTTCATCATATGACCGTGATTTCTTTTAATTGCGTAGTACGTAAAAGCCATTAAACGCAGCTTAAACTCCAAGTCATATTCGTCTTTAAACCCAAATTTTTTCTTTAATTCACTAATAGCCTCGCTATCTAAAACAATTTCTACGTTTGCGTTGCCTGCGTACTCAGTCATTATTCGCCTCTCTTCGCGTAAAGGGTAAGATAGTGCCTAATGTCTTCAATTCATTAAGATAATCTGACCATTTCTGCATCATTCGCTTTCGTTCTTGCAAAAAAGTACTCCGGTTGTACGTTGCCCCTAGAGGCCCCTTCATCGCATGTGCTAACTGAAGTTCGATTACCACAGAACGATAACCTAAAGTTTCCTCAAGCAGAGTCCTCGCCATCGACCGAAAAGAATGTCCAGTAAGCTCGGTTCTGACAAAACCAATTCGTCGAAGGGCATGATTAATCGTATTTTCTGAAATGAAACGACTTTTACTAACAACTCCCGAGAAAACATATTGGTTGCTACCAGTTACAGGCTGAATCTCCTGCAAAATTGCGATGGCTTGCGATGAAAGCGGCACTAGATGTTCCACTCTCCCCTTCATTTTCTCAGCTTTAATGCGCCATTCGGCCTTTTCAAAATCAATCTCAGCCCATTCCATTGTTCTAAGCTCAATAGGGCGGACAAATAACAATGGTAATAAACGTAACGCGCTTTTAACGATGAAGTTACCACTGTAACCTTCAATAGCACGAAGCAGCTCCCCAATTCTTGAAGGTTCTAAGATCGTGGGAAAATGCTTAGTTTTAACCGGCGGCATGGCACCCTGAAGTACGATCGCCGGATTATTTTCCGCTCTTCCGGTTGCGATAGCGTATTTGAAAACTTGATTACAGCTATGGCGAGCGCGATGTGCTGTATCTAGTGTTCTGCTTTCTGTTCGACGAAGAGTGGCCAATACCTCTGGTGGCGTGATCTCTGCAATAGGGCGAGAACCCAACCAAGGAAATATATCGCGCTCTAAGCGCCGAATAGTTTTTTGGCTGTGACTAAGCGCCCACCTGGGGGAATACTTCGCGTACCATTCGCGCGCTACTGCTTCAAAGCTGTTCTCCGCCATTGTTTTAGCAGCCTGCTTAGAAGCCTTCTTTAAAACGCTTGGATCAATGCCATTAGCAATTTGCCTTCTAGCCTCATATTGTTTATTGCGAGCCTCAGCAAGCGAAATATCGGGGTACAATCCAAGGGATAATAATTTTTCTTTTCTGCCAAACGAATAGCGAAGTCTCCAATACTTCGAACCATTCGGATGCACGAGCAGAAACAAGCCTTTACCATCAGGCAATTTGAATGCTTTTTCAGTTGGTTTACTGTTTTTTATCTTTGAGTCGGTTAGTAGCATAGATATTTTCTTCATTGTTTCTTTTAGCCTCAAACTTGTCTCTGGGTAAAACGGGTACATTATTTTTGACTTTCCCTTAGTCCCAGATTTATACCCGAAAAAAAGACGGCTTTAGCTAGATTTCTTCAGATGTCATTGGAGTAGTTTAGAGAGAAAACCCCTTAATTACAAGGGATTATTAGACTTTTTTGGATTTCGTTAGACTGTTGACTGGTAGGCGCGAGTGGGATCGAACCACCGACCACCACCATGTCAAGGTGGTGCTCTACCACTGAGCTACGCGCCTATGGACTATAAATCAACGGAAGGAAGGATAGCATGTACTGGCAAAAATACGCAACCACCTCTAAAAGCCAGTTAATCAACCTTTAAAATTTCACTTACCTCACCCTTTTTACCATCCACCCCGCCACCAATAACAAGATTAAAATGGGGGTTAACACGGCTAACAACGGGTAAAATTGATACACAATCGCCAAAGAAGTAAACAAATTACTTAGGGTATGAAAAGAAAACGCCACTAATATGCCAACCACAATCCTCAGTCCCATGCTCACTGAACGTAGCGGACCAAAAACAAAAGGAATCGCTAAAAAGATCATCGCCAGAATAACAACCGGCTGAAAAACCTTCGTCCAAAAGGCGACTTGATAAGTTTGTACATTCAATGCGTTCTGCTCTCGGTTCTGAATGGTGCGCCACAACATCGCTGCCGATAAACGTTCGGGATGTTTCATCATGGATGCTTCTAACACTTCTGTGTCAAAAACTAACGTCATTTTCATTTCTGCTTGATGAAAAGTTTTTGTTTTGTTTGAGAGAAACTGAGTGCCCTGAACATTTTTTAATATCCACTCTTCCCCTGCTTCTGCAACTTTTTCAGCTTTTTCGGCAAAAAAAGCCCGGATTAAACGACGTTCCTCATCGAACTGATAACAAGTCAACCCGAGCAAATTTTGATCGGATTTAACTGATTGAACATGAATAAATTCTCTTCCTTGTCTTAGCCACCAGCCATCAGATGTTTCAATCGTTTGACCGCTACTTAAAGCGCTCATTCTCATATTTTGTGCGAGCTTTTCGGTGACAGGCCCTATGCCTTCTCCTAAGAAAAGTACGACGACTAATAAAATAAATGTCCCTTTTAACACGGCCCAACCAATGCGCATCACAGAAACGCCCGCTGTCCGTAACACGACGAGTTCACTGTGATTCGCCAACGCTCCTAAACTGATTAGCGTCCCAATCAGTGCTGACCAAGGAAACATGGCATACAAACGCGTTGGTGCCGTTAATAACAAATAATTCAAAGCCATTGACAGGGTATATTGCGCTTTGCCAACCACTTTTAATTCATGCACTAAAGTAAAGAAGAGATCAAATCCTAGCAACGCTACACTCACTAATAAAATAGCAGCAATCGATTGTTTGGCTAAATATCGATCAATAATTTTCATTTAAATTTTTCTTCTTAGCCAACCACAGTCTTTGGCAATTAATCCTAATCCAATTAAAAATGCTACTGCATGCACCCACCAAACACCGATAAAACTCGGCAAAACGCCTGCAACCACCCAGCGTCTACAAATGGTAAAAGCATTGTAATAAATAATATAAATCATTAATGCGGGTAAAAATCGGCCAAATCGTCCTTGTCTTGGTTTAACCTCTGCTAACGGCATCGCAATCAACGCCAAAATCAGGACTGATAACGGTAAAGATAAGCGCCACTGTAATTCGGCTGCATCCTCTGCTTCTGTGGAATGGAGTAGTGCCAGAGTTCCTTTGTCGCGCAAAGAATCTCCTTTGATAGTCCCAGTATAAACTTCGACTTCAACAGAACGTCCATATTCTTGAAAATCGGTCACCGAATAATCGGCAGCTCCAGGTAACCCTTGATAACGATGGCCATCTCGCAAAACAAGGTACATATTACCCGTTTCCTCGTCTTGCTTAATGGCACCTTGATGCGCCGTAATGAGCGTCCACTCCGACTCACCCTTTGGGACAGAGAGCGGCTTTTCTGCAATAAAAACACCTGACAATTTTTCAGGTTTGCCAGAGGCATCTTCTAAATAAAAAATAAGTCTTCTGTCCCCAAAAGTTTGAAATTGTTGGGAAACCAACGAGCGGGATAAAGCAATTGTTTCTGCCTTAACTAATATAGCTTGCCGTGCAAGCGCCGCCTTTGGCACCATCCACAATGTTAGGGCTGCTGTCAGCATCGAAATAATTAAGGCAACAAATAAAGTTAGTTTAATGAAAAATTTCTTACTCACCCCACAGGCAAGTAGTACGGTCATTTCGCTCCCAGCATATAGCCGACCGAAGGCAAACAAAATGCCAATTAATAAACCCAATGGAATAAGATAACTCAGCAGTTCTGGAATAGAGAGAGCCACAATGTAGCAAACAAAGCTGATAGGCAGCTCTCCTGTCGCCGCTTTGGCTAAATACACCGCAAACCGATTGGTGAGCACGATGAACAATAAAATGCCAGTGACAGCCAAAAAGGCTGATAGGATTTCTTTCGTAATATACCGGGTAATAATTCTCACAATAAGCTAATCAACTAAAAATAAAGGCATAAAAATCCGTACAAAACAACTGAAAACTCGGGTACACTAACAGTTTTTTAAGTCTTAAACTACTGATAACAGCGAAAATACCTGGAGTGATAGAGAATGGAATTCAATGTAAAAGCAGGTCATCCTGAAAAACAACGGACGCATTGTTTAGTCACGGGTGTTTTTGAGACACGCCAATTAAGCACCAGTACCGAACAACTCGACACCGCCAGTGGTGGCTATCTGAGTACTATTTTGGCCAATGGTGATCTCGATGGTAAATCGGGCACAAGTTTATTGATTCCAAAACCGCCCAAACTCTCCTGTGATCGCGTTTTACTGATTGGTTGTGGGCGCGAACAAATATTAGAAGACAAAGAATTTCGTGATATCGTTAAAAAAGCTTTTAAGGCTGTTCTTGAGACAGCCGCGACTAACCTTGTTTTTTGTTTAACAGAGGTTTCTGTTAAAAACCGTGATATCCGCTGGAAAATTCGTCATGCTGTCGAAATAGCCCTCGACTCTTTATATGTATTTGATCACTATAAAACGAAGAAAAATAAAGATCTAAAAACGCTTCGCCAAATCACATTTATGTTAGCATCGCGCCGCGATATTCAGACAGCAGAGCGCGCTATTTCAGAAGGCCAGGCTATTGCGAATGCAATGGCTTTTGCTAAAGACTTAGGCAATCAACCGCCCAATGTTTGCACGCCTATTTACTTAGGAAAACAGGCCGAAAAAATAGCCGCCGCATTTCCTGCAGTGAATGCGGCTGTACTGAATGAAAAAGAAATTGCTTCGCTTAAAATGGGTTCTTTTTTATCTGTTGCCCAAGGAAGTAAAAATCCGCCCCGCTTAATTACTTTGGAATATCGTGGTAGAAAAGATAAACAGAAACCTATTGTTTTAGTCGGGAAAGGCATTACTTTCGATACAGGTGGAAACTCTCTGAAAACCGCCGTTGGAATGATCGGCATGAAATATGACATGTGCGGGGCCGCCACTGTTTTAGCTGTTCTTCGCGCAGCAGCAGCCTTAGAACTGCCCTTAAATATCGTGGGTATTGTGCCAGCAGCCGAAAACATGCCCGGAAACACCGCTACTCGACCCGAAGATATTGTAACCAGCATGTCCGGTTTAACAATTGAAATTTTAAATACAGATGCAGAAGGCCGTCTGGTTTTATGCGATGCGCTCACCTACGCCGAGCGCTTTGATCCAGAGGCCGTGATCGACATTGCTACCTTAACAGGTGCGTGCATCATGACCTTTAGTTCTCATGTTAGTGCACTCTTAAGTAATCATGATCCTTTAGCAAATGATCTCTATCAAGCAGGTCAGACAAGTCTTGATAAATGTTGGCAATTGCCGCTATGGGACGAATATCAGGATGCTTTAAATAGTCCTTATGCGGATATCGCGAACATTGGAACACCGTCAGAAGCTGGCACTATTTTAGGTGCTTGTTTCTTATCGCGTTTTACCAAAAAATATCATTGGGCTCACCTAGACGTTGCAGGAACTGCAGCCCGCTCCGGTGGAAAAGACCGCGCTGCAACCGGTCGCCCAGTGCATTTGCTGATTCAATATTTATTAGACCGTTGTCAAAAATCGAGCTAAAAGACCTTTATGACACTAGAAAAGACGTACGCCCCCAAAGAAATAGAAGCCCGTTGGTATCAACACTGGGAGAAGAACCATTATTTTTCTCCTAAAAAACAAGCAGCTGACAGTGCTTCTTATTGCATTATGATCCCACCGCCAAATGTGACGGGCAGTCTGCACATGGGGCACGCCTTTCAGCAAACACTAATGGATATTTTAGTGCGTTATCACCGTATGCAAGGCGACAATACCTTGTGGCAAGTGGGGACCGATCATGCCGGTATTGCGACCCAAATGGTGGTAGAACGACAACTAGCTGCCAAAAAAATTTCCCGCCACGATTTAGGTCGTGATGAATTTGTCAAACAAATTTGGCAGTGGAAAAATGAATCTGGTGGCAATATTACCCGACAATTACGCCGTATTGGCGCATCCGTTGATTGGGATCATGAACGCTTTACGTTAGATGAAAGAATGTCTGAAGCAGTCATCCAAGTCTTTGTTCAATTGCACCAAGAAGGCCTTATTTATCGTAAAAAAAGATTAGTGAATTGGGATCCTGTTTTAAAAACAGCCGTTTCCGATTTAGAAGTTGAATCAGAAGAAGAAAAAGGATCACTCTGGTACATTCATTATCTGTTAACAGATGGTTCAGGTTCTGTAACGGTTGCCACCACTCGACCAGAAACGCTGTTAGGCGATGTCGCGGTTGCTGTACACCCGGATGATGAGCGTTATGCCGCCTTAATCGGCAAAACCTTACACTTACCCTTAACCGATCGTACGATTCCAATTATTGCCGATACTGCTATTGATCCCGCCTTTGGTACGGGTTGCGTTAAAATAACGCCTGCACACGATTTTAATGATCATAAAATGGGTGAAGCTCATCAACTACCCTCTATTAATATTTTGACACCAGACGCCACTTTAAATGAAAACACCCCAAAAGCTTACCAAGGCTTAGATCGTTTTGTGGCTCGCCAAAAAATAATTGCCGACTTAAAAGCTGCAAACCTATTAGAAAAAATTGAAGATCACGTGTTGTCGGTTCCGCGAGGCGATCGCAGTGGTGCTATTTTAGAACCGCTCTTAACGGATCAATGGTTTGTTAAAGTAGAATCTTTGGCGAAACCCGCCATTGACGCTGTGCAATCCGGCAATATTCGCTTTATTCCCGACAATTGGTCTAAAACCTATTTTGAATGGATGAACAATATTCAAGATTGGTGCATTAGTCGCCAGCTTTGGTGGGGACACCGAATACCCGCTTGGTATGATGATAACGGTGCTATTTATGTCGCCGAAAATGAAGAAAAAGTTCGAGAAAAATATCAATTAGCAGCTGATTTCCCTTTAAGACAAGACGAAGATGTCTTAGATACTTGGTTTTCTGCGGCACTTTGGCCTTTTTCAACCTTAGGCTGGCCAGACAAAACAGATCGTTTTCGCGACTTTTATCCAACCCAAGTATTAGTCACAGGCTTTGATATTATTTTCTTCTGGGTTGCACGTATGATCATGTTTGGTCTTAAATTTACCGGAGAAATTCCTTTTCATGAGGTTTATATCCATGGTCTTATTCAAGATCAAGATGGCCAAAAAATGTCTAAAACCAAAGGAAATGTGTTAGATCCGATTGATTTGATTGATGGCATTAGCTTAGAAGATCTCCTTAAAAAGCGCGCTACGGGCTTAATGCAACCCCAATTAGCTGCCCAGATTGAAAAAGTAACGCGCGCACAGTTCCCGCAAGGGATCCCCGCTTTTGGCACAGATGCTTTGCGCTTTACTTATGCCTCTTTAGCAACAACGGGTCGCCATATTCGTTTTGATTTAGCACGCATTGAAGGATATCGCCATTTTTGCAATAAATTATGGAATGCGGCGCGTTTTGTCCTGCTAAATCTTGAAAAATTAGCATTGGCTAACGAAAATGCTGAGACATCTACCAGCGCTGTTGATCAATGGATTTTTTCTCGTTGGCAAAAAACAAAACTCGCTGTTCATAAACACTTAAACGAGTATCGTTTTGATTTAGCCTCGCAAGCGCTTTATGATTTTACCTGGAATGAGTTTTGTGACTGGTATTTAGAATTTTTTAAACCTAAACCTGTTCGCCACACGCTTATCACAATATTCGAAGAATTATTACGCACACTTCACCCCTTTATGCCTTATATAACAGAAGAAATTTGGCAAAAAGTGGCTCCTTTGGCCAACATCAAAGGCCAAACGATTATGACTCAACCTTTTCCTCAATATGAAAAGGATGTTATTAACGAAAAAGCCGAAGCAGATATTGAATGGGTAAAATCTGTTATATTAGCCGTTCGCAATATCCGAGGAGAAATGAATATTTCTCCTGCAAAATATATTCCTTCAATGATTTTAACGGAAGGTATTAAATCAAGCTCCTACAGTGAGAATAAAACCCGAATCAGTGCTTTTGAATATGTGATTAAAGTTTTAGCGAAGATAGAGCATTTAACCTGGCTGAATCCCAATGAGCCTCGCCCTGTCTCTTCTACTAGCATTGTTGGGAATTTAGAGCTTTTTATTCCCTTAGAAGGACTCATCGACAAATCTGCTGAAATCGCACGATTACAGAAAGAGCTGGATAGAACAAAAAAAGATTTCGATAAAATAAACATGCAACTTTCAAACGAGCGCTTTGTGCAAAATGCGCCCAAAGAAATTGTAGCGCAAGAAAAAAATCGATTAACTGAAATAACAGCTTTAATAGAAAAGCTTAACAAATCTTTAATTGAACATGGATAATATCCAAGGGACGACTTTTCAAAAGAGGGACTTCTAGAAAGCATTAGTGGAGAAACTGAACTCTGTGACTCACCCTCTTCATCTTTCTTCCCACTAATTGGGCTTAACTTTCGAGTAATCGCTTGAATCTAACCTGTCCCAACCTTTTAGAACTACAAGGACCCGAAGCATCTATCGATGTCTTTTTAAAAAAAGCAGAATCAATCATTTGTGTTTTTGATAGAGCACACCTTGAGAGCTTCAACACGATAGAATCGCTAAAGTTAACCGTCAAGCAACCAAACCCTACAACACTTCGCCTAACTGGCGAATGGAAAATGTTTGAAACAATGCTTAAACAACATGACGTTGAGATCAAGCAAGCAACACAAAGCGCCGCTCTTGAATTTTAGTAGATTAATGTTCTCTCGTGGCATGAAAAATAATATCGGGCCATCGCTCCATGGTTAAATTTAAATTAACCATGCTTGGGGCTAAATAGGTTAAATTTCCCCCACCATCTAAGGCCAAATTATCTCGGTATTTCACCTCAAATTCCGCAAATTTTTTAGGATCGTTGGCAGACACCCACCGTGCCGTATTCACATTAACCGATTCATAGACGCAATCGACGTTGTACTCATTTTGCAAGCGATGTGCGACGACATCAAATTGTAATTCACCGACTGCCCCTAAAATAATACGATTGCTGTTTAACGGCCTAAAAACTTGGGTGGCGCCTTCTTCTGAGAGCTCTACTAACCCTTTTTGTAAGGCTTTTGCTTTTAAGGGATCTTTCGGGCGAACCGAACGAAAGAGCTCTGGGGCAAAATAGGGAATACCAATAAATTGCAGTGCTTCTCCCTGACTAAAAGTATCGCCAATTTGGATGGTTCCATGATTATGTAAACCAATAATATCGCCTGGATATGCCTCTACTACCCTATCGCGATCGCCTGCCATAAAAGTGAGTGCATTGGAAATTTGAACATCCTTAGCAACCCGTACATGTCGCATTTTCATCCCTTGGCTATATTTTCCAGAGCAAATTCTTAAAAACGCAATACGATCTCGATGCAGGGGATCCATATTAGCCTGAATTTTAAAGACAAAACCGCTGAATTTCTCTTCAGCAGGCTCCACCAAGCGAGTCACCGCTTTTCGCTTCCCTGGGGAAGGCGCATATTTCGCAAAGGCATCTAATAATTCTCGCACCCCAAAATTATTTAAGGCCGAACCAAAAAAGACAGGGGTTAATTCGCCATTTAGAAACTTTTCTTCAGAAAAAACATGACTCGCTCCCTGCACTAGCAATAATTCTTCCCTGAATTCTCGCGCCATTTCTGCACCAATGGCTTTATCTAATTCGGGATTATGCAGGCCTTGGATGATTTGTCCTGCTTGTATTTTTTCATTTTGCCCAGCTTTGTATAGGCAAATCGTATCATTCAATAAATGGTATATCCCTTTAAAATGTTTCCCCATCCCAATAGGCCAGGTAATGGGAGCGCATTCTATTTTTAAGATTTTTTCGACTTCATCTAATAAGAAAATAGGTTCAAGGCTATCTCTGTCTAATTTATTAATAAAAGTAATAATCGGTGTATCCCGAAGACGACAGACTTCCATGAGCTTAATCGTCCGTGCCTCAACGCCTTTTACTGCATCGATCACCATTAAAGCCGAATCTACCGCGGTTAATGTTCGATAGGTATCTTCAGAAAAGTCTTCGTGTCCTGGGGTATCTAAAAGATTCATGATGCGATCTTGATAGTGAAATTGCATCACTGATGTCGTCACCGAAATACCCCGTTGCTTCTCAAGCTCCATCCAATCGGAAGTGGCATGCCGAGAGGCTTTCCGCCCTTTCACTGTTCCCGCTAATTGAATGGCGCCCCCGAATAATAATAATTTTTCAGTAATCGTTGTTTTTCCCGCATCAGGATGCGAAATAATGGCAAAAGCACAGCGGGTAATTGTAGAATTTTTTATCATCATTAAAGCAGATCCACTCCGAAAATTCTGCCAATACTAAAAGTCGTGGCGCCAGCAAATACCCCAATCATGAGCATTCTAAATCCCCCAAACAGAAGACTTCTGCCGGTTAATAAACCTAAAATCATCCCTACTGTAAACAAGGCAATACCAACCAGCAGCATTGATATTTTTAAACTTTCAACCCCTTCGTGGTACAAAAAAGGAAGCAGCGGGATTAATGCACCCGTTGAAAATGAAACAAAAGAAGATAAGGCTGCCCGCCAAGGAGAGCCTAATTCATTCGGATTTAAGCCTAATTTTTCCCGTGCTAATGTATCAATCGCTTGTGTTTTATCTTGTAAAATTTTCGCTGCGAACATATGGGCATCACTTTCAGATAACCCGCGTGCTGTATAAATGTGAGCTAACTCTGAAATTTTTTTGTCAGGAGAAGATTCTAATTCATTTTGTTGTAATGCAATTTGGTATTCAAACAAGTCGCGCTGTGAGCGCATTGAGATATATTCACCTGCCGCCATCGAAAAGGCCCCTGCCCCTAAGCCTGCAATACCCGACAAAAAAATAAGGCCTGGGTTCGCGGAAGCGCCGGCTACCCCTAAAATAAGGCTAATATTGGAAACAAGTCCATCATTAATCCCAAATACCGCAGCACGCACTGCTCCACTGCTACCAAAGGCGTCTTTTCGTACCGGTTTAATCATCTGTTTTAGCGTTCACAATATTAATTTTTGCCATGGGGTAAATTCTTTCAATCATGAGATAAAGTATCGACAATAACACGATGGTACTTATTACGCCGTACATTATCCAAGCACGATTAAAATATAAAAAAATGGTCGCTCCTGCTAAAACAGCATTGATGATAATAGCGCCTGTTAAAATCTGTGTTGCTGTATAACCTGCCCGATATAATCGGTGAAAAGCATGATTTAAATGCGGAGTTGAAATATTTTCTTTTCGAATAAAGCGTCTTATTAAAGTGACAGTGGCATCAAACCAAAACAGACTATAAAGAATTACCCACAAGGAAATGGGAATTTGATACCAACTATCTCCAACGATCGCAAACAATGCGATACTAAATCCTAGACAATAACTGCCTGCATCGCCCATAAACACTTTTGCTTTAGGCCAATTCCACATTAAAAAACCTAAAACACCTGCTGTTAGCATCCACGCTAAGCCTGCGATTTCGGGATGCCCTTGCCACCAAAATAAGAGCCCCCCAATACTGAAGACAAATAGCGCTTCGCAGGCAGAAAACCCATCTAAACCATCCATAAAATTAAAGACGTTAGTAGACCAAACAAGTCCTAACAATCCCAAAATATAACCTGCATAACCTAAATAAAAAGCGCTGTGTTGAAGATGAAATGAAGAGAGATCGCCAACGCCATAGAGTGTGACAACCGCAATTCCCATTTGAATATAGAAGCGCACTGAGGCTGGAAGGCTTCGACAATCATCCCAAAAGCCTAATAACGAAATGGCTGCAACACTGGGCAAGAAAACAAATAATTCTCGGGCAGAAATCCACTGCCATCGATGGCTGAGAATTAAGCCTATCAACCACAGCAATACAAAAACAACGCCCCCCCCACGCGGCACCTTTTCACGATGCGTCGATCGCGCATTCGGTAAATCCAGGAGTCCATAGCGAGAAGCCAAGGTGCAAAAAGCCCGTACGAATACCGTCGAGAGTAAAAAAAGTGTCAAGCTAACAATAGCAAAAAGTGAGTTGTTCAACTGTTTTTCCCAGATAATCTATCTAATAATGCTACCATAGCTTATTGATTAAAGCT
>Ga0302312_10001618_pt1 | contig 13451 bp, 15 predicted proteins | sample III_Palsa_N2_1_FD_200529 | JGI IMG/M metagenome (GOLD analysis project Ga0302312, IMG submission 200529) | Peat permafrost microbial communities from Stordalen Mire near Abisko, Sweden - III_Palsa_N2_1 | ecosystem: Environmental > Terrestrial > Soil > Palsa > Peat permafrost | place: Sweden... | reverse complement strand
ATAATCAACCTTACCCTGCAAATAGTACATATTAGTGGTTAAACCCTGGCCTATATAGTTGTTCAGTTCCTTTGCCGGGTAGGTATAATCCTCAAACGGGTTTTTCCCATAATTCAGGCCGTCAATGTCCAAACCATAATGCCCGTAATCCCCTTCGCCCGAGAAATCGAACCTTTTGTAAGAGTAATTCAACAAACCCACCACCTCGCGAAAATTACCACCCCAGGGATGTGCCAGCGGCTCTCCTTCTTCGGCATAGTTCTCTACCTGGCCGCGTTCAGAGTAGGTGTAAGGCTTTGCATTGTTGGTTTCCAGCAGATAGCTAAAGCCCTGAACGCCGAATAAATGGCCGCCCCTGATACCCAGCTGGTAACTGTATTTATTACGGTAACTGCCATCATCGGAGAAGAACTGGTGCGACTGGAACTCATCCAGCACAAACTGCCCGTACATGGTTATTCCGTTGGTTATTTTCCATTTGGCTGTCCACCCTATCAAAGCATTATCCGGCGAGCCGTTTGATGCCTCCAGCGGGCGCAGGAAGGTGATGGGGTTTAAATAGGTGACATCAAAGCCCCTGTAATTGCCGTCGTTATCCCTATCGTACCATATAATTGAATCAAAGAAACCGAAGGATACCCGGTTGCTCACGTTCCAATCTAAATAATGAAAAACACCCCACTTTTTACGGTCGTTGCCTAACGAATCCAAATCGGTAGGGTCGTTAAAATAGGCCCATAACACCATGTATTTTACATTGCCTAAAGTAGCCGTAAGCTTTACAAACGGGTAGGGTGAAGCATAATCCGATAAAAACAACGAGCGGTAACCATCGCCTACGAAGGTTTTATCGTTACCGGCGGTAATATTCAGGTATTTATTGGGGGTGTAGGAAACATCTGCCGTATAATAGCTCCAGGCATAGTTATCCAGGCCATATATTTTAGCCTGGTTCTCGCCGGGTATAATGCCGGTTTGGGTAATATAGGTGTTGATATACTCCGGGAAATCGCCCTGGTTTTCAAAACCCATAAAACTATAGGCGAATTTCTTGCCTACTGTTCCGCCGAACTGTAAGCCGTAGGAATCCAGCGTGGTGCTTTCTTTACCAGCAGCCAGGTTTTTACCCATGGTAAAATCAGGCAGCAGGTCGGCATAAAAGGTGCTGTTGGGGCCTTTAAGATCAATCAAATGCTCATTGAATAATTTATTGTAAAGCAAGCTGTGCTGCTTGCCATCATCGTTCACGTTCATTAATGAGTCGAAACGGGGTTTGATCAGCGAGTCATCCGAAAAGAACGGCCTTATTGAAGTATGCTCGCGGGTTGATGTGGAATAGATATCATCATTAAGCTTTTGATAAAAATCATACGAATAGGGTATATACTGCGATTGCGACCGGGCAATGCCCGCTGTAATTAATAATAATATTATACTTGTAAATATTTTTTTCATATATACTATTGATTATTATCCCTCTTTATTCAAAATAATTAAGTGTTTTAAAGCCGCCCTTTTTTAAGTAGTCGTCCTTTTTTACCAGATGCAGGTCTGATTGCATCATATCGCTCACTAAAGCCTGCAGATCATATTTAGGCACCCAGCCCAATTTTTCCTTTGCCTTGGTAGCATCGCCTATCAACAGATCAACCTCGGTAGGCCTGAAATATTTAGGGTCGACCTTTACAACGGTTTGCCCAAATCTTAAAGCATCGGCATTAAGGCCCAGCTCTGTAACCATTTGCTCATCTATATCAATGATAACTCCGCGTTCATTCTCATCTCTGCCGCTAAACTCAATTTCTATTCCCAACTCGGCAAAGGCCATTTTTATAAATTCCCTAACAGTGGTGGTTACTCCGGTGGCAATCACAAAATCCTCGGCCACATCCTGCTGCAACATCAGCCACATAGCCTCAATATAGTCCTTTGCATGGCCCCAATCGCGCTGTGCCGATAAGTTACCAATATATAAGCAGGTTTGCAAGCCCAGCGCAATTTTACTTGCGGCGCGGGTAATTTTACGGGTTACAAATGTTTCGCCGCGTACGGGGCTCTCGTGGTTAAACAATATGCCGTTACAGGCATACATTTTATAGGCTTCGCGGTAGTTTACTATTATCCAATACCCGTACAGTTTGGCCACCGCATACGGCGAGCGCGGATAAAACGGCGTAGTTTCGCTTTGTGGCACAGCCTGCACCAAGCCATACAGCTCGGATGTGGAGGCCTGGTATATGCGTGTTTTATGACTTAGGCCGAGCAACCTTACGGCCTCCAGCAGGCGCAATACACCTACCCCATCGGCATTTGCTGTATATTCGGGTGTATCAAAGCTCACCATTACATGGCTTTGTGCCGCTAAATTGTATATTTCGTCGGGCTGAATTTCCTGCACCAGGCGTATCAGGTTGGTTGAATCGGTCAAGTCGCCGTAATGCAGTTTGAATTTAATATTCGGCTCGTGCGGATCATGGTATAAATGATCGATGCGGTCGGTATTAAACGAGGACGCCCTCCTTTTTATCCCATGCACCTCGTAGCCTTTTTTCAGCAAAAATTCGGCTAAGTAAGCACCATCCTGTCCCGTAATACCTGTTATTAAAGCTATTTTCATCAATAATATTATACAATGCGTATTATATTACAATATTATCAATTTAATTGCAAAAGCTTGTACTGCTTAGTAATTTATGATGCTTTTTATTTATACGATATTAGGCTTACCTTTTATATAGAACACCCAATTTTAAATAATGAATGCAGAGATATAGAGGGCAATTTACCAGCTCATTAGGAAGAATATTAATTTTCTTTGTCTCAATTCAACATTCGGGATTGGGTATTCGATATTCATTGTTAAAATATCGAATGATGAATAATGAATTATATTCCCGCCACGGTATCTTCCAGTTCCTTATACCATTCCTCGCCATACTTGCGGATAAGCGGGTTTTTTAGAAACTCGTGAACGCGCACCTGCAATTCATCGCCAAAGGTACAGGCCGGGCTGCAAATGCTCCAGCGGTCATAGTTCAGCACATCAAACTCCGGGTATTTGGTAATGCGGATGGGGTATAAATGGCAGGAAATAGGTTTTTTCCAGGCGATATCGCCATTTTCATAGGCCTTTTCAATGGCGCATTTGGTTATGCCGTGTTCAAATATCACGTAGGCGCATTCCTTGTTCACATCAACGCAGGGGGTGGTATAATCGCCTTCAAAATCGGTTACGTAGGTACCCTCACGCTCAATGGTGGCAATGCCTTTGGCGGTCATGTAGGGTTTTACTTTGGGGTATATCTCGTCCAATATATCCAGCTCATCAGCATCCAGCGGCGCGCCCGAGTCACCTTCAAGGCAGCATGCGCCTTTGCATTTGTTTAAATTGCATACAAAGTTGTTTTTCACCACATCTTCGTGTACCAATACGTTTCCTACCTCTATCATTACTTTATTTACTTAACTGATTCAATGGATATTTAAGCCCGCTGGCCTTCGTCAGATCCATTGTTATACTACCTACCACAACTTCCACCTGTGCCTTAACGGGTATCCGGTTAGCATCGTTTGATATCCAAAGATATAGCTTGCTGCTTTTTTTAAAAATACGGCCCGGTATTATGGTGGGGTTAAATTTAAGACAATTAAATGTACCTATTGAACATTCGGCCTTTTCTTTTCCAACATAGGTGATGCTTAGCGTGTGTACGCCATCATCCAGGAAATATTGCAGGTTAAACTTATCACCTATCTTAATTTTCGAAACATCAATATTACGGGCAAAATAATAGGCCGATACAAAATCAAACACATCGCCTTTAAACGGGAATGTTCCCTTACCGGCGGTAATTGTATTGGTTACATGGTCGAATGTTACCTTATCGGTATGTTTCCAGTTGCCCTCATGGCGGTTTTCGGCATAAAAATAAGGCATCAAGGTTTTTTGATCCACATAACTTTCGTAGCGGTTGCGCACTTTGTAAAAAACATCAAATGAGCCTGCGGTTCTACCTTCGGCAATGATATGAAAAGCAGGGTTGCCGTTATATTTTATATCCGTGTTCTCTACCCGCAAATCTGCTTCGGCGGCAGTAAAAAAACCATATTTTAAGGTATAGCTCAATTTTTCGCCGGCTTTAAATACAGGTTCGCTAACCTTGGTAAGTTCCTGTGCAAATACGCTGCTGCAACAACCTGTAAATACCAGGATAGCTAAAAAATATAATTTCATTCGTGTAGTAACGCTATAAGTTAGGCTAAAGTCTTAAACACAAAGTTTAAAATAAAAAACTTTGTGTTTTGTTTGGGTTGATAGCTTTTGTTTGCACTAACAACTCTTCCCGACCTTAGGTTCGCGCTTCAAAAAAAATTAATCCTTCCTTTTATAAATAGGCACGGTTGAGCATGGTTCGCCAAACATTACGCTTTTTACTACCGGGGTTAATTTTTTGGTAAGTTCCACATAGGCCGAAACCGGTACAGGCGTATCGCCGCAGCCTTTTATTACTATGCGCTGGTCGCGGTATTGCTCCACGTCCATTTTAGCTATTTCCTTTACAAACAAAACAGTTTCCAGTACTTGCAGGTCGCCAAATACAATTTCGCGGGCATAGGGCGCCATACGGTTAGCCAGCAGCATATAAGCCCAGGCGGGTACAATGGCATCGGCGGTGCAGGTAATAGCTACGTTTTTGCCGGTGTATTGCGCCCAGTCGTGCGTTTTTACAAATTCACGAAAATCCTTCTCACGTAACATCAGTTCCATAAACAGGTTATCCTTTATGTCATATAGCGCACGCTCGCCCTGTGGGTAAAACGAAGCCGGGTCAAGCGTAGTTAAGCCGCTTTGCGCTACCTTGTTTATGATGTTTTCCTGTATTTCCATAATTGTACTATTGTAATTGTTGGTTTTTTTTAACCACAAAGTTCACTAAGAAGGCACAAAGCAACACAAAGCCTTGCTAATTCAAATATGTATTAAAACCGCTATGGCTCTCTGTGTTTTTTTCTTTGTGGTTAAAAAAACCTCTTCAACCAAAAAATTGCCATAAAACAAAAAACCGGGAACCGCCATAAGCGAATCCCGGTTACAAAAATACTTTAAATTTGATTATAAGAACTTAACCCTGTAATCTTTTACATTCGCCTTATCTTTCAGGGCCTCAAAAACCTCCTGGCTTGAGCGCTGCAGCAATAGCTGGCCAATTTGTTCCCTTTCCCTTACCGCGTTTGTTAGCGGTGCCGGTTTTATAAAGTTATCAACCGCGAATACAAAAACGCCTATCTGGCCTTCAACCGGGGCTGAAAGTTTGCCGGGCTGCGAACCAAATATGGTACCCACCACTTTATACTCTGCCGATGCACCTGGTATAACCGGGTTGGCAAAAACAATATTTTGCAGGGATAGTGCCTGGGCACCGGCCTTTTGAGCCACTTGCGCAATGTTTGATGATCCGCTTAGGGCCGATTGCAATTTATCGCTAAGTATTTTGCCTTTAACAGCGTTTAATACCAGCGGCTTAATTTGTGCCTTTACCGCATCTAATGATAGTATGCCCGCAGGTTTGATCTCGATTAAACGCGCTACAAGGTACTGGTCGCCAACGGTATACACCTGGTCGGATATATCCCCAACATCGCCTTTATAGGCCCATCTAACTACATCGCGCGCGTTTTGAACGGCGCCAAAACCAGAGGCTACCGAGTTAACATCATTAGCGGTTTTTGGTACCAGGCCCGATTGTTTAGCCTGTGCATCAAAATTATCCTTATTCAGCGCGCCTAAAAAGGCCTGTGCCTTGCTGTACGCGGCTGATTGTGTGGTGCTGCTCGCGGTTAAAGCTTTATCAACAGTGGCCACCTTAACTACTTTTGATGATCCTTTCTGATCTTCGATCTCTATCAGGTGTACGCCAAATTGCGAGGTAACAATTGTTATATCGCCTTTTTTGCCGTTAAATACAGCGTCTTCAAATACGGGTACCATGGTACCGCGACCGAATGTTCCCAAATCGCCGCCTTTTTCAGCCGAACCTTTATCAATGGAATACATTTTAGCCAGGTCGGCAAATGATTTGCCGGCTGCCAGCAGTTTTTTAAGCGAATCAGCCGTAACTAAGGCCTTATCAACACCGGCGGTTATCGGCAGCAGTATATGCCTTGCCTTAACTGAATCCGGGCCGATACGTGCATCAACCAGTTTTGAAATTTTGTAGCTACCGCCTGATAAGTATGGGCCGTAAACAAAGCCCGGCGTGGCGCCAAACATTATGGAATCTATTTTAGGATCAAGCTGGCCCTTGCGCTGGTAAACTATCGGGTTTTTTGTATCGGCATTTACTTCAACAAAAAGCGAATCATTAGTGCTGGCTTTAAAATCAGGCACTAATTTATCTACCTGTGCTTTTATAACTGTCGAATCATCTTTAGATGGCGAGGCATTAAAAGTAACGTACTCCAGGCTCCTTAATTCTTCAGGGTTTTTATATTCATTTTTATGATCATTATAATAATTTTCATAATCATCATCGGTTAAGGTAACCTTACTATCAGGTATTGAAGCGTAATCGAGCCTTACATATTTAAAGTTAACCAGCTTGTTTTTAGCTTCGTAATCGTCCTTAGCATCTAGCGAATTAACATATAGGCCGTTAGTTATCAAAGCCATGTATTTTTCGGTACGCTTATCACTCTTTATATGCTCAACAAAAGCTTGCCAGCGCGGTAAAACCGGGTCATCGGCTTTCGCGTTGGTAACATTGGTTAAAAAGTTGTTCAGCTTAGCCCTGTCCAGTTGCCCGGTTTGCGGATCGCCGAAGGCCTGCACAATTTGCGGGCTTGGGTTATCACCCTGTATGAGCGATTTCATTTCGTCCTCGCCTACCACTAAGCCCAGCTTATCCATCTCTTTATTCAATATCACTTCCCTTAATTCTTCATCCCAGGTGGTTGCCTGTATGTAGCTGGTAATTTGAGGTGTGATATCAGTTTGATGCGACTGCTGCTTAAAGTTATTGGTATTATCCTGAACTTTCTGATCAAAGTCGGCATAACTAACCTTTTCACCGGCTATTTCGGCCAGTGTAGTATTGTCGCCATGAAAAAACGAGCTTCCGTAATGTATTACCTCGCCCGCTATAAAAGCAAAAAGCGCGAAACCAATAACGATGACTAAAATCAGCCCCATCCGGTTACGCAAAAAACCCATTATTCCCATAAAAAAATCTTATATAATATTAATAGTACTCAAAAAAGAGGCGCAAGATACAACTTTTAACAAAATTTTTTAATACAAAATTTTTACTAAAAAATGACCCTGTTTATTGTGCCGGCGCATCGGTTACACTGAAGATGCCGGTGGACTGATTTATAGTCCAGTGATTTAAGGTTTGATCGCTCTGAAACCCCGTTCCATTCATAATATCGCCGTTTGCCATGGTAATTTGCACCTCTTTGCTGGAGTGCATTTGCTTGCTGTTCTGATCCCAGATCAACTCGTCCGACTTGAATGTTTCGCCTTTATCATTACGGGCCACCACATTTTTACGGCATTGAATTGTTTTTTCATCCTCGCGCTGAATGGCATAATCGGCGGTTAAGTTGCCTATTTTGTTCAGGTCCTTATCAAACAGGGTAATATTAACACCCTTGGGCATCTCGTTATAAGGCTTATTCCCGGTGTATTGGAGTAATAGCGGTGCAAGCACCTGGAACTTTACTTTGGCCGAATCGCTGTAAATTATATTAACATCGGTATAGCGCTCAACCGGGGTGCTTACATCAACTGCCGATATTTCCTGCACCTTTTTTAGGTCGTTTTCGCATGCGGATAGCAATAGCAGGCCGGTGAGGAGTGCCGGCCAACATACTTTTGGTAAATGCTTTGCCCCACCGTGCATATATATCCTTGTATTAGTCTAATTTATATTTGATGAACCACCTGTCGTTAAGTGTGAATGATAGATGCAGGTTAACGTAGTTTTCGCGCACCAGGCCGTTATCCAAAGTTCCGCGCCTGCCTACTTCTGCCGAAAAATTGATCTTATAAAAACTGGTAACATTTGGCCTTAATGGCAAACCTAAACCAAATGTAAGCGCGTAGCTTTTAATATTGGTGGTAGTATTATTGGCGGGGTCGTTTATATCGATATAAGATTGATCATAAATAAATCCTAAACGATAATCGATAGTTGCCCAATAGTTGCTAAGCGCGTTGAGGTTAGGGGTGAACTGGCCGCCTAAATTATAGGTTTTGTCGTTTTGCAGCTCCTGGTTAACACCGCCAATGGTAAGTGCCGACCAGTTGGTTGTGCTATATTCGGCTCCTATTAAAAATTTGTTATCATTCATAAACGTTAACCCGTAATGACTGATGCGCGGAAGCTGTATTTTTTGATTAGGAGTTTTGGTGTATGCCAGGGTATCTAAGGGTACATTCTGGTTACCGCTGCTGTCATAATCATATTGGCTCACCACATTGGTATAGGTGCTGTTTAGTTGGGTGCCTGCCGATGCTGAATAACCAAATATAAGGTGTTGGGTAGCGGTAAAATCAACGGTATACTGCGCGCCGTAATCATAGTTAACGCCGCCGATGGAATAGCTATTCTCAACCCGCGAATCTAAGGTACCTACCAGGTCGGGGATCTCTGTTGAGCTGAACTGCTGCAGGTTACCAAATATGTACGATACATTGGCACCCAGCAACAAGTGCTTGCCTATGCCAAAACCATAACCCAAATAGGCTTTTGATAAACCGCCCTGGCCGCTATATATATAATTTACGGCATTGGTATCGGCGGGTGAGGTTGTTCCGAAATTCTTTTTTGTGGTTTCATAATTATAACCAAGCTCGCTGTAAGGCAACAAACCAAAGCTAAAAGCCGAATGTTTGCTTATAGGGAACGCGAAGGCCACGTGGCTTAGCCTGAAGTTACCGTTTGACTGGCTTGGCTGCCCCAATTGGTTCAAAGTAGTTGTGCTGCCATCAATACCAACATCAATAACCGTTAATCCAATTTTACCGTAGGTGGCAGGGTTAAGCGGGTTTATATTATAATAACCGCTGTAATTGTTGGTAGCTACAGAAATATCGCCCATGCCATTGCTTTGCGGCAGTACCTGCGGCGTAACAAGGCCCAACCCGTATTGCGAATATGGAGAACTTGTAGTGGCTGTTGATTGCGCCCTTGCCTGGAAAACAATAATTGCAAGTAAGAAAGTTACAAATAGTTTAGTATATTTAATCATTATGCTTTTGTATAGCTGCGTTTAATCCTTTTAGAACCAGGTAAGGCTCAATTTTTATATAGGGGGCAAAGATGCTATTTTTTAACAGCGTATCAAAAAAAATACTGTCGCCCCCGGTTAGTATAATATTCAGTTCGTTTTCATGCTCCGCGCAGCTTTCAATAAAGCCGGTAAGCTCATATTTTATGCCGTTTTGCACACCCGAAAGCATAGCACTCGCGGTATCATCGCCATAAGTAGCGTTAAAGCTGGCATCTTGCTTTAGTACCGGCAATGCGGCGGTATAATAATTAAGTGCCTTGTAGCGCATCTCTAAACCGGGCGATATGCTGCCGCCATAATAATTGGCCTTGGCATCAACATAATCATAGGTTATACACGTGCCGCCATCAATCACCAGGCTATTTTTACCGGGGTATAAATAAGCGGCACCAATAACGCCGGCCAAACGATCGAGCCCAAGTGTACGAGGTGTTTTGTAATGATTGGTAATACCTGTTGCCATTTCAGCATTAAAATAAATTAACCGGATCTTTTCCTTTAATACTGTTTCCCATTGCTGGCGATCTTTTTTTACCGACGATATGATCGCCCTGTTAACGTTATAACTGCCCAGTAAATTATCAAGCATTTTAATTTCCGGATCCTGATAATGTGCCGTGTGCATTAATTCATCCTGCTTAAAAACAGCAATCTTTGTAAAAGTATTGCCTATATCAATAACCAGGTTGGCCATCAGGCTTTAACCAATGATAGTATAGATTCAAAAATAGCCAGCCCGTCCTCGTTACCTACCAAACTATCCGAAGCACGCTCCGGGTGAGGCATTAAACCAAATACATTACGTTTTATATTGCATACACCGGCAATGTTCTCCAATGAGCCATTGGGATTGGCATCATCGGTAACAATACCCGAATCATCACAATACCTGAACAAGATCTGGTCGTTATCCTTTAACGATTGCAGCACATCAGCATCGGCAAAATAATTGCCTTCGCCATGCGCTATCGGAATTTTTAAAGCACGTTGCGGGTCGATCTGCGATGTGATCATGGAATTTGCAGTTTCCGCCTTTAAGTAAATGTTGCGGCAAATGAATTTCCTGTTCTCGTTATGCAGCAAAGCGCCGGGTAAAAGGCCGGCTTCGGTCAACACCTGGAAACCATTGCAAATACCCATCACATAGCCGCCGTTTTCGGCAAACTTTATAACCTCCGTCATAATAGGCGAAAAGCGGGCAATAGCACCCGAGCGAAGATAATCGCCAAAGGAAAAGCCACCAGGCAAAACAACAAAGTCTACACCTTGCAGGTCATGATCTTTATGCCATAACCGGGTAACAGGTTCGCCCGTTACTTTTTCTAATATGTAAATGATATCTTCATCACAATTAGAGCCTGGAAATATTACTACGCCAAATTTCATGGTTTATTTGTTTTTCGCTACAAAACTAATATAACAGCTGAAATTTGAACGAATTTAATAGTTAAAAAGTGTTAAACTGGAAATATACGATGCTGATAAGCAGTAAAAAAAACAAAGTTTCGTACACCCATTTGTTAAGGGCATATAAAAAGTAGTAGGCAAAAAATATGGCGGCGGGCACCGCGCACAATAAAAAGTGATTTAAATTAAACTGCGCCTTTACATAAAACGAAAGCCCGGCTATTAAAAAAACAAAAAATAACAGCTGGAATGATTTGCGTACCTGCACATAGCTTTTAAAAAAGTTTTGCCTCAGTTTTAAAAAACTAAACACCAGTATAATGATAACCGGGATAAGCACCAGGTAGTTATAATAATTAATGCTGATACGATTGGGGAATTTGGTGCCCAGGGGCAGCCAGATATCATAAAACTGGTTAAACTTATCGTGCAGGTAATAAAACACGGCTAAAAAAAAGAAAATGGTTCCGTAGCCAAGCATCCCGGCAACCCACTCGCGCCAGTTAAAGGGTTTAAATATGATAAGGGCTATCCATATTACCAAAAACAAATAGATGAAAGGGAAATAGATTAACGTGCCAACGGCTACTATCATCCCCAGATCAAACACGTTGGATTTAGCGTCTTCGCCTTTGTACAAGTCGAACAGTTTGAACAGCATCCATATCACCAAAAAATTGCAGATGAGTGGCGCGCTGAGTACCAAAAACGGTGTAAATAAGCCCGAAATAGTTACATACATTAAAGCGGGTAAAAAAGTAGGCTTACTTAGTAAATTATAGTGATTAATTAGGTAATTGAGTAGCAGGGCCTGTATAAACACCAGCACGGCGGCCAGAAATATATTGGCTGATGGTGAAAAAAAATGTTCGTAGGGGAAAGGAACCAGCAGCCTGGCAAATGGCTCGACAAAGGTAAAATCAATAGCTGCCGGGGCATGAAAAGCGTAGCCCACCCGCAGCGCGAACAGTAAAATTACCAGCCATATAACACTAAGCGGATTAAATGTTCGAAAAATATTGATCATGATGCTATTCCGGCGGCAATATTAAGCAGAAAACCTTTGCCTACCAATATTTGGTTCAGATGGAGCGCGTTTGATCATTGTTTTGCATATTTTTTGATCATATCATCCACTATGCGGGCGGTTTCATCCGGAAAGTTTACGGTGATCTTTTTATCATCGCCCAACCAGGTATTAATGCGGGTGGTAAAGTTGTCGTCAATCTCGTTAACTACCGGCACACCCAGCTTTGAGGCTGCAAGGGCGTTGCAGCGCTGTTCGTATTGGCCCGTCATGGGGATCATCATAACCTTTTTGTTCAGGAACAGGGCTTCGGCAGGGCCTTCAAAACCGCCGCCGGTAAGCAGGCCCGCGCTGCTGGCCAAACTGGTATTAAATTGCTGATTATTCACCGGGAATATTTGCACATTGCCTTCGCGATAGGGTGTTTTTTGCCGCTTGGAAAATATCTGCCATTCCACATCCGTGGCTTTGCTTAAATATTTAAGCAGGGTTTTATCGTCATAAGCGGGCAGGTAAACGCTGTAATGCCCCAGGTTTGAGGTTTCCAGGTTGCGGATCTCGCTGCGGATAACCGGTGTATGGATAAAATCATCATAGCGCTCAAAATGGAAACCGATATGATAGGTAGTGGGCGAATAATATTTAAACAGCCACTCGGCCAGGTTCCATTTTTCGGGCCGGGGTGTTTTGGGCGATACGAATGAACACTGGTGACTTAATGATACCGAAGGTATTTTTTGCAGTTTGCAGGCCCACGCGCTCACCGGTTCAAAATCATTAATAATCAAGTCATATTGTTTTAGCGGCAGGCTGTGCATATCGCGCCAAAGTTGCGGCAGGTTCATGATTTTGAAAGTGGCCCATTTATCAACACCGCCCTGTGTGCCAAATACAAAGCTAAAACCATGGAAACGGTATTTAAGCGGCTGTGCCAGGCTAACTTCGGCCTGGGTACCGCTTACCAGCAGATCGAGGTCGCCATATTGCTGCAACAGCGGCACAATTTCGCGCGCACGGCTAATGTGCCCGTTACCTGTTCCCTGTATGGCGTAAAGTATTTTCATTGATAAAAGACGAGCCAAGTTAATAAAGTTACCTCATAAGTGGTTACTAATATATTTTTATTGTGATATTGCAGTAAACAATGAGTATCTTAATTTTTTAAGTATATCAATGACTTACGCAGGTAATAGAATTTTTAACGGAAACAATAGCGGAGGAATAGTAATTACACTATTCGGCGTGGCAATGTACTATTATGCAAAAACAGGTGATACTTTTTTATTTATTATACCCGTAGCCATTTTACTAACAGTTACAGAAGCTTTTTATTTTGAAATAACTATAGATGATCTGATCGTAAAAAATTATTTAATTCCATTTTTAAATATTCATTACAGGCTGAATGAAATAACAAAGATTGAGTTTTTGGGAACAAACTGGCGTTCAAGTGCGAAAGCTGGTGTAAAAATAATACGGGGAAACAAAAAATCCATAAGCTTTCAAGCCGCATCATTAGGTATAAAAGACTGGCAGCTATTTGTTAATGACCTTAGCAAGAATAATATCCCTTTAGAGATTTGGGCTGATAGTTTGAAAAGCACAATTGGCATACCTGAATAATAGAGTTTTGCCTATCCCGGTTCCTGCCTGAATCTTTCGAGCAGGCTTTTTACATCCAGTTTGGCATCCAGGTCTTCGGCATCGGTTTTATCATCTTCAT
>Ga0302312_10001614_pt1 | contig 13484 bp, 11 predicted proteins | sample III_Palsa_N2_1_FD_200529 | JGI IMG/M metagenome (GOLD analysis project Ga0302312, IMG submission 200529) | Peat permafrost microbial communities from Stordalen Mire near Abisko, Sweden - III_Palsa_N2_1 | ecosystem: Environmental > Terrestrial > Soil > Palsa > Peat permafrost | place: Sweden... | reverse complement strand
CGCGCGGCGGCTACTTCAAGGCCGGCGGCGTCTACATGCCCAGCATCGTCGCCGAGATCGGCTCGGTGGTGGAGCAGCACATGAAAAACATCGGCATGATCCACGACCCCGAGATGGACGAGTCCACCCGCCAGCTCATCGCTGACAAGCGCGCCGCCTACGAGGCCGCCAGCGCAAAAAAAAACTCTGACGTAAGCGCAGCGCCGGCAGCAACCGCCGCGCCGTCAGCCAGTACCAGCGACAACAAACCCAAGCTCAACGCCGCCGGCTTCCCGCCCGGCGCTACGCTCTGCGCCAAGTGCAACACGCAGGCGCTGGTGCTGATGGATGGGTGTCAGACGTGTTTGAATTGTGGGTATTCGAAGTGTGGTTAAACCCCTGACTGTTAATCAGGGGTCGCTGGTTCGTGTCCGGCTACTCTAAAGCTTGTTTTATGATCATATAAGCTTGGATTTTTACAGTAAAAAATTGGAAAAGGGCTCCCATTGTGGGAGCCCTTTTTTGTTTTTTTATGCGATCGTCAAATAGTTTTTTGAAACTATCCACGATGCATTTGTCTGTTAGCCTAAGTTTAGTGAGTACTTTGTTGAGTTGAAAATGCAAGCGCTAGCGATGAACCAACGCTATCGTTTCGGCACTTAGGCTCAGCATTATGGTTCTCATCTTCCGCTGTTTGCGTGCAAAGATGGAGCACTCGTCCGACTGACGCGAGAAGGGGGTCTACCGGATGCTATGGCCGCTGCGCTCAGGAGGTCAAATCTAAAGACTGCCGGGCTTGTTGGCGATAGCTACGTGTATCCAGCCAGTCAGCAGGACGTCCGTTGGATAGCCTGTAGATCTTCAGCAGTGTCGCCGGGTGATAGCCCGGACGACCCGTGGCCTGTGCAATCGCCCGGTCAAAGCCCAGCGCAGCAAGATCAAGGTTGTCGACGAAGACATCCACGACCCGTACGGGGTTGTCTTCCGTCACGTAATCGTCGAGACGCTCGGGCAGCAAGGTGCTCTGCGAGCGGTCTTCACTTTCCACAAAACGTCCCATCGGCAACTCTCGTCGGCGCGGTGGTACAAGTTTATCGAGTCGGAGGGTTTTCACACAGCCTGGGTCGGATTCAGGCATTAATTAGCAAGCGGACTGCGCAGCGTCAATTGGCAAGTACGTTCAGCCGAACCGGAATCCGCATTCGCGCACGGGCATCAACTAACTCGGCTTGTTTGAGCAATTTTCCTGGCTGCACAGTAGACCCTATGCGATCAGTATTAGGGTAGACAAACTTCACAGTGCGCTCGCCCATTTCTATTGAGGAGTAGTACGCGATTAGCGAAGCTTTTGCCGACACGTAATGGGAGCGATTGGAAGTTTTGGCATTAATTCCGCAACAGCCCGCTCCAGCTGGATGTCGCGCTCGCCCGTAGCTTCGTCGTCTATCTCAATATCCGGGTTAGTGCCTATATTCTCGATTATTGGTTCACCGCTCGAGGTAAGCAGCACGTCCTTGGGAACGTTCACCGAGGTACCGTCCATGAGAGGCCATGCGCCAAGGATGCCGTGTACACCGCCCCAGGTGCGAGTGCCAATCACCGGACCCAGTCCATATGCTCTGAAGAAGTAAGGAAACTGGTCTCCGTCGGATGCGGAATAGTGATTCACGACTACCGCCTTCGGTCCCTGCAGCAAGCCATCAGGCAGATTCGTGCAGGCCCCCTGGCGATTAACGAATATACCCGCTCGCACACGACGCAGACGTTCCAAGATTAGCTGACTGGTGAACCCTCCAGTGTTCCAGCGTACGTCTACGATCAGCCCTTGCTTGTCCTGCAAAGGAAAAAACTGCTCGATGAATTGCTTCGTACCCAGTTCGCCCATGTTCGACAGGTATACATAGGCCAGGCGCCCGTGACTCAGGCTATCAACGAGCCTGCGCCTTGATTCGATCCAGTCGTACTGACGCAGCGACGCTTCGCTATCGAGAGGGTTGACCGTAACGTCGCGGGGCTTTGCCTGTGGCGTCGAGGCCATGTTGAGCGTCACCTTGTCCTTGCTTCCGGCAAGCAGTTCCTGAGGATTGATAGGAGCCTTCAGCGCACGACCGTCGATGGCAAGAATGTAGTCACCCACCCGGGCGTCCACACCAGGCGCCTGCAGCGGACTGCGCAAGGCGGGCCGACTGTTGTCACCTTGCAGGATGCGCTTGATGCGATATAAACCCGCCGCCTGGTCGAGTTCAAGATCGACTCCAAGCAGCGCCTCAGACTCATGCGGAGTCGTCTCGCGTGCACCGTTGTAATAGGCGTGGGAGCTTCCCAACTCGCCCTGCAGCTGACTAATTAGATAATCGAAGTCTGCATGCGAAGACACGAACGGCAGTAGCTTGCTCCACACATCGTGTACGCGTTGCCAGTCCGTGCCATTCATGGTGGTGCTGTAGTACATGTCACGTTGTAGACGCCAGGCGTTTTCGAACATCTCCGTCCAAACGTGCTGCCATATCACCGGAGCTTTGAGGCCAGAGAGATCGATAATGATGTCTTCGCCGTCGACGACATCATGCAAGTGGTAAGTCGTGCCGTCGAGATAAACTACATGCCTGCCATCCAACGTGACATCCGCGGCATCCGCGCGAGGTAATACGACCACGTCTTTGCTGCCGCTAATATGGAATGCATGCAGGGACGTGTGCTCGCCTTCCAGATCCGATTCAATCTGTTGGGTAGCTTTCGCAAGAACGAAGAGGTTTCCCCCGCGTTCACCGACGAGTTCGTAGTTGCCCCCTGGGTAGGGGAGGGCCGTGGCGTCCTGCATGCGCGGTGCCCCATTCTCAAATGGTGCCCGGTAAATACCGGTCGAATGAATGGCCACCATATCCGTTTCCAGGTCCGACAACACGGGCTGGGCTTTCCTATTAGAAAGAAAATACAACGTGGCACCGTCTGCCGAAAACCGCGGTGACCAATCGCCATTCATGGGGCCGCTGACAATAGTGTCCTTGCGCGTGCTTACGTTATATATGTGCAGCGCATGCTGCTGATTAGCGTCAGTCGTGCTGTACGCGACGTCATTGCCGCTGGGTGAGAACGCAGCATCGCGAATCTCTGATTGCGGGTCGCTGGCGACGATCCTGCCGGCCGCGCCATCCGCGTGCAGTAGCCACAGACCGTGACTCGCATCAGCCACGAGCAGTAGGCGGCCATCGGCGGACCATGTTGGCGTGTAGTAATAGCCGGTCTTTGTTTTCGTCAGTGCTCTTTCATGGCCACCGGTAACAGCGCGTATGACGACTTGCTGCTCACCCGTGCGATCGGTGACGTAGGCAATTTGGCGACCATCCGGCGACCACGAAGGGTGATCCTCGTCGACGCTGTCACTGTCTGCACGCGCGGTGGGAAAAGTCACGCTGCCCTTGGCATCCACGCGAACAATGCGACCCATTGCGGAGAATGCGACGCTGTCACCCTCGGGCGATATCGCATAGTCGCGCTCGCCCGTTACGTCGTGTGCGCGTACATATGGCCCCAACGCTATGTTTTGCGGCGTTGTAGCTGCACCATCGTCCGGCACGTCCACGACCACTTGATGCAATGCTCGGCTGGATGTATCGAGCAGCCACAGCTTGCCTGCCTGCTGGAACGCGATTGTTTTGTCGCCAAGCGAGGGGAAATCAATGTCTTGGTCTTCGAAGTGTGTGACCTGCACTGGGTTAGTACCGGAGGCGTCCATGACCCAGATATTCGCGCGCCGGTGACCATCACGATCGGACAGGAAGTAGATTTGGCGACCACTCCACATGGGAAAATCGTCCGTACCCTTCCAGTCAGTCAGCCGACTGAGCTTGCGCTCACTGAACTGATACACGAATACGTCTGGAGCGAGGCCGCCGTCATAGCGTTTCCAGGGACGGTACGCCGTGAAGGTGCGCGAATAAGCCACTGCGCTCCCATCAGGTGAGTAGCTCAGCATCGCTGCATCATTGAGGTCCACGCGATCGGGTAGGCCACCTCCTACCGGCACACGGGTCAATAAAGGCTCATTGCGGGCGATGGCATAAGTACGCGACAGAAACAAAATATTCCGCGAATCGGGAGTCCATCCCACCACTAAATTATTCGGCCCCCACCAACTGGCCGGCGACGCGCTGATATCCGGTGCCCAGGTCAAGCGCCGTGCAGCGCCACCTGCCGCGGGCACTACATATACGTCGTCATTGCCTTTGTCTCGAGCGGTGAAGGCTATCCATTTACCGTCCGGCGAATATCGCGGTGCCGCCGGCGTCGCTGGCACATCTTTTACACGTATCGCCTTGCCACCCGCAGTCGAAACCGTCCACAACGCATCGCGCGCCACGAACACCACCGAGTCGCCGTGAACATTGGGATATCTGATCAGAGCCGGCGCGGCAAGTGCTGCGACCAAACTCGGCAGGCAAGCCCACGCGATGAACGCCAAACGCAGAATTCGTGGTGGCACGTCGCGCACTCCCTCAGGGATCTCGTAGGGGGAAGAACGCGATGACCAACCTGTGATCGGGTCCCTCAAGGCCCCATCGTAGGTCATATGCGTTCAACGCCGCTTCTGAATCGATAGCGCTCGGCAGAACTGCCGCGAGGTGACTATCGCCCACCTGCAACTTGACGAAATCACAACTCGGACCATCTTTGGACTCGGCAATATGCTCGAATCGTCAACGCGTGGATTGCAGGAATCGGTTTGGATGTCCGAACACGACGATGCGCTAAATCACGCGCAGCATTCATGAACATGCCCGCGAAGTCGCACGCAAGATCGCCACCACGCCGCAATATTTGCGGTCACGCTGCGAACGCAAGAAGGTCGAGATGTTGTTTGCTCACCTCAAACGCATCTTGCGGCTGGATCGACTGCGCCTGCGAAGTCTGCAGGGTGCGCATGATGAGTTTCTGATGGCAGCGACTGCACAGAATCTGCGGCGAATGGCAAAGCGGTTGATGCCAACCGTGCGGGAAGAAGTAAAAGGCCTCCCCGCATAAGCGCTCAAGGGAGTTCAACCATCCGATTTTCTTTGCCGATGAATTGACCATCGTGCTGTCGGCCAAGCATCCGCCGTACAAAAGCGAGTTTTTCAACAGAATCGGCCAGAAGCGGACTGTCAATGTCTGAGTCAAGCAGCGTGCTGAACACGCGTCTGTATAGACTAGTCAGTCCGCGATGCTTTAGCCATTACGCTCAGGCGCGACTTTTTGGAAAAGTGAATGTAGACAGATCGCGTAACTCCCTGAAAGAATGTTCGACATGGATGCTCAGATCAGTCGACTCACTGTCGAACCAAGCAGCGACCGCATGACTGAGCGCAGCCATGCCTACTTGCGCGGCGAGACTGGCCATCCCGTCGGGTACGCCCCGCAGACGAAGTGCCGCTGCCAAGGCTGACACTACCGCTCGTGTCTTGGTTTGAGCGCGCTCTTGCAGCGCTGGGTGTGCAGCGATGATGCGCTGCCGTGGCGCAGTGAAGGGTCGATTTCTGATGAACAAAGGTGCCACTGCCGGGAAGGCATAAAAAAGCACTTCCAACGGCCCAAGGTCCTCCGGCGCCTTTGCCACGGCATCGGTGAGTCCATCGATGAACTCATCCTCGCCGCCGAAGAGCACTTCACGCTTGTCTGGGAAATGCCGGAAAAAGGTGCGTTGCGTAACACCGGCCTTGGCCGCGATTTCTGCCGCAGTGGTCTTTTCGTAACCGAATTTCTCATAAAGGTTCAGGGCCGCCTGTTGCAGGCGGCGTCGGACTATTTCCGGATCTCTAGGCATATTTTAACAACCTTATTGTCATAGGCTGACTTTACGCGTATTGTCAGTTTATGACGATACGCTAACGTCGTTTTCCCGCTTCTGCAATTGCCGCCGAGGCAACCGTGCGCCTCGCATCAGACGATCACCCCAATGGAGAGCCGATATGTCAAGTTCCATCCCGGTCCAGATGAAAGCGCTTCGGGTACAACGCTACGGTGAGCCTACCGAAGTATTACAAGTAGATGAGGTTCCCGTTCCAACGCCGCACGCTGGACAGATACGTGTCCATGTTCATGCCTGTGCCTTCAATCCGGCCGACTGGGCTGTCTGTCAAGGTTTCATCCCACTACCACCTCCGCGTGGCATCGGCTTCGATGTATCAGGGACGGTGGATGCCGTCGGCGAAGGCGTCGTCGATGTGCGCGTTGGTGACCTCGTCTTCGGTGTCCCAGACTACATCGGCTATCCCACCGCTGGCGCCTCGGAGTTCGCCGTCCTGAAAGTCTGGTATCCCGTCCCCAACGGCCTGAGCCTCGAGCACGCGGCCTGTCTTCCCATGGCCGTGGAGACAGCCACCCGGGCCATTGATCTGCTGGGTCTGTCGAAAGGTCAGACACTCATGGTCAACGGCGGAGGAACGATGACGGGCTTCGCCGCCGTCCAGATAGCCCTGTTGCGGGGAGCGCAAGTCATCGCGAGCGCCGGTGAATCACAGGCGGATCGCCTGCGTGCGTTGGGCGCGAAGGTGACGCCCTACGGCGACGGCATGGTGAAGCGAGTTCACGAGATCACGGGCAGAGCACCTGATTTCGCCCTGCACACCGCGCGCGTAGAAGGTGTTCTACCTGACCTCATCAAGATCGTGGGCGGTGATCCCCAAAGGGTAATGAGTTTCAGTGACTTCGATCAACAAGGCCTCGGTGTTCGTACAACAGGACGAGAAAAGGGAGTGGTACATCGTTATGACGTGCTTGGACACTATGCGCAGCTCGCTGCAGAGGGCCGCTTCACCATTCCGATTGCAGGCACGTTTACTTGGAATGATTGGCGAGAAGCGGTCAACATCAGCATGGCTGGCCGAGCGCACGGCAAGCTACTACTGATTGTGGATTCGGTTGCAGGAGCAAGAGGCTAGTCGCTAAAGAAGGCAGCGTGGATTTACCGCTTCGGCGCGCCAACCGCCGGAAAATGGCGTGGTCATATCGAAACTTCCTTTGCTGCCTAGCTATCTGGTGAATTGACGCGCTCGTTCGGATACATCTGAGTGAACCTACTAAACGTGGCTCTTAAATCACTCGACTCGCACACTTTATGACGTTACTTCAGCCGCCACCATAAGGGCGGGTAATGACCTCAAGGAGATGGCCGTTTGGGTCGGCGAAATATAAGCCGCTTCCACCGTCCGCGTGGTTGATCTCGCCCGGTTGCTCTCGTTTCGGGTCCGCCCAGTAAACCAAGCGTTCCCGAAGTGATCTCATTCTGCGTGGTTGTACTCATATCTTTAATCCAGATCGAGGCCCGATCAAGGCCAGGTCAGTTTCGATGATTACCTTCTTATGCGTTGCCTGGGACGCTGGAGCGCGGGAGACTGTAGAACATGGAAAGGCGCGAGCCTCTGCCATGGCGTTAGATTTCTGATCGCGCCTTTTCGGGCGGGAGGTCCGTGTGGTGGCTCGATGCAATATCAACGATGTCCAGAAGTGCTTATCTCGCGGCATTTACTCTGTCGCTGCGGCCCTTTACGGCCGTGCCCTGGAGCGCCTCATAAAAGAAGAGAGCGGTCCGATATGATTGGAAGGGGGTTAGCAGCGCTCAAGTTGAAAGGCGTGATCAACGAGCGTCTTTCTTGCTGGGCAAAGCCTTATGCACAATCCAACACTTTAAACCTGCCGACAAGCGTCCTTGATGTGGAATCGAGCGAAATGACTGCATTTGTTTCCAAACGGCCAGTTCTGGCTTTTCTTATCTTCACGTGCATATTCACGGCCCCTTTTTGGGCGCTGGGGATTGTCTCCGGTGATTCTGCCGGCGGTCATGGCGCGTATGCCGTGGGTTCGATGTGGGGGCCGGGACTGGCAGCCTTATTTACCTGCCGGATCAGTCGCGGAAGCGTCGCTTCATTAGGCTGGGCTTGGGGGGAATGGCGTTGGCAATGGCTCTCGTATCTGTGGCCTCTTGCCGTATGCGTAGTGACCTATGGACTCGTATATGCATCCGGCTTGGGCGGTTTCCCCAATCCTGACACGGTTGCTGGTCTACGCAAAAGTTTAGGGTGGCCGAATGCAGGAACATGGACCGTGGTTTCGGGTTGGTTCGTGTTATTGGGCACCACAGGGTTCATACGGGGAGTGGTCATCGCTTTGGGTGAGGAGATCGGATGGCGTGGCTTTTTGAGTCCTATCCTTTATGCCCGATATGGCTTTACTCGCGGCGCTCTTTTAACAGGCACCGCATGGGCCGTGTGGCATTTTCCCATAATGTTTTTCTCTAACTACGACAGCGCCACACCGTGGTGGTTTTCCACTCCTTGTTTCGTCGTTGAAGTATTAAGCCTTGCGGTGATCATGTCGTGGGTTCGGATGCGATCGGGCAGTCTATGGACAGGAGCACTTGCACATTCAAGTATCAATTTGTTCAATCAGGCACTCTTCGCTCCCATGACTGTGGCTCATGGCGCGGTAACGGCTTACGTCATCGATGAATCAGGCTGCGTCCTACCGTTGGTCTTGCTGGTAACAGCTATCATTTTCTGGGCCAAGCGGCATTCGCTACCAAGAGAAATTGAAGACGCTGACGGAGATAGTTCTGCAACGACGATTACCTGATGTATTAGCAGGCTGTTGAGAAGCGCTGCCCCGCCTCGCTTCTGATAGCTCCGATCTATGGATTGCTCTCTTTGCAGCGCGCATCGGACAGGATCTTCGGCGCTGCGGAGGCATGTCCCCCTCGTGAATCACGTCGGCGACGGCTCCCACCACTTACCGATGCCACCAAGCCGGATGAGGTTAGCCGCGCCACCCTTAACGAGGTTACTCGACGATTTGGTAAAAGACGGCTTGATACTTCGTGAACGATCGACACTGGATCGGCGACAGATTTTGCTAAAACTTACACAGCGCGGGGCGAAGTTTTCGCGTGAGCTGTTGGCTTCAGTGAACAGTGTAGCCAGCCCGACTCAAATCGAAGCCATTGAACGTTTGAGCCTATCGCTCGAACAGTTTCCGTCGTCTGCGGGGAAGAGATGCCTTCTATGGATCGGTCGTAGTCATTCCGCAGGATGGCTAGGCTACGACGTGCGCCAGACGCTGCTCGACCAGATCGGTCAGCTCGCCGGGTCCCGGGCGCGAACCACCGCTGCGCCAGTATATGCCAGCGCAAACCAGCATCCCTCAATTGGAACCTTCGCCGGCATTATCGGCATTGTCGTCTTGGTGGTGGGCGCCACCACCGTATTTGCTCAGTTGCAGGTTTCGCTGAACCTGATCTGGGGTATTCGAGCGCATCCGGGTAATGCAGTTTGGGGATGGCTGCACCGGCGTGTGTTGTCCGTCGGGGTACCGTGCACGACATCGTGCGTTTCGCCCGCAGCCAGCACATCCTCTGCCAAGGGCGTGGCTCGGCGGCCAACTCCGCTGTTTGTTACGCGCTCGGCGTTACCGAGGTAGATCCGGCTCATGCACTGCCCATTTAGCGGAATAAGGGCCGCTGCACCTGGAATTTCGATCGTTCTGTCCGCCGAATTCTAGTCATCGCCGAACACAATCTGCTTGCGCCAGTCGAGCGCTGCAAGAAACCGGGTTTTTCAACGGATTAGGTCAGAAGCGGACATTGATCGCTTGAGTTAAGCTGCGGCGAAGCCGTCCGCCTGCGGATGTTGCGGCACTCTTATTTCGTTACGCGGCGGTTCGCGGTGATAAGCAATGCCGAACGCGGTTTTGCCGGCATCCGTATCTCCCAAGATATTGGGCCAACACGAGCCGTAAAAGATCAATATGCCGCAGCTCGAAGGAATGCGCTCGCGGCGACAGGTATCAAACGACAGGCTGACCTGTGGGCGAACTGCTGCGTTAGGAAAGGGGATGCTGATACAGTGGTCAATATTTTCTGAGTAGTCACGATGGGCGCGCTGCAGCGGAATAATGTTCGTGTTTTTGGGGTGGGCGGCGGTTCCACGCTGGTACTCGCTCACGGTTTCGGTTGTGATCAAAATATGTGGCGATTGGTCGCGCCTACCTTCGCTTCACGGCACAAGGTAGTGGTGTTCGATCTGACCGGATCAGGAAAGTCCGATATTGCCGCTTACGACAGCCTTAAATATGACTCGCTCCAAGGCTATGCAGACGATTTGCTCGAAATCATCCGTGAGGCCACCGACGGTCCCGTTATATTCGTCGGACACTCGGTGAGCGCGATGATTGGGGTTCTTGCCGAAGCAAAAGCGCCGGAACTGTTCGCCGCTCACATAATGATCGGGCCCTCGCCTTGCTACATTAACGATGAGGGTTATCACGGCGGCTTTTCGCGTGACGATATTTTGTCGCTACTTGATACGTTGAGCAGCAATTATCTCGGGTGGTCTAGCACGATGGCGCCAGCCATAATGGGCGCCCCGGACCGACCGGAGCTTGGAGAAGAATTGACCAATAGCTTTTGTCAGTCTGATCCAGAAGTAGCAAAGCAATTCGCGCGAGTGACATTTTTGTCAGACCATCGAGCGGATGTGAAAAACGTAGCTGTCCCGACCTTAATCCTCCAATGCAGTGACGATCTGATCGCGCCAAAATCCGTCGGTGAGTTCATGCACCAAGTGATACCGGATTCGACACTTCACATCATCGAAAATATCGGTCACTGCCCGCATCTCAGCGAGCCGGAAGCCAGTGTTCAAGCGATGAAGGAATTCCTCGATCTATTGGATCAGCGCCGTGCCACCGCCTGAGCCAAATGAAGCTCTCGATCTAAAATTATTGTATGAGGAGGCGCCGTGCGGGTTGTTGCTGACAGACGGCAGTGGGCTCCTTATGAGCGCCAATGCAACCTTTCTCAAATGGTTTGGATATGAGCTGTCGGACCTCTTAGGCAGCCAACGCTTTCAGGACCTTCTCAGCGTCGGCGGAAAAATTTTCTACCAGACTCATATTGGTCCGCTGTTGGAAATGCAGAAGTCTGTTGCCGAAGTTAAATTCGATATCAAGCACCGCGACGGTCAGAAGCTGCCCATCTTGGCCAACATCCTTGAACGCTCAACCGCGTGCGGAAAGGTTCGCCAGATCGCGGTTTTCATGGCTAAGGATCGCGTGCAATACGAACGCGAGCTTGTTTTGGCCCGAGAACGCGCGGAGGAACTGCTTGATCAGTTGAAACACGCCCGAGTGTTGGCGGAAGACCGTGCACTTCTGGCAGAGCAAATGGTCGCAATTGTGAGCCACGACCTGCGCAATCCATTGATGGCTATCACGCTTAGTGCCGAGGCTATCGCGGTTGAAAGTCTGACGCCTAGACAACATCGGCTGCTATCACATATGGGCATAGCGGTCAGGCGCGCCACTCGACTGATCAAAGACATCCTGGACTTCACTCAAGCTCGTGTGGGCCACGGTATTCGCACAAGAATCGCGTCTTTTGACGTGCACGCATGCAGCCGATTAGCTATTGAGGAATTGCGCCTAGCGCTACCTGGACGACAACTCTTGCACTTTGAAGAGGGTGAGCCCTTTCAAATGGGTGACAGCGATCGGATCATCCAGTTCATCGGAAATTTGGTGAGCAACGCCGCAGCGTATGGAGACCCAACGTTGCCCATCACGGTGTCGTCGGTCGGAAAGCAAGAAGGCTTTGAAATACATGTCCACAATCACGGACCATCCATCCCCAGCGATCTTCTCGGCAAAATATTTGAACCGATGACCCGTGGCGCGCAAGCTTCCGAAGGAATTGGCCTTGGCTTATTTATCGTCAGCCAGATCGTGAACGCTCACGGCGGCCGCATGGAAGTTCAGTCAAACGACAGCGAAGGCACGATATTTCGTGGTCATTTTTCGGCGACGGAAACGCGTAATTAGATCTGATTATTTGTCATCGGGGGCACGGGGAAAAGTGCTCAGTCTGCCACCGACGTTTGTCAGCGAAATCTTGTCGGTCCATAAGAAAACCGCCCGATGGCTGGGACGGTTCGATCGCTGACCTTCTCCCTGCCGCAGGCGCTCCTTATTTGACGCTAGCGTCGGCCTAGATGTGCTGCGTGCAACGGATCGAATGCATCACGCGACCGGTCGATAACGCGTGCGTGCCGTGACCTCCGGGAGCGTGTCTTTGGCGGCAGATCGAACGGCGTCGATAAAAGGACGCGTCCCAGCGATTACCTACAGCAACCGCTGGAACGGAGGCCGATCAGGCGCGCTGACCACCAGAAGCCGTGATCCTTTCGCCGGTCACCCAAGCCGAATCATCGGATGCCAGGAACAGCGCCACGCGAGCGATGTCTTCCGGCGTACCCGGCCGACCGAACGGGATCGTTGCAACGACGGATTCGACGGCCTCTTGCGACCAACCCAGAGCCGCGATGCCTTCGGTGATGGTAGCCCCCGGCGCGATGCTGTTGACGCGGATCTTCTTCGGCGCCAGTTCGATCGAGGTCACGCGCGTGACGGAGTCGACAGCGCTCTTGGATGCCGCGTAGATCACCGAGTTGGGCATGTAGCCGATGCTGGCGATGGAACTGATGTTGATGATGCTGCCGCCATTGGGGCCGAAATACTTCGCCGCCTCTTGTGTCGCGGTGATTAAGCCGAGCACATTCGTGCTGAACTCACGATGGAATTCCTGCTCTGTGGAGTCTTGAAGGGGCGCGAAGGCGAAGACGCCCGCGTTGTTTACCAGGATGTCGAGCGTGCCGAAAGCGCGCTTCGACTCTTCGAACAGTCGCTGGATGTCGGCGGTCTTCGAGAAGTCGGCGTGGATGGCCACAGCGTTGCCACCGGAACTCTTGATCTCGGCCACCAGGGCATTCGCTGCGTCCTTGCTGGTCGAGTAGTTCACGACGACCGAGGCGCCGGACTTGGCGAATAGCTTTGCAATTCCAGCACCGATGCCTTTGGAGGCGCCGGTAACGATGGCGACTTTGCCAGTAAGTGAAGTCATGAGGTGTGTCCTGAATTGATGGCGCCACAGTGGCGTCTTCATGCACTGTCGTCGATCGATGGACGCGTGAGTAGGTGCGTCGACAACTAAGACTTATTCGTCAAATGAATGGCCCCCCGCTCTCAAACTGGGCGAACATATCCATCAGTGGGCCATCGATAGAGGGATGCATCGTCCACATCGGAGCAAGCCCTGTGACCACGAATTCGCAGAGCCGTGACCTTCACTTCAAGAGACGCATTCCATGACCAAATTTGCCCTGTTTGTCCGTCTCGAAGCCAAGCCCGGCCAAGAGGCCGCCGTCGCCGCCTTCCTGGCCAGCGCGCTGCCGCTCGCCAATGCCGAGTTGGGCACGGTCGCTTGGTTTGCGTTGCAGTTTGGCCCTTCGACGTTTGGCGTTTTCGACGCCTTTGCGGACGAGGAGGGCCGTCAAGCCCACCTGCGAGGCCCGATTGCGGCTGCATTGATGGCCAACGCAGCTGCGTTGCTCAGCACCCCGCCGAACATTGAGCAGATCGATCTGCTCGCGGCGAAATTGCCTGGCTGACAGACCGACGGCGCGCCGCGTCGATGCGAACATTCA
>Ga0302312_10001613_pt1 | contig 13489 bp, 13 predicted proteins | sample III_Palsa_N2_1_FD_200529 | JGI IMG/M metagenome (GOLD analysis project Ga0302312, IMG submission 200529) | Peat permafrost microbial communities from Stordalen Mire near Abisko, Sweden - III_Palsa_N2_1 | ecosystem: Environmental > Terrestrial > Soil > Palsa > Peat permafrost | place: Sweden... | reverse complement strand
GCCAACACGATCTTTTTGCGACCTGTTGCTTTGATCGCTGCAACGAAGTTCTCATCGTCCCAGGCGTTCATGGTGCTGCGTTCGATTGGTGTCTTATCGGGGAACTGAGCCTGAAGCTGAGGCCACATGTATCCGCTGAAACCCTTGGTCTCGACGGTGCTCAGAATGGTTGGAATACTGAAGAGCTTGGCCGCCTTTGAGAATCCGAGTACGTTACTGATCAGTGATTGCCGATCAATACTCGTCACACCGAAAAGCATCTGCGGTTGAAAGTCGATAAGTGCCACGACGCAATTGTCTGGCGTTAGCAACCCTTTTTCACTCCGTTTGGCTAAGGACATGTGACGATCTCCTGTTCTCTTGTCTTGCTGCTTGCCTAAAGGTAGGAGCAAACCCACGTTCCAGCACTACCCTTTTGGGTGGAGAAGAGGCTGCTCATCCGGGTGGGACGGAATCCTGATGGAGCGATGTATCGAGCTATCAGGATTCCGTCACATGGAATACACGTAGGTGCGGATTTCGGTGTTTGTGATGAGTAATGCGCGTGGACGTCTCGTTGGTGCTCTATGACGAAGCGAGCTTTAGCAGGTATTTGTGATGTCCTGAGAGAACCAACTCCTGATGCTGATTGAAGATTGAGATTGCTGTGGTGACGATGCCGCCCTGGGCTTTCTTTTCCAAAGCGACGATCTCCAGTGCGGGGTAAAGGGTATCGCCTGCATGTACTTCCTTGAGGAATTTGCAAGAGAGTTCTGTGAAGGCGATGAAGACCTCGCCGATGTAATGCGGAAAGAGAGTCGCTCCTGGAGCGGTGAAGGCAAGTACCTGCAAACCATGCACAACCGGCGCGCTATGTCCGTGTCGAGCGGCCCAGACCGCGTCATAGTGAACCGGGTGATTGTCCGCCGAAACGGTTTGGAAAGCGGCGGAATGAGCTTCCGTAAGGGTACGACTCGGGGCTCTAAAGATTTCGCCGAGCTTCAAATCTTCAAAGCGTCGAGCCGGTACGATCAGGAATTCCTGAGGGTTGAAATTCGTAATTGTCTTTGGGGGTGAAGCTGCATCATTCCTATTGTTCTCCATCGGTATCTCTCCTTGTACTAAAACGAATTCAAGTCTCTGTCACGATCGTGAATATTCAACCACCCCTTTGAGTGGTTTTCTTTGCAAGATCGAGTTAGGGGAAGGGAACGTCAGATCGTGACGGAAGACACTTCTACAGTTACCGTGAGCCATACCACTCTAAAGAGTGACCAGATTTCCGCCTATAGGGGTATCCGCGTTTTCGGAGGGGCGAGAGTAACTAGATACAACAAGTGATCGGAGTAATCAGTGGAGGGATTTCGAGTTTCATATCCATCTGATTTCTGATACCTCTATGAATCGCGATGCTGGAAGTCGCGCGAACGTGCATTAGTTATGTGAGGTTTGAACATAAATGAAGTTCAGGCGCCCGCAATTCAATTCATTTTCCTCGGGGTAGACGCTGTGCATTTGTCTGCTCCAGCACTAAAGTAGCCAATTAGAAAAGGAGACATATGAGCACAATTACTTCACACGATGGTACAAAGCTGTTTTATAGAGACTGGGGAACTGGCCAGCCGATTATTTTTTCTCACGCGTGGCCAGCGAGTGCCGACGAATGGGATCCACAGATGATGTTCTTTGCGAGCAAGGGTTTCCGGGTAATTGCATATGATCGCAGAGGACATGGACGGTCGGAACAGACATGGCACGGCAATGATATTGATACTTATGCGGATGATCTGGCTGCAATCTTCGAGACACTTGACTTGAAGAACGCGATCCTTGTGGGTCACTCCACCGGGGGCGGCGATGTGACCCGTTATATTGGACGACATGGGTCGGATCGTATTGCCAAGATCGTCTTACTCGCATCGGTGACGCCTGGCATGCTCCAGACTGCGAGCAATCCAGATGGCTGGCCAATGGAGGTCTTTGATGGCCTACGTGCGGCATTGATTAAAAACCGGTCGCAGGTGTACCAGGATTCACAAGATACCTTTTACAACTACGGCCAGCCCGGGGTGGAAGTGTCGAAAGGGATAGCGGACAAGTACTGGTCGGAGGGAATGCAAGGCAGTCTCAAAGCACATCATGACTGCATCAAAGCTTTTTCAGAAACTGACTTTACAGAGGACCTCAAAAAGTTTGACGTGCCGACCCTTGTGATGCACAGCGAAGATGACCGCGGTGTACCCTACATTTTCACGAGTGCCCGTTCGGTGAAGATCATTAAGAATGCACAGTTGAAGGTCTACAAGGGCTTGTCGCACGGCATGGCGGAAACGCATCCGGATCTCATTAATGCGGACTTGCTTGCGTTCTTTCAAAGCTAAGCGGTGGCTTCTGGAGAATCGCGTGTCGAATCTCCAGAGGCCACTGGCCCTGGATAAAGCCTGCTGATCTAGTAGGCTTCATCTAGATGAAGCAATCTTCCCTTAGGCGTTGGTGTTTACGTGTTCCGATTTTCTCAGCGTGATCTGCTGAAGATCTCAAGTTGTAACTGATTCCACACGGTCAACAACGCGGAATCATGGGTCGATTTACTAAGACGGCCGGAGCGCTTGGCGTTATCCGCCGCCGCTCTCATCGGGGAATTGGCTCAACTGGGATCGGTCAAAATTGCATGTACGGGAATCCAATCTGCAGGCGAGCGGTCTTTGTCTTCTGGCAAGCCGGCAGTCACGATTTCGACATCGTTGAAGGATGGGCGAGAGAATACTCTACGTCCATCGCAGTCGCCCAGCGCCCATAGACCCGGAACCAGAGAAAGGAGTTGTTCGTGTACCTGGATGGGACTTCTTCGGTCAGACGGATAGTTCTACATATCGAGAAATCCGCGTCGCAGTGCGATCGTCACTGCATGAGTCCGATCGCTCGCTCCCAGCTTGCTTAGGATACTTCTCATGTGGGTTTTGACTGTTTCCTCGCTGATGTCCAGCCTGTCGGCGACGATTTTATTCGAGTGCCCAGAGGCTACATTTTCGAGGACCTCTATTTCGCGGGGCGTTAGCGCATCTTCCCCGGCGTGTTCTGCAATCTCTGTGGCTACCTCGATCGGTACCCTTCTCTTGCCATTATGGACGGCACGAATGACATCGAGGAGGTCGGTGCGAAGAGTGGCTTTCAAAAGGAAAGCCTGTGCCCCTGCCTTAAGAGCCCTGCCCGCCTGAACGTCACCCAGATAGGTGGTAAGGACAATGATCCTAGCTTCAGGAAATTCCGACCTGATCTGCATAATAGCTTCAATTCCGTTCATGTCTGGTAATCGAAGATCCATGATGGTGATGTCCGGGTGATGCAGTCTGAAGAGATCAATGGCGGAACTACCGTTGGACGCTTCTGCAACCAACGTCATATCTGGTTGGCTTTCGAGCATTGCAGCAAGTCCTTCGCGAAGGACCGGATGATCATCCACGATCAAAGTCCGGATGGGTAGTTGGTTGGCGGTCATAGCTTCGAGCTCCATTTCTTTGATGCCTGCATGAGTGTTTCGCTGGTGACCACGCTCACATAGTCCGAGCATGACACCGTTTGAAAACTTTTGCCTCGCTAATTCGAGGTACCCCGTAGTAATAAGTTGCGGCTGATTCTTTGAGTTATCGGCATCATTCCGAAGCCACCGTCGCATCCCAAAGACTTCTTTGTAGGTTCGTTCAGAGGATATGGAGGCAGTAAGAGTGGCTCCAAGCCTGGGAGTACTCCCGCATTAGGTGCGCTCCTGTCTGTGAGATGCGCGCTTTCATTCGTATTAATCCTTCAATGGGCTGTTTTGTCTCGGATTGTTGGGTCGTTGGCCATCTTACCCTGGTCCTGTGCTTGCCGCCGCTTTTGCTATACGGATTCTCACAGATCGCGCGAGAGATGAAAGCCAAATCAAGGTAGAGAATGGATCACCCTTTTGGGTAGGGCGAGATGGTCAGTTGTTTATACCCCCCGTTTAGGTGATCTAATTTCTCCACTTCAGGGGCAAGAGATTCCAGGTCTTTGGCACCATACTTCATCTACAACGTGGGCGCTGACCGTTCTCTAAGAAGGCACCCTCGACTGAATAAAGGAGATTGCCATGTTGCCTGATTTTTTTCATTCCGTCCTGAGCAAGGGTGTAACGCTTGCTTTCGCAGTGCTTCCTGTGGCGCCATTGATGGCGCAGAAGCCATCCACACCGCGCGTCAAAAACATTGTGCTCGTTCACGGTGCCTTCGCCGATGGAACCAGTTGGTCCAAGATTATTCCAATCCTGGAGTCCAAGGGGTACAACGTTGTAGCTGTTCAGAATCCCCTGACCTCTCTTGCGGATGATGTGGCAGCCACCAAGAGAATCATTGCTCTTCAAGACGGCCCGGTAATTTTAGTCGGACATTCCTGGGGTGGAGCGGTGATTACCCAGGCCGGTGACGACCCGAAGGTAGCAGGTCTCGTATACGTTGCGGCATACGCCCCCGAAGTAGGTCAATCTGCAAACGATGCTAGCTCTCTTTTCGGTATCACAGAGGGTCAAAAAGCTATTCGTGTCGACAGCGAGAAGTTTGCCTCTATGACCTCGGACGGAATCATTCATCATTTTGCCCAGGGGCTACCAATGCCTGAACGCAAACTTGTTCTCGCGGTACAGGGACAGAGTTATGGGCCGATGTTCGATGAAAAGCTCACGGTCGCTGCCTGGAAGGACAAGCCATCGTGGGTGGTCATCTCTGCGAATGACCAAATGCTACCGCCGGCAATGGAAGAAGATTCGGCGAAGAGGCTGCATGCTCATGCCACCACGCTTCCTACCTGTCACCTGGCCATGCTGGAAGCGCCTGAGAAGGTTGTCGCCGTAATTGAAGATGCAGCGGCTAACGCCTCTGCTAAGTAAAGGCAAACACACCGCAATTAGCATCGCCTCGAAGGAGGGCTTATGACAATCGTTTTGGTTCATGGTGCTTTTACAGATGCTTCGTGTTGGGCGAAGGTAATTCCTGTGTTGGAAAAGATGGGGCACACAGCAGTCGGGGTTCAAAACCCGCTGCTGTCGCTCTCCCAAGAAGTTGAATCCGTAAAGAGAGCTATCGCTCTTCAGGACGCACCCGTGTTGCTGGTGGGACACTCCTGGGGCGGCGCGGTCATCACAGAAGCCGGCGATGACGCCAAGGTAGCTGGCTTGGTATACATCACGGCATACGCCCCGGAAGAAGGAGAGTCGGCTAACGACGCAAGTTCACCGTTTGGTTGGACTGATGGGCAAAAGCAGATCAAAGTGACAGACGACGGATTCGCAACATTGAGCAAGGAAGGCATGTTTGAGGACGTCGCCAATGGACTGAGCGAATCAGAAAAGAGCGTGGCCTTCGCTGTGCAAGGTCAAAGCTACGGTCCGATGTTTTCTGAAAAGCTGACGAAAGCAGCCTGGAAGCGCAAGCCGACCTGGGCCTTGATTTCTGATCAGGACCGCATGTTGCCGCCTGCCATGGAGAAGATGTGCGCTCAAAGAATGGGTGCGGAGACGCTTATGCTCTCGGCGTGCCACATGGTGATCCTCGAACTGCCTGAGAAGGTTGCGGGGTTCATCCATCAAGCAGCGAACACGATCAAGGATGATGCGCGAGCGACGGCTTAGTTGCAGACTCAAACAACCGACCGAAACCGTTGCATGCTTTCCTACCCCAACGCGAAGTGATGAAAGCAAACTAACAGCACTTCGTAGGGGGAGCTCGAATAGCGTACCGAAGGGAAAATTATCGAAACTGCCCGTCGGTCTTCCGTCAGATGACGCGTGCGACGTGTTGTTGGCCCAAGCTACGATCTGAACGCTATGTTGAGCGAGCAGGCCGTCTGTAATGACGGCCGATCTCGCGATGAAGCCTTTTCAGTGCGAGGCGAATCAAATGAGTTCTGGAGGTTCTATGGATTTGAAGCTTGAGGGAAAAGTCGTTCTCGTTACGGGTTCTACGGCAGGAATAGGATTGGCGATTGCTCAATCGATTGCGAAGGAAGGTGCCCATGTTTACATAAACGGTCGGACTCAGGCGCGTGTCGACGTGGCGATAGCCACAATACGGTCACATGTCGCTACAGCGAAGATAGAGGGTATCGTTGCCGACTTTTCAAATGAGAAGGGAGCTGAAACGGTAATAGAGAAACTGCCCGCCGTAGACGTGCTGATAAACAATGTTGGTATTTTTGAGCCTAAGTCTTTTGCGGAAATTCCCGATGCCGACTGGTACCGTTTTTTTGAGATCAACGTTATGAGCGGTGTTCGGCTTTCCCGTCACTATCTTGCTGGAATGATCAAGAAGAACTGGGGACGCATTCTCTTTATTTCGAGCGAGTCAGCGGTTCAGATTCCTGCCGAGATGGTGCATTATGGGATGACCAAGACGGCCCAGGTGGCCATAGCGCGAGGTATCGCTGAGACTGTCGCCGGCAGCGGTGTGACCGTGAACAGTATCCTTCCCGGCCCTACGGAATCCGAGGGAGTTGGTGCTTTTGTCGAGGCGATGGCTAAGCAACAAAATAAAGCGAAGGAACAGGTCGAGAAAGAGTTCTTTGAACATGCGCGACCATCTTCGCTGCTCAAACGCTTTGCAACGGTAGAAGAAGTCGCGGCAATGGTGACGTATATAGCTAGTGAGCTATCGTCTGCTACGAATGGTGCTGCATTGCGGGTTGACGGTGGCGTGGTCAAAGCAATTCTCTGAAACGTTCCCTCGTTACAGAGAAACGATTTCAGAATAATTCCGCTCACCTTCGAGGAACCGCGAAGGTGAGCGGTAATCAATTGGTACATGAACTACTAATGGCGGTTGTTCCTTTTCCGCGGCACGTGGTTTGTGCAAACCACGTGCCAGAGGTGAAAGGCTGGCAAACAGCTCGCGGCCGAGCAATATCGTCAAGCCAACGACGAGCGATGCTAAACCGGTTGCTCCCAGTAACAGGAAGAAAGTGAAACTGCCAAAGAGCGGCACCAGAGCACTTGCGATAAGTAGATGGTCGGCCTTTCTTGTTCTCATATACGTTCCTCACTGATGTATTTGAGTCCCAGTATGAGCTTGAGTATGGCTTTTCAAGCGCCCCCATCGAGTTGAAGCGACATCGCTCGATGGGGTTGTGGTGATGGATCTAGTCAAGAGTTGCACTGTGGATCTCGCTATTTGGATCTTCCTGGAAGAAGATCTATGAAACCTCAGACGGAGGAAAGAACGCGCGAAGAAAATCCCGCGCAATTTGCAACTCCTCAGGAAGCACTGTATGTGGCCGTCCGGGATATCTCTCCACACGAACCTTAGCTCCCATGGCAGTAAGCTGGCTCGCGGTTTCCTCAACGCGGCTCCACGGTACATGAGGATCAGGGTCGCCAGAGCTCAAAAGTACAGGCGTACCCAAAAGCTTACCCGCATGATGAAGATCGCTCCCAAGCGGACCGACCAAACCTCCCGTGAACGCCAATACCGCCCCGTACCGTCGCGGATAACGTGCCACGAACTCCGAGGCAAGACACGCTCCCTGAGAGAATCCCGCGATCACAAGCCGCTCTGAACTTATCCCTGCGGTGTGGCATCTGCCAACGAGGTGATCGATAAGCTCCAGCGCTGACGTGAGCCAGGGTTCGTTGTTCTCAATCGGAGCAAGAAAAGAGTTCGGATACCAAGAGTGGCTCGTGGCCTGCGGGGCAAACAGCGCAACACGCGCCAAGCGCAAATGCTCGCCAAGCATCAGGATATCTTCGGCTGAAGCGCCACGGCCATGCAGCAAAATTACCGCACCGGCTGCTTCATTCAGCGCGACGCCGTGCTCCAGAGTGTTGCTCTCGCGATGCGGAGAAAGTGCGTCCATGCCCATTACTTCTCCCTTTGGTAATGCAGAGTGATGGTGGGAAGCAGTTTCTCAATTACGTCACGCTTGGGTTCCAGCCACTCCGGCAGCTTCAATGCCTCACCCAGTAATTCAACCGATTCATCGGAGCTGAACCCGGGAGGGTCGGTGGCAATTTCAAAGAGTACCCCACCCGGCTCACGGAAGTAGATGGAGTGGAAGTATGTTCGATCGAGCACGGGCGTAATATCTAGTCCTGCTGTCTTCAGCTCTTCTCTCCAGCTTCGTTGTGCCGCGTCATCCGGCGCGCGAAAGGCAATGTGATGCACACTCCCTGCACCCATACGGCCGTATACCAACTGCGGTTGAACCAGCACATCAATCTGCGAGCCATGCGCGTCCCCGGGGGCTGAGAAGCGGTAGCGATTACCTTCTTCCGCAGTTTTCACAAAGCCCATTGTCTCCAGTATCGTCGCAGTTCCTTCAAATCCTGCTTCGCAAAGCGTGACCCCGAAGAATCCGCGAATGCTATGTTCCGGCGGCACGGTACTTGTACGTGGAGCATGTGCGGCCGCAGTGGTCTCACGTCCGATCATCTCAAGCCGCATTCCATCGGGGTCGGCGAAACTTAGGACGGGATCTCCAAATCGAGCCTCTGCACGCTCGACAGGAATTCCGGCGTCCAGCAGTCTTTTCTCCCAGAACGTCAGCGATGTCGTCGGCACACTGAATGCCGTCGCCAAAGTCTCGCCAACTCCTACGCTTCCCGGGGCTGCATTGGGCCATGGGAAAAACGTAAGGATTGTTCCAGGGGAACCAATGTCATCCCCAAAGTAAAAGTGATAGGTTCCAGGATCGTCAAAGTTGATCGTTCTTTTCACGAAGCGCAAGCCCAACAGTTCGGTATAAAAATCCAGATTCCTCTGTGGATTCGATGCGATGGCTGTTACATGATGTAATCCAACAATAGGTTCTGGCATTCTTGGTTCGCTCCTGGAGAGAAGGCTAACGTACGCCTTCTACACTCTTATTTACGCGCGCGAGCACGAAAGGTTGAATACCCTTACAGGCATTGCTGCGGTACCCCTTTCGGGTGGTATAGCGGCCTCAATGGTAGAGCCACACAAAAGGGTACCGTGAGAGGCTCTTTCGTTTGTATGGCAACCGTCTGCGTGGCCTGAAAATTTTAGTTAGCTTCGAATACCGTACATCATGCTAAGAAGGCGTCGCTACAGAGAGAAAGCCTAATGTCCACTACCCCAAAATACCGTCGCACAAACTGCCATGCAGCTACTTGTTCGCAGTCTTGAGCAGCAAGACGTCAAGTCTATCTTCGGCATTTCCGCTTCCTTCGCTAAATTTGACCGGTGATTCACGGCAGATATCTGGATACTGGAAATGTGAGCCGGGCCGCGATGACGACCCGACTCTCTCTTTTGCTAGCTACGAATAAATGCGAGCATGTCTTTATTGATTACATCAGCATGGGTGATCGGCATGCCATGAGGAAAGCCCGGGTAGACCTTCAGAGTTGCGTTCTTCACCAGCTTGGCGGTGAGTGCGCCAGCGTCTGGGAAGGGCACAATCTGATCATCGTCTCCGTGCATCACCAGCGTCGGCACATCCATTTTTTTCAGATCTTCAGTGAAATCGGTCTCCGAGAACGCCTTGATGCAGTCGTATGATCCCTTTATTCCGCTCTGCATGCCTTCGTACCAGAAGTTCTCGCGGACCCCCTCGGAGATTGTCGCTCCTGGACGGTTGTATCCGAAGAAAGGAATCGAAAGGTCCTTGTAATACTGGGAACGATCCGTAACAACACCGGCACGAATGGCGTCCAGTGCTTCGATCGGTGTGCCGATCGGATTCGTAGCCGACTTCACCATGATGGGAGGAACCGCGCTGATGAGCACAGCCTTTGCCACACGACTCGATCCATGACGCCCGATGTAACGAGCTACCTCGCCGCCACCCGTGGAGTGTCCAACCATGATCGCGTCCTTCAGATCCAGCGCTTCAAAAAGCGAGGCAAGATCGTCTGCATAGGTGTCCATCTCATTCCCGTTCCACGTTTGGTCGGAACGCCCGTGGCTGCGGCGGTCATGCGCGATCACGCGATAACCCAGCGACCCAAAGAAAAGCATCTGTGCATCCCATGCATCGGCATTCAGGGGCCAGCCGTGACTGAAAGTGATAGGTTGTCCGGTACCCCAGTCCTTGAAGTAAATCTTCGTTCCGTCTTTCGCAGTAATGGTGTTCATAAATCCTCCAGGCTTGTGTGTGAGTTCATGATGTTGATGTCCACCTTCCAGACTGAGTCTGTGGACAGTGGGTGAGTGGCGTTGCGGAGAAGCAGCCAGTTGTAGCGCTTCCTGATGAATTGATTGTGCAGAACAATCCACTTATGCGGCCCCTCCCGTAGTGGGTTTTCAAGGTACCCAATTTGAGGGGGCTGCTTTGACATCCGTCATACCACCCTGATTCGCTATGCGGGATGGATCATTTCGCGGGCGTAGGCAAGACCCATTCCGTACCCTCCACCGTTTTCGACGACAATAGCGCGAGCCGCTTCGTAGGTATCGTGGTGTGTCCAATCGCGTTGCAACTCGAGAAGAACCTGAATCCAGCTCGTGAGCTGAGCTCCGGCCTGCTCCATCCTCCGCAATGCCAGTTCGTGGCTGGCGGGCGTTAGTCCGCCGCAGGTATCCCCTACTACGAAAACTTCATATCCCTCCCGGACAGCCGAAAGCGCTGGAAAGGAAACGCAGGCCTCAGTCAGTAGCCCAGCCACGAGTAGCCGTTTACGCCCAGTAGCCTGGAGCGCGCCGCGCACGGTATCGTCTTCCCACGCATTCATACTGCGTCGCTCGATCACTTTTACCTCAGGAAGCGCCGCCTGGACCTGGGGAAACAGTGGACCGCTGTAGACCTTTGACGCCGATGTAGTCGCGATTACAGGGATATTAAATGCGGTAGCCGTCTTTGCTAACGCAATCGCATTGTTAAGCAGTATCTGGCGAGGCATAGACTCAGTTCCGAACCCCAAGCCAGCTTGCAAGTCCACGAGCAGGATCACGCACTCTGCAGGTTTCAATAATGTTTCACTTCCATTCATCGGACTCTCCTCGTCGGACGGTTGAACTTTCAGACTCATTGGTCAGTAAACGATCCTGCATTTAGCCGTGATCGCAATCGTGTTTCTATCTGTCTTCGCACATTTGATCGCTGCTTCTATCTCCATCAATTTATCGTGGATTTCTCAGACGAGTGGAGTTCAGCGACGTATCCTCCTGGAAACTGCACCATAGCTGACCGCCGCCCTCCGACGATGAATGGCGGAATAAGCACCTTGACTCCAAGAGATGTAGCCTTCTGAAGCGTTGAAGGCAAATCATCCACTTCGTACCCAGTAGTTTCCTGTCCATAAGGCGGAGGGAGGGAATGATCGGTGACAAAGACCAGAAGTTTGCCGAAGTTGGAGTCGATCCGGACTCGTCGAATTGTGCTGCCATGTATGCCGATTTCATCTCCGGGGGCAGCAGGCTCATCGGATACAACCCGTCCGTCAGAGAACGCAAGAAAGCTACGCAAGAACTTGTTTGCGCTATCTGACAAAACATAGACGCGATTCTCCGGCACTCTTACGAACGGACTATAGGATGGCGCGGCTGTATGCCAGTAGATCTGAGTCATCACACCACCCGGAAATCGTATGACGGCATCTCTTCCGATAGGATCGGGGAAAGGGGCCACCACTACTTCCGCTCCGCTGGCCTGTGCTTTCGTGATTGCCGCGTCCATATTGGTGACGAGATATCCCGTGCGCTCAGAGCCGAAAGGAGAAGGTATGGGCGTCAAAAACCCGAACAGTGAAACGGTACCGTCGGGTGTCTGCAGAAGTTGCGACGTGGTACTGCTTGGGGTCGGCGTTACCGTAACCGTGGCCTGCTTCGTAGTCTTTCCCCCGAAGGTTCCGAGAAAGCTCGTGACAAACGCATCGACATCCGCTGGTGGGACGTAGACATGGGTCGTGTCGTACTGAGGTCCCACAGATATAGCGGAAGAAGTACCTGAGACTTGGGGAGTTTGCGCCCAGCTGGGCTCCGAGATCTTCAAGACCGCGAAAGCGAGCAGGGCTAATGCGGAAGTACGAATAATGCGATTCATAGCGACTTGTCTCCCAATTGCGTTGCTTTCGACGCAATTTCTGATTACGTGTAGATCTCGTAATTAGTTAATGTATTCGAGCTTCTCTTTCATAAGGCTCTCAGGATCTGATTTTCCAGCTTTGCGTGTAGAGAAGCACTATACTTCTGGGCAGTTCGACGGCAACCCATTTGGGGGGCGTAGGGAAGCTTGAGCTTGAGTTTCTACCTTCTTCAGTCGAACCACAAATCATTTCGGGTCCGCGGAAGGCCAGGAGCGCTTAGCTGGGTGCTGGGGTTTCATAAGATGCTGCAAAGATAGTTGGAGAAGTTGCCGGAGGGTGCGGATTCGCGACAGGCTGCGCTGCGGACGTTGACGATGCGTTTGCCGCGTTTGTCGTACAACACGGAGCGGATGCAGTGCAAGCTCTCGCTGACTCGGTATGAGCAAAAGTCTCTCGCACCTGAGGACCATCAGGTGCGAGGGATTGAGAAGATGTTCAATGTAGGCTAGCTATCGAAACGCAGGTTTATAACAATCCGCTTTTTCGATAGATCATGACTGGTCTTCTAGCCTGGGCATCTATGACAAACGTGCGTCCGATGATTTCTATGTGTGCCGGCTCTTTGTGATCGGAGAACAGGGCAAAGGCGGTCGCCTCTGCGGGATTCCAACTGGAGGGTATCTCGCAAGACAAACGCTGGTTGGTCGTGGAATATACAGCGATGCGATTTTCTTCTAGCGGGCAGAAGGTGGCACCGGCACGCGCGACCTCTACTGCGTCCAGAGTGAGACTGTAGTTGTTCGAGCTCCAGTCGATGTCGATCCGGTTTGCGTCTCCGCTAAATATGGTTGTGGTGTGTTGACCGTCGCGATGAAAGCCCTCGATGTTAAGTTGATTGGTGCGGAACCACGGAACGAGCACAAGATAGAACGCATCCAGTAGGCGTTCCATTGGAGCGTCGCCGTTGATAATGCCATGGGGTGCTTCGCCGTAGAACATCATGAGCTGGAAGGGAAGTTCATCCTTGTTGGACGCTCGGCCCCAGCGGGCACTTTGACGGTAGATCATGGAGAGCATGGGGATGGGTTGGCCTCCGATGGGGCATGGGGTGGGGCCGCCAGCGTACCAACACATGCTCATCTTGCCAATGTAGGGATAGCGTAAGCCTTCTGAAGTGACATCTACTCCATGCTTTGCGAACTCTTCCAGCACGCGATAACGACCCGCGGTGAGGTTACGGATGCCGCTGGCTGGATGCGCAGGATCCCAATCGTTGCGAATGGCAAAGTAGGAGAGGACATCTACGTGAATTGTGCCGGGGAGTTTGTAGCGCTCGCAGGTATAGCGAACGCGTTCCACACCGGGGCCTTCCATGTATTTGGCCAACCCCTGTATGTAGGACTCTTCGCCGGTCCATTCACGGCTCTTCCAAAGTTGTCCGTCGGGGCGACGGGCGATCATTGCCTCATTCCACGCGGGACTGCTGCGGTAGGCGTCGTCGTAGTTATCCGAGAGGCTTAG
>Ga0302312_10001605_pt1 | contig 13541 bp, 15 predicted proteins | sample III_Palsa_N2_1_FD_200529 | JGI IMG/M metagenome (GOLD analysis project Ga0302312, IMG submission 200529) | Peat permafrost microbial communities from Stordalen Mire near Abisko, Sweden - III_Palsa_N2_1 | ecosystem: Environmental > Terrestrial > Soil > Palsa > Peat permafrost | place: Sweden... | reverse complement strand
ATCGGCACCCAATGAAGTAGATATGATACACTTCTCCATCGCCATGCCCTCCACAATTTTCACCCGCACACCACCACTCGACAGCAGCGGAACAATCATGATAGATTTACTGTTTACAAATTCCAGCGCATTATCAACCTCGCCGGGGATAAATATTTTGCCCATCACCTCGTAATCATCAAAACGTTCGGGGATATCGTTACCGGCTACATAAAATTTAACAGGCAGATCGCCGCTGGTTAATTCTTTATGAAAATTTTCTAAAAACCATTCGATACCCTCGCGGTTGGGCAGCCAATCCAACGAACCTAAAAAGAAGAGGCTCGGCACTTCGGTTTTGGTATAGTCGGGTTGATATTGCTCCAGGTTGATACCAACCGGCAACACGTCGACAGGCGTTTTGATGCCATAAGACAACATGGTAGTTTTATCCTGCCCGGTAAACACAATAATAGAATCCACCTTATTGAGCTGCTCTACCTCGAAGTTTTTGATGCGGCGGGCATGCATTTTCAGGTACGATTTTTTAAATGGGTCGTTCTTTTGCCCTGCTAAACGCTGCCATACCTGGTTTTCGATATTATGGGCGCGATAAACAATTTTTGAGCTGCAATTTTTACGAACCGCATTCAGGTATAAGGATACCATCAACCCATCAAACTGCACAATATCATAATTATTCGCCCGCACTTCGCGTACCAGCAGGCGCTCAAACTCGCTGTCGTAATATTTATCAATATTGAAGGATGTTTTACTAAACAGGTTTACCGCCACATCAAATACCGAAACGCTGGTATCAATATTATAAACGCGGTAATTTATTTTGCTGAGGATATCGTCTTCGGGCTGTTCGTGATAGTTTTTTTTGGAATTTAGCGCCACTAATGATACTTCGTGCCCCAGGTTAACAAGGCCCTTAATGGTATTATATACCACGATGGGATATCCGCCATTTTGCGGAAATGGGACACGGTGTGCTAAAATAAGAATCTTCAAACGGGGTCGGTTTTCACCAAAAATACAATCTGCAGGCGCTATATCAAAGCTCCTGTTCAAAAATTCTTAATTGTGGTTTTGTAATGGCAAAAGTGCGGCGGTGGTAAGGTGTGTAACCTAATTCAAGCACCGTATTGCGGTGTTTTATAGTTGGGTAACCTTTGTTTTTGTGCCAATGATACTCAGGGTGCTCTTCGGCTATTTTTTTCATATAGTCGTCGCGGTAGGTTTTGGCCAAGATAGATGCTGCCGCTATGCTGAAATACTTGGCATCGCCCTCCACAATACAATGGTGTGGGGTATCCTGGTATTTATTAAAACGGTTACCGTCGATAATTAAAAACTGGGGCTTTAAATGCAGTTTGTCTATAGCGCGGTGCATGGCTAAAAACGAAGCATTTAAAATATTGATCTCGTCTATCTCTAAATTGTCAACCGAGGCTACTGCATATGCAATCGCTTTTTTCTCGATCTCTTCGCGGAGCTTATAACGCACATCTTCTGATAATTGCTTGGAGTCATTCAACAATTTATGCTTAAATTTTGGTGGGAGGATAACGGCGGCGGCAAACACCGGCCCGGCCAAACAGCCACGACCAGCTTCATCACAGCCAGCCTCAAGCAAATCAAATTGGTAACGCGCTAATAACATCAACAGCTAAATTTCTTCAAATATCTGATTTTTAAAGTGATGATTTGGGCTTGTGGAAAAGATGTGGGGAAACTACTTAAAATATCCGCAACGTCATCAGCGTAATATCATCAATCGCTTTGCCCTTAGTCAAATGCGCCACATGATCCAACAGGGTTTGGTTGAATTCATCGGGAGAACGATCACCGTTTTGCACCACGTACTTCATCAGCTTGTCTTCGGTCCAGCTTTTTGGGCCTTGCGATTCGTAGTCCATTAAGCCATCGGTGTAATTAAATATCAAGCTTCCGGGGTCAACGTCTATCTCACCTTGATTAAGGAAAGGTAATTCTTCAAACGCGCCAATCATGGTAGTACCTAATTTCAGCAAAATGGCTTCGCCGTTTGAATATAGGATAGCCGGGTTATGGCCCGCATTAATATAATTAAGTAAACGTGTTTTTTGATTGTATTTAGCCAGGAACAGCGTAATAAAACGCTCGCCTTTGGTATTATTTAAAACGATCTTGTTCAACCGTTCCATAATATTGGTAAGGTCGCTTTCCACCGTGGCCCAGGCATGCAGGCTGGCCTGGAAGTTAGCCATCAGCAATGCTGCGGAGATTCCCTTGCCTGATACATCGGCAATACACCAGATAAATTCATCTTCGTTAAGGCGGATAAAGTCGAAATAATCGCCGCCGATATTCTGGTGCGGTAAGTAACGCGCATCAATCTCAACACCTTCATCTTTGTGAATGCGGATAGGTACCAACATGTTTTGCACTTCAACAGCCAGCTCCATTTCGCGCTCAAAACGTTCGCTTTGTAAACGCTCTCTAAATAGGCGCTTGTTCTCTAATGCTACCAGCACCACATTTATTAATGTTTGAATAAAGTTTAAATCATTATTCAACATATCCGGCGAACTGTTAAAATCGCCTATAAACGCGTAAGCAAGCGCCTTATTTTTATGGTAGATGGGGATAAAGTAATCGTAAGTATTCAGTATCGGATCGGCGTGATTGGCTACCGGGGTAGCCACTTTAAATTTGCTAAGCTCGGTGCAGATGCGATGCAGTACGCTTACCGGCTCAATAGTACCGCCGTATTTGGATATACAGATAAAATTTTCGTCGTCCTCAATCAAAAACCTGAACTTACCTACCTGCAAATAGCTTTGCAAAATAACCTCGAGCATTTGTACTAAAACCGGGGTAGCTATATTTTTATTGATAGCCCGCGTAACTTCGAGCAGGGAGTTTAACTCCGACTGCCTTTTGAGCAGCAGCCTGATCAGTTCGTCCTCACCTGTTTTATCAATATTCTGCATTATTGGGCAATATGGATAAGGTTTACGCTATTAAATACGGTTAAGTTAAAGGTATAAAGTATTAACGATACTATAAAAAGCATTGATTTGCCTTTTTGTTTTAACCGTAGATTAGCACAGGGGTTGACGATCATATTAATTGTAAGGACAGCCTAAAATAATGAATAAATTTTAAATTCGGGCATTTTGAGATTTTATATCAAAAGCATCTCGCAACCCGGTGGTTATTAGGTTAAAAGAATACACCAAAAGCATAATGGCGAGCCCCGGCAAAACAGCCAGATAGGCCGCATCCATCACAATATAACCATAATTCTCACGGATCATACTGCCCCATGTAGGTGTTGGTGGCTGCGCGCCGAAGCCCAGGAAGCTTAAACCGGCCTCTAATAAAATGGCTGTTGCAAAGTTTGATGCTGCCAAAACCAATATCGGCCCGATGATGTTGGGCAAAATGTGTTTGGTTATAATCCGCGCATTTCCAAAGCCCATAGACCGCGCAGCCTCGATGTATTCCACCTGTTTTAACGCAATAACCTGTCCGCGCACCAATCTCGCAACCTCTACCCACATGGATAGCCCGACCGCCACAAAAATTTCCCACAAACCCTTACCCAAAGCAAACGAAATGGCAATAACCAAAAGTAACGCCGGTAATGCCCACAGTATATTCATTAACCAACTCAAGGCCGCATCCAACCAGCCACCGAAGTAACCTGCCATAGCGCCAATACTCACGCCCAGCAGCATACTTATAATAACCGACATCAACCCAACCGATAAGGAAACACGTGTACCCAACAACATCCTGCTCAACATATCCCGCCCATAAATATCCGTACCAAACCAAAAAGTTTTGTGGAGTATTTGTTTAGTGATGATCTGCTGTTTTAACGCTTTGATATTTTGATTTTGGGGTGAAGTTGGCTTTTGCCCGGTTGCCACCTGAATAATACTGTAAACTTTGCGTTCCGCTTTATCTTCATCGCCGATGTATTGGTTTACATAGATGGAATCCTTGACAAAATAATAATTGGTTATGGGGATCTCGCGGTAAAAATCAGCCTGCCCGTGCAGCACTTTGGTGAAGATGCCAACGGTATCAACCGGCTCTTGCTTGCGGATACCCAGCAGCATATACTTTGCGCCCGGCTTTTTAAGGCTGAGCTGTATGGCCATATTATTGGCATCGGGCGTAGCATCCGGCATAATGAGGTAGCCCAATATCGCTACCAGCATAATCAAAACAATAAACGCCAAACCTGCCATAGCAGCCGTATTGAGTTTAAATATTTTCCAGGTACGTTGGGATGGGGTAAGATCGGGCATTAGGTACTAATGTCACGAATTTTGTTGAGATGTGGCGAATGATTTTTTGCTCGATTGTTCATCTTACCGTCTTATGCTCATTCAAGCGTCGAAGCTTGAATGTTTTGGGATGTAAGCGTCCTCGCTTAATTGATTATATGTTCAAGCATGGTGGACTCAGCCTGTGGTCGGCGTTTTCCCGTACCACTATCTAACCGTCCTACCCTTCCAAACATACTTTTTGGTATTCCCTATCAACCCCACATAAACAAAATAAATAATATGCACGGGCGATAGCAAAATCAACAGCCACATCAGGTTTTTGCGTTGGAAGAATATGGTTACTGGTAACAGGAAAATCCCCTCGAAAATAAATTTCAACCCAAACTGGGTAAGGAACAGGTAAAAGAACCTGATATCAAAAAAGCTCAGTACTGCATTTACCAATATCAGCACGTTAAACAGCCAGATGCCTACAGCCAGGGCAACTATTTTTTTATCCTTATACTTGGTTGATTTTGATGCCCAACGGCGGCGTTGGTTTAAAAATTCTTTTAGGTTGGCTTTAGCGTGCGTATACACTATGGCTTCGCGCAGCTTTAAAAATGCAATACGATCGGCATATTTTTCAGCTACTTTTTGGAGTAACAGTTCATCATCGCCTGAGGCTAACTCATCGATACCTTTAAAACCGCCAACTTCATAAAACACATCCTTGCGGTACGCGAAATTGGCCCCGTTGCAGGTGGATGCTTTGTTGTTGCCGATAAACGATGCGCCCATGGCTACCAAATAACCAAACTCCAGAGTTTGCAGGTTTTCAAACAGGCTGTTCTCCTCAAAGTAAGTCACCGGGGATGAGATCATGACCGGATTCTTCGTCTCGTAGTAATTAACGATGGATGAGAGCCATTTTGTCCCCATACGGCAATCCGCATCGGTTGCTACCATCAATTCGCCGGTTGATAAGCCGATAGCTTGGGCAATGGCTTTTTTCTTGTAAGAATTTAACGGCTTATCCTCGTTCATCTGCAACAGCCTTACACCTTGCGAGGCATAGCTGCTGATGATCTCAGCGGTACGATCGGTGGAGTGATCATCAACAATGATGATCTCGGTAAGGTGTTTGGGATAATCCTGCGCTAAAATATCGTTGATGGTAAGCGCTATCTTTTCTTCTTCGTTACGGGCGGCAACCAGAATGGTTACTTTGGTTTTAAAGTCGACAGGTGCAAGATTTGGTCGTTTTAAACTCGACCAGCCTTTTATGAGGTAAATGAGCACCAACAGATACAAACCGGTTAGCAACAGGGCAATAATACTATACGTTACGATCAAAGAATTTCAGTTTAAAAACAAATACGGAGCCTAAAATAGCGGGAATAATTAAATTTATTAACCAAATTGATGAAACTGCAGCTACCACAGCTAAAGATTTGGTTGTAATATGCGCGAAAAGTACGCTTGCCGTAGCACTGCGCACACCAACATCCAGCAAATCCAGCGATGGCAGGGCCGATTGCACAAAGAACAGGATGAGCACCATCAACATCATTTGCACCACCGGCATTTCGGGTATCAGCAAATGGATCACCAGATAATACTGAAAAGAAAATACCGCGAAACGTGTGAGGCAGAAACCCATGATCTTGAATAATTCGGGCTTGGTATAGCGGCCCATAATTTCAAAAAAACGATGGTATTTTTTAATATAGGGGATATAATCCAGCAGCTTTACAATCCATTGGATGTGGAAGAACAGCACCAGGAAAAACACCATAAATAATATGGCCGAAACAAAGATCCAGAGGTATATATAGATGTTTAAATGCGCATAAGTATACAAATACCACATCAGCGCGCTGGCACCCAAAACATTGGTAATCACACTTTGCCCAAATGACCCAATGGCCATAGCAAACACCCCATGGATTCGCTTGCGGTTAGGTAAAAACAACACCCTGCCTGCGTATTCGCCTAAACGGTTTGGGGTGAATATGGCCCAGGTTAACCCGCAAAAAACAGCTTCGATAGATTGCCAGACTGATATTTTTTGGATGCGATTAACAAGATATTTCCACTTAATGGATTCCAGTATCCAGTTCATCAACATCAGCAACACAATACATGACATGATGATAACCACGTGCCTGTGGCTAATGTTGCTTATCAACTCGCGGAAGCGTTCAAGACTGTCGCCTTTTTCAATAAACTGGTGGTAGATGTAAACCAAAGCCAAAATCAGGATTCCGATCTTGATCAGTAAGGAGAATATTTTCTTGGCAGCCTTGGTTAACAAATGAGTGCGATTTTTTGCAATGTTACAAAAAGTAAATGGTTCATAGTTGATGAGAAACAGCTATAAGTTGTTTCCGAAACTATGAACCATCTAACTAAACAGCTAAGTTTATTTCAACCTCGCTTTATAAAAAGCAATAGTATACTTATAAGCATCAGCTGCGGCAGCGCCGTTGGCAGTTGGGCTGCTTGGGTTGGCAAAACCATGGCCTGCATCATATTGGTGCAGGTATAATTTTTTGCCTGCGGTTTTCATGTCATCAGCAAATTTGGCTACCACTTTAGGGTTTATCCAGGCATCCTGGTTACCAAAATTGCCCAGTACATCGGTATGCAGGGTTTTTAGTTTATTCACATCCTGCTCTGGCATGCCGTAAAACATTACACACGCCACAGCCTGCTTGCCTGCCAATAAGCTTGCCTGCAAGCTCCAGCCACCACCAAAGCACCAACCTAATGTTGCAATGTGTGCTTTAGGGCCAACGTATGCAATAGCACCTTTTATAATTGCTTCGGCACGGTCGTCTTTTACGGCTTGCATCAGTTTCGCGGCTTCGGTACGGTCGGCGGTAACTTTACCATCGTACAAATCAAGATCGATGATGTTTACGTTGCCTAGATCGTTATAAATATCTTCTGATTCCTTTTTTACAAAATCATTTAACCCAAAAAACTCGTGTATAACCAAGATGTAATTATTGGTAGGCACTTTTGCTTTTAACTCATACGCATCTGCAGTTCTGCCATCGGGCGTACTGTAGGTTATAGCTTTGCCAATGCTGCTTTGAAAATGGAATGGCTTTGGGTTTGGGTGCAGCATCACAAAGCGTTTATCAGATGCCAGCATGGCAAATTGCTGCGTTGATGATTGTTTGCAGCAAGCCATTTTACTTTGGCCGAACGCTAAAATACCATAGCAGGCCATTAGGGTAACGAGGATGAGTTTTTTCATGAATTTTTCGGTGATTAGATTATTTACAATGTTAGAACAATTTTGTTTTGATAGCTGTTAGTTTAGCGTAATTATCTCGTTATATCATCATACTTATTGGTTTTGGCCGGGCATGATGTATATTGGCGATTATCATCTAAAAACTGTGGCTATGAAGATTTCTTCAGCATTTAAAATACAATTACGCCTGTTGTTGCTGGTTGGTTGCCTGTTGGTTTCAACCATAACATTTGGGCAGAGCATTAAGGTAGCAACCGCGGCCAACCTGCAATCGGTTATTAAAGTTTTGGGTGAGGATTTCACCAAGAAAACCGGACTTATAGTTGAGCCGATAGTCGGTTCATCCGGTAATTTAGCTACACAAGTAACTAACGGCGCACCGTTTGACGTTTTTTTATCTGCCGATATGGATTTCCCGCAGAAATTGTATGCGGCAGGCTTCGCCCAAAAGAAACCTGTGGTGTATGCTTTAGGCAGCCTGATCATTTGCAGCAACAAGGATATTGAATTTGATAATTGGGAACGGATGCTGCTTACACCCGCCATTAAAAAAGTAGTTATTGCTAACCCGACTATCGCTCCATACGGCAAAGCGGCCTCACAAGCATTAAAAACCAAAGGTGTTTTAAGCGAGATACAAAGCAAAATTGTAACAGGCGAAAGCATATCACAAGTGAATACCTACATCACTACCGGCTCGGTTGATGTGGGCTTTACAACCCAGGCCTTGGTGAAGGATGTTGAAGGCAAACAAAAAATTTATTGGAAAGCCATCGACCCAAAACTTTACCCGCCGATTGAACAAGGTATGGTAATCCTAAAACACGGTGAAGGCAATACCGCCGCCGAAAAGTTTTACCAATACATTTTAAGTGCCGATGCCAGGCGTATTCTTAAAGAATATGGCTACATTGTGCAGTAAATGGATCTTACTCCCATCTGGCTCACCCTTAAATTAGCAAGCATTACCACCATCATATTGCTGGCTGTTTGCCTGCCTTTGGCGTGGTGGCTATCTAAGGGAAAATCAATCTTCAAAATTATTTTAGAGGCTGTTGTTACCATGCCGCTGGTTTTGCCGCCATCGGTACTGGGGTTTTATTTACTGCTGGCTTTTAGTCCGCAGCATGGCATAGGTAAATGGCTGCATGATAGTTTCGATTTGCAATTTGTATTTTCTTTCCAGGGGTTGATACTGGCATCGGTTATTTACAGCATGCCATTTATGTTGGGGCCAATCAAATCCGCTTTGCAGCAACTGCCCTCGTCATTGGCGCAGGCCTCCTATACTTTAGGTAAAAGCGAGCGGGAAACATTTTTAAAAGTACTGCTACCTAACATCAAACCATCCTTATTTACGGCGATGGTGCTCACCTTTGCGCATACACTGGGCGAGTTTGGTGTGGTGCTGATGATCGGCGGCAATATCCCGAACGTTACCCGGGTAGCCTCAATTGCTGTTTATGATTCGGTGGAGAGCATGGATTATTCCACTGCTAATACCTATTCGCTTATCCTGTTCAGCATTACGTTTGTGCTGGTGATCGGCGTGTTTATTTTTAACCGTACACAAGCTAAAAGCCCGCTGGAATGATCAGTATCAACATCGAAAAAAAGCTAAAAACCTACGGCGGGCAACAATGGTTAAGCATCAACCATGATTTCGCCACAGGCAGCACCACCAAAATATCCGGACCATCCGGCGCGGGTAAAACCACTTTTTTAAAGATCATCGCCGGACTAACCTCACCCGAAAAAGGAATTATTAGAATTGATGATACTTTTTGGGTTGATACCTCAGCCAAGATCAATCTATCGCCACAAAAAAGAATGGCGGGTTTTGTTTTTCAAAATTATGCGCTGTTCCCCAATATGACAGTACGTGAGCATTTGGAATACGCGACTAAGGATGAAGTTTGGATAGATCGACTGCTCAAAGTCGGCAAATTAGAAACATTAACTACCCACAAACCCGAACACCTTTCGGGCGGGCAACAGCAGCGTTTGGCAATCCTACGTGCATTAGCTGTTAAACCAAGTTTGCTATTGATGGATGAACCGTTTTCGGCATTGGATAGTGAAATGAAAATTGCTTTGATAGCTGAGTTAAAGCTATTGTTTGCTGAATTAGGATTGACAGTGCTGATTGTTACGCATAACGCGCAGGAATTAGATGGGTTGTGTAATGGGGAGTTGAGGATAGATACGAATGAAAAACCCTAATTGTAATTGCGAGGAGGAACGACGTGGCAATCCCCCTATTTACAGGGCGGGATATGCAAGTTGCTCTATAAGTTGGGGATTGCCACGCTTCGTTCGCAATGACGCTTGATAATTAGTGATAGAAAAATCCGTTAATTCAAAACACTCAATAAATCACTAACCGGTGGGCGTTTGGTGTAGTCCTTATCCACGTGGGCATAAATAATTTTACCCAATTTATTGATCACATAAGTAGCCGGCACCGGAAGTACGTGATCTGTATTACCATTATTTTTTTCCAGATCAACACCATAGCCTTTTAGTTTACTCAGCATGGCTGCATCAACCACGTAGTTAACCTGGTAGGCTTGCATTATTTTGTAGCCCTTATCTTGTATAATGGCAAACGAAGCGTGGGTTTTATCGATTGTTTTGTTGATATTCTCGCCGGTTTCAGGGGTTACGCCAACAACATAGGCTCCTTTACCCGTTAGCAGTTGTAACGAATCCTGTAAATGGCTGATCTGTTTGTTGCAATACGGGCACCATTGTCCGCGGTAAAAAAACAATACAACGGCCTTGTGCTTACCTAATAATGTTTTCAGATTGAGTGTTTTACCGCTGTTATCAACGCCAATAAATCCGGGCGCTTTATCGCCCACTTTTAGGCCTGTTTGTGCTGATACCTGTAATGCCAATAATAATGCCGAAGCAAAAAGTACGATTTTTTTCATGGTTTCTTTTTTATGTTTAGTCGGTTTAATTAAGAAACCCTTACAGTTGTAAAAAACTATTCTGCAATGCTCACTTCAATCTTATCCAGGTTATGTAAATACCTTCTGCCGGTTTTATAATCCAGCATAGATGTCATTTGGATGCTGCTTGGTAATTTATCCGCTTTGATGCCGTTCTTTTCCATAACGATGTATACGTTGTCGCCTACCGGGGTATTAAACAGTTCATTCCAGGAGTAAACCACTTTGTAGCCATCAATACCAACACAGGTAAAATACATACTGCTGAATAATTTTGGTGTAAGCAACCAGGTGGAATGATTTAAGATATCCTTTAGCAAAACACCTTTCAACTGGTCGTCCTGGTGTTTAAAAGCGCCGGTATGGTCGGTTACTTTAATGTTGCCGATCTCTTTTAGCGGGTAGCTATTCAGCGAATCCATGGTGATAACAGATTCGGTTTTAACCTTGCCTGTAATTTTAAAATGATTGGTTTGGGTAACAGTTTCCTGCGCGAATGCCGCGGTGCTAAAGAAAAGGAATAATATGATTAATTTTTTCATGGTTGATGTGGTTTGCGATCAAATGGCGAATGCTCACAAATATAACTAAAGAGAGGGAAATTGCTCGCCCCCTCTTCACTCAAACAACAACCTTACATTTTAGACATTTTTGAGCTATCCTTACTCATTTTGCTCATCTTGTCTGTTTTTTTAGCCTTCATTTTTGATGGCTTGCTCATTTTACTCATCTTACTCATTTTACCGGTATCGCTTGCAGCAACAGTGGGTACCGATGCATTGGCATTGATGGTTAAAAAAAGAGTGCAAACTGCCATAGCGGCAACTGAAATAATTGTTTTTTTTACGTTGATTTTCATGTGTGTATCTATTTAATATTTACACACTTAGTAGGCGGCGGGTAAAAGTCCTTACAAATTATTTTTAATTTTTATTTAATTCCGTTTCAATACGTTGCTGCAGATCCCTTTTAAAATTGTCATCCAGCTTTACCTCTCCCGGTTGCGAGCTTTTAAAAAGCTGTTGCACCATTTCGCCTATTACGCGGGTTTGCGCGCCGTACAGGCGGCATACCGAGCAGCCCATTAAATGGATGCGCAGCTCGATATGCTCGCGAAAAGTAATACGGGTTAACAGCTTCTTTTCTATCAGAAAAGTAGCTTGTTTACAGTTGTATTGTATTTTTTTTAACTGGTTCATAGCTTAAATTTTATTCCCAATTACGTTGTAGGCATGCCCGCAGGTTAAGTTTGGTACGATGAATAATTACCCAAAAGTTTGATGGCGATACTTTTAATTCCGAACAGATCAACGCCGTATCGGCATCATCCATGTGTTTCATAGTAAAAACCGACATCCACAGGGCTGGTAGCTTTTGCATGCACATTTGCAGGATGCTATTAAATTCTTTATTGCCGAGATGGTCCACATCCTCCATACCAAAGGCTTGCGGCGCATGTGCCGATCGCCAATGCCCATCAATCGGTTCAAAAAAATCTTCCTGTTCATGCTCCGCTTCCTGCACATCTTTTCTTAGACCCGAAGATTTTTTTCGGTACACATCAATGATCTTGTTTTTGAGGATAGCGGTGAGCCATGTTCGTTCGGAGCTTTTCCCTTCAAACTTATCCACTTTTTCCAGGGCAGCTAAAAACGTTTCCTGCACCAGGTCCTTGGCCTGTTCTTCGTCGGAGATGCGTTTTATGGTATAGGCATACAAGTAATCGGCATGCGATTTAACCCAGGTATGCGGATCTAACTGATTGCTTACGGCATTCATTTAATTATATTCATAATGTTGTGATACGGGGTTAGTCGGTAACGCAGGATGAACCTTACAAATGTTTAAGAAAAAATTAAGGCAGAAAAACTTGCCATTCTGAACGCAGTGAAGAATCTATCGATAGGCTCACCATTTTGCATATTCGCGGATAGATGCTTCGTTCCTCAGCATGACAAATGGAAGAATTTATTTGCTATTCGAAAACAACCAGGGCAACAATTGCGGTTCATTAAAAGCGTCATCCCAACTATTGTGGTCATCATTAGGATATAACGTAAACTTTGGTTGCCCACCGGCAGCTTTAATAGCATCCACCATTACGATGGAGTGATCTGCCGATACTGTTTTGTCTTTTTCGCCGTGGAAGATCCATAGCGGAACTTTCTTCGCGTATTTTTTAGCGTTCAGCGTATTATCGCCGCCGCATATAGAGAATGCCGCTGCAAAAATATTGGGTTCGCGGCCAATGATCTCGAATGTACCCATCCCTCCCATCGACAAGCCACCAACATATACCTGATGCTTGTTTACAAAAGGTTTATCCAAAAATTCATCAACCATACCCATTAAAGCCTGCATGGCTTTGGTAGGCTTGCCATCTGTTTGAAAAGTAAATTTATAGCTGCTCGAATCCGGCTGCACAATCACATCCGACCAAAAATCATTAGTAGGGCATTGCGGGAATATTACTATTGCAGGGAACTGCTCACGAACGTCGGGTTTTAAAAACAAGGCAGCACCGTTTTTTAATTGTAGCTGGTTATCATTACCACGCTCGCCCGCCCCATGCAATACAATGATTATCGGGTATTTTTTGGTTGGGTCAAACCTTTCGGGAAATAAAATCCGGTAAGGCAAAGTATCACCTTTGGCAATATACATTCCCCGTTCGAAATTGGGTTTGGCTAATTGCGCTTTGGATATTAATGGCAAGGCGAGAAATATAATGGCTAATAATATGTTGGTTGGTGTTTTGTGCATATGGGTAAAGTTTGAATCTCGTCTTTTGCGTTATTAACGACAGTTAGGGGAAGATGTTTTGTTGCTAGGATAAATATAGGTTTTTTAAAGTATTTGTGCAGCGTTGACTCTCCCGATCATCGCTCACTCTGCTAAGTCTCAAGCATTTCGCCCAACTGTTTGTGGGACGCTGAAACAAGTTCAGCATGACGTTAACGTTTGATAAATAATTTGATTGTCATTGCTGTAAGGGTTACGTAATTCGAGGACAGATAGCAGATTATTATTTGTTGTTTAAGGTGATCATATCGATAGGTTTTTTAC
>Ga0302312_10001592_pt1 | contig 13590 bp, 10 predicted proteins | sample III_Palsa_N2_1_FD_200529 | JGI IMG/M metagenome (GOLD analysis project Ga0302312, IMG submission 200529) | Peat permafrost microbial communities from Stordalen Mire near Abisko, Sweden - III_Palsa_N2_1 | ecosystem: Environmental > Terrestrial > Soil > Palsa > Peat permafrost | place: Sweden... | reverse complement strand
AAAGGGCTACTTTTAAGGGTATCATATTAACCCCGCCTGAAGATAGTGCGCCCAACCCGTATACCACCGTGTTTTATCCATCTATGAGAAAATATGATGACCCTAACAGGACCGGCGTTAATGATCCATCAACAAGGCCATTTATTTTATTTAGATACGCGGATGTTTACATGATTGCTGCCGAAGCAGCCTATAAAACAGGTGATATGACTACTGCAGCTAACATGATTAATGTGATCAGAACCAGAGCTGCATACCAATCAACTAACACCGCGGCACAAAATACAGCTGCCGTTGCCGCCATGCAGATAACTCCTGCACAAGTTACGCTAGACTATATTTTGGATGAACGCAGCAGGGAGTTTTATGGTGAATGCCAACGCTGGTATGATTTGGTACGCACCCAATCATTAATCCGCAGAACGCAGCAATATAATGCCGAGGGCGGACCGAACATCCAAAGCTTTGAAGATTTGCGACCTATACCGCAAACGGAAATTGATTTGGTAACAACAGGACCTGCATTTCCGCAAAACCCGGGCTATTAAAATTATTTGTTTGATAATTGGTTTATTATCAGGGGCCGTAATTGCGGCCCCTTTTTGCTTTACTTGATTAAAATTATGAAAATTTTGATTTAGACAATACTTCTTTTAATCCCCATTTCTAATCCACGCAATTCAGCCAAACCTTTTAAACGCCCTGTTGCTGAGTAGCCCGGATAAGTATTATAATTAAAATCATCCAGTATTTTATGCCCATGATCGGGGCGTATGGGTATGGCAATATCATCGCGCCCGCTATCAGATCTCTTCTTTTGTTCAAGGATTACATTTTTCATAATGGCGTACATATCGTTGCTGCCATCTAAATGGTCTGCCTCATAAAAACTACCGTCAGATTCCCTTTGCACATTGCGCAAGTGTAAAAAATGGATGTGCTCACCCAGGCGACTTACTATCCCGGGTAAATCATTATCACCTCGTGCGCCTAATGAACCGGTACAAAATGTAATTCCATTATTGGGCGATGGGCAGCTTTCAACAACATCTTTTAAATCTTTTTCCGTACTTACTACCCGTGGTAAACCCAATATCGGGAACGGTGGGTCATCCGGATGGATACACATTTTTATACCTGTTTTTTCAGCATGTGGAATAATCGCCTTTAAAAAATAAGCAAGGTTTTCTTTTAATTTACCGGCATCCGTATCCTGGTATTTTTTAAGATGCTCTTTAAACTCAGCAATGGTAAACACCTCATCCGTACCGGGCAAACCAGCCATAATGGTATTGGTCAACAATTCTTTTTCTGCTGCGTTGATGCTATCTAAGAAGGCTTTGGCTTCTTGTTGTTGCTGCTCATTAAAATCGGCATAAGCATCTTCACGCTCCAGTATATACAAATCAAAAGCGGCAACTGCCGGGGCATTGTATCTTAACGCAGATGCGTTATTTGGCAACCTGAAATCAAGGTCGGTACGCGTCCAATCAAGTACGGGCATAAAGTTGTAGCAAATGGTTTTGATACCAACAGCGGACAGATTATTAATTGTTTTTATATAATTTTCAATATAAAAATCCCGCTCGCTACCGGCTGTTTTAATGCTTTCGTGGATGTTAACACTCTCCACAACCGACCAGTTAAACCCCGCCGATTTAATAATGTTATCGCGTTGTTTAATTTCATCTGCAATCCACACATCTCCGCTAGGGATATGGTGCAGGGCATTTACAATACCGGTTGCGCCGGTTTGTTTTATAGCCGGTAAAGTTACCGGGTCATTCGGGCCAAACCATCTAAAAGTTTGCTCTAAATCTTGGAACATAATATTTTATTTAACCTTTAAAATCGCTTCTTCAACTTTGGGCATCCCCAAATCCAGGCTGCGTTTGGTTGGTAACGAACCGCCAATATATACATGATAATTTCCTGCTAATTCAACACCTTTTCCATCATCATTGATGCTTTGCAAAATAGCTGGTGTAAGCGTAAACTGCACTTGTTGTGATTCACCCGGTTTTAAATGCAGGCGCTTGAAACCTTTAAGCGAAAATAATGGATTTTCACCATCATCAGGGTTGGTGATATACAATTGTACCACTTCATCAGCTTCCGTTTTACCGGTATTAGTCACCATAGCCTCGGCATCAACAGGAATATTCTTTTTAACCTGCTCCGCAGAAAGCTTAATGCCCGAATAAGCGAAAGTAGTATAGCTTAACCCATAACCAAATGGATACATAGGTTCGGCTGTCATATAACGATAGGTTCTGCCTTTCATGCTGTAACTTTCATACGGCGGCAATTGATCAAGTGATTTAGGGAACGTAACCGGAATACGGCCTGATGGGGAAACTTTACCAAAAACAATATCGGCAATGGCATGCCCGCCTTCTTCTCCAGGATACCAAACCAACAACACAGCATCGGCCAAATCCTGTACTTCGGATAAGTTCATTGGGCTACCACCTGTAACGATTACTACGATCTTATTTTTATTCCCAGCCCTTAGTTTCTTCAGAAAGTCAATTTGGTTTTGCGGTAAGTTGTAATCCAACCGATCACCGAAATTAGGCGAGGCAATTGCTTCGCCTTCTTCACCCTCCAACAAACCATTAATACCCATGGCCACAAAAGTCACATTTGAGCCTTGTGCATCGGCTGTAGTCCAATCAATTGGGTTAGCATTTGGTCTATCTAACAATATTCCTTGTTTGTATTGCATTTCGCTGGCAGGAGATATACCCGATGCCAGGCCCTCCATAATGGTAGTCATCTGCGGGTTAATGCCATAATAATTGCCTATCAACGCGCCAATATTAGCGGCATTAGGGCCGGTTACAAAGTATTTAGGCAGATCATTCCTTAACGGTAAAACACCATTATTTTTCACCATCACGATAGATTCCAGCGCCACTTGTTTAGCCAGTTGACGATGTTCCGGACTATTAATTACATCAGTGGATATTTTATCATACGGGCTACTCCCTTTAGGGTCGAACATACCCAGTTTAAACCTTGTTTTAAGCAGGGTGCTCAAGGCAGCGTCAATTTGTTTTTCGGTGATCAAACCTCTTTTAACCGCATCAACCAAAGCAGGATATTCATCACCGCAATTTAGATCAACCCCATGTTTAACCGATAGGGCAACCGCTTCAGCCTGACCCGGAACCACATGATGCCCCATATAAAAATCGGCAATGGCGCCGCAATCAGATACCACATGACCTTTAAAATGCCATTGATCCCGCAATACGCTATCCAGCAATAAATTGCTACCGCAGCAAGGTTCGTTATTAGTGCGGTTATAAGCACACATCACAGCTTCAACGTGGGCGTTTACTAATGCTTTAAAGGCGGGCAGGTAGGTTTCATACAAATCTTTTGATGATGCCTGCGCGTTAAATACGTGGCGCAAACGTTCCGGCCCGCTGTGTACGGCGAAGTGTTTGGCGCATGCCGCAACCTTTAAATGGTTAGGATCATTCCCCTGCATACCGGTTACAAAGGCTACACCGATCTTTGACGTTAAGTAAGGATCTTCGCCGTAAGTTTCCTGGCCGCGTCCCCATCTTGGATCCCTGAATATGTTGATGTTGGGCGTCCAAAATGTTAATCCATCAAAACGCAGGTGGTAATTATCTGCTTGCGCGGCATTGTACATTGCACGTGCCTCATCAGATATAGCGGTTGAAACTTGATTAATCAGTTTATCATCAAACGTAGCACCAAAGCCAATAGCCTGCGGAAATACCGTTGCAACGCCACCACGCGCCACACCATGCAAGGCTTCGTTCCACCAATCATATTCGGGAATATTTAATCTGGGGATAGCGGGACTAACATTCATCATTTGGTGCACCTTTTCATCTAAGGTTAATTTTGAAACGAGGTCATTCACCCGTTCATCCAGCGTTTTCGAGGTATCGAGATATAGGCTTTGCGCGCGAAGGGCATTGGCTGTGAACAATACGATCAACAGTAAAAATAATTTAAACTTATTCATGAATTTATAATTGGTTTTGGGTGATTACGGGTACAAATGCAGTGCAAAGAACATTTTATAAAATGCTTTTATAGCTTACATTCAGGCCTGAAAATTTATTATTTGGTTTACAGCATTGAAGATAAACATAAAAAATATATCTTTAGCAATCGATTGCATAAATTTAAAAAGAAACTTATCCAGTCAATTTATTTAATATTAATTTTAATAGTTTATTTACTCCCACAACGTTCTGTCTTGAGTATTGTGGAGTTGTAACCGATTGTAAATTATTTAATCAAATTAGCAATGAGTAACCCCGAAAAAGAAGTTACCATATATGATATTGCCCAAAAGCTTAATATCTCTGCTGCTACTGTAAGCAGGGGGTTAAAGGATCATCCTGGAATAAATAAGAACACCAAGAAGAAAATATTGGCTACTGCTGCCGAAATGGGCTATCGTTCCAATTCATTTGCCAGCAGCCTGCGTACCAAACGTGGCCATATTATTGGTGTTATTGTGCCGAGGCTAAACAGCAATTTTATGTCTGATGTAATTGCTGGGATTGAAAAGGTGGTTAACGATTCGGGGTATAACCTGTTCATCAGTCAATCGCTGGAAACCATGGAGAAAGAGGTGAGCAATGCCAAGGCCATGTTTAATAACCGGGTTGACGGGCTGCTGGTTTCTTTAGCTTACGACACCGAGAACATCAACCACTTTGATGAATTTATTAAGCGGGATATCCCGGTGATATTTTTTGATAGGGTAGTGGAGCATGAACACTATCCAAGCATTTTTATAGATAACTACAAAGCGGCTTATAACATTACTTCGCATTTAATTGACCAGGGTTGTAAACGCATTCTGCATATTACAGGCAGCCAATTGCGTAATGTTTACAAAGACCGGTTTAGTGGCTATAAAAATGCGTTGGATGATCACCAAATCCCTTTTAAGGATAACCTGTTGATTGTAAACGATCTTAGCGCCCAAGCCGGCTCGCACGCCGCCCAGCAAATATTAAAGATGGCAGTAAAGCCTGATGGCGTATTTGTAGCTAATGACTTATGCGCCATAAGCTGTATGCAGGTTTTAAAATCAGCGGGTATAAAAATACCGGAAGATATTGCTTTTGCGGGTTTTAATAATGACCCCACTTCATGTGTGATAGAGCCGAATTTAACCACCATTGATTATAAAGGTTATGAAATGGGCGAAATGGCTGCCAAGGTATTGATCGGACATCTGGATCATAACAACGATCTGCAACAAACGCATAGCTTGATATTGCGTTCGGAATTAATTATTCGTGATTCATCAAGAAAAAGAAATAGTGATAAAAATATTTAAATGGATACCAGATTAAAAACAGCTATTGTTACCGGTGGCGCATCGGGATTAGGTTTGGCTACAGCCACAAAATTAATCGGACAAAACATTGAAACGATTATCATCGGCAGAAATGAACAGAATTTAAAAGAGGCTGCCGAAAGCTTGGGTGAATTATGCCATTACAGGGTTTGCGATCTGAGTGATTTGAAAACTATACCAGGATTAGTCAACCAAATATCAACCGATTTTGGTAAGATTGATATTTTGGTTAACAATGCCGGCATCAACTTGAAAAAATCATTTACCGAAGTAACTGACGAAGAGTTTGAGTTGATTATTAAAACCAATTTAACTTCGGTTTTTGCATTGAGCAGAGAAGTTGTCAAGGCTATGTTAAAAGAAAAATCGGGATGCATTATTAACATCAGCTCGATGGCGGCGCAATATGGTATACCTTATGTAATTGCTTATACCGCGGCAAAAACTGGTATCGAAGGCATGACCAAAGCTATGGCTGTTGAGTTATCGCCGGAAGGAATCAGGGTAAATTGCGTGGCTCCGGGATTTATTGCCACTAATATGTCGGCTAAAGCGTTGGATAGCGATCCTCAGCGCAAACAAAAAGTTTTATCAAGAACCCCGATGGGAAAATTAGGACTACCGGAAGACGTTGCAGAGGCTATTGTTTACCTTTCATCTAACGCTGCAAAGTATGTAACGGGTGTTATTTTACCTGTAGACGGCGGTAATTCTATCGGATTTTAATTTTTAATTTCTATCTGACAAAAAAAGAGCGATGAGTTTTAAATTCATCGCTCTTTTTGCTGTGCATTTTTTTCTATTACCAGAAAATAGTATAAAGTGCTGTCAAAATAACGCAGATGGCTATTGCGCCAATGGTGAAACTTCTATTGGTTTTAAACATCGATGCATCTATTTCCAAACCGTTTGTACGTAACCCTTTTGAATTCTCGATCATGGATATGATATACATTCCAACCATACAGATCACAAATACAAACCCCATTCTATCCAGAAAAGGAATTTCATAAACACCATCAGCATTTAGTTTTGAAAAACCATAAGGCGACATGAAGGATAGGTTAGTCCAATATGGCAAAAATTTAAATACAATAGCAAATATTAGTCCGCCAATTGTAGCGAATAAGGCAGCATTTGATGTAGTTTTTTTCCAAAAGAAGCCTAAAATAAACATCGCAAAAATACCAGGTGATACAAAGCCGGTATATTCCTGTATGTATTGAAATCCTTGTTTTCCTTCACCCATCAGCATATCACCAATAGCAAAAGAAAGTAAAACCCCAAGTACCATGGCCACTACTACTGCTACTTTACCAGTATTTACCAGGTTTTTTTCTGACGCATCCACCTTTATCGCTTTTTTGTAGATATCCAATGTAAATATGGTAGCTATACTATTGGCTTTACCTGCCAGCGATGCTACAATAGCAGCCGTTAACGCGGCAAATGATAACCCTTTAAGGTAATTAGGCAGCAAATTAAGTACTGATGGATAAGCTTTATTCACATCTACAACACCTTTAGAGCTTAGCATTTCCTGGTGAAACATGCCTTTTTGATAAAGTACAAAGGCCGCTATCCCGGGCAACACAACAATTACCGGCATCAGCAATTTTAAAAATGCAGCAAATAAGAGCCCGCTACGTGCGGTTGGCAAATCGGCCCCAAGTGCCCTTTGGGTAATGTATTGATTACATCCCCAATAGTTAAGGTTGGTGATCCACATACCGCCAATAAGCACCGTAAGGCCGGGAAGATCCAGGTAATTCGGATTATCCTTTTTAAATATCATTTGGAAATGGTCGCCGGCATCTGCCCGCAGCAGTTTAAAGCCATTCCATAAACCGGTAGTACCAGATTTTTCACTGATTAAATGCAAGGCGATATAACTAGCTGCCAGCCCCCCTAATATCAGGAAAAACACTTGTACCACATCAGTATAACCAATCACTTTCATACCGCCCAGGGTGATGATGATGGAGAAAACCGCCAGCATAACGATTACCAATTTTAGGCTCAAACCGGAAATGCCCGCTATAGCAACCCCGCCCAAATAAAGTATCGACATTAGGTTGACAACAATATAAAGCATTAGCCAAAATATAGCCATTATCATAGCAACAGTACCGTTATACCGTTGGTGAAGAAATTGCGGCATGGTAGCTATTTTATTTTTAAGGTAAACAGGGATAAAAAATATGGCTACAATGATGAGCGTTAATGAGGCCATCCATTCGTAAGTTGATATGGCTAATCCCATTTTAAAGCCAGAGCCACTCATCCCTACCATTTGCTCGGCAGAAATGTTTGAGGCAATAAGTGATGCACCTATTGCCCACCATGTTAATGAACCTTCGGCTAAGAAATAGCCTTTAGATGTAGCATCGCTTTTGTTTTTGCGTTTAAAAACCCACCAGCCATAAAAAGAAACTATTATAAAATAGATAAAAAATATGGCCCAGTCACCATTGGTTAATCGGTTATTCATATTTAGGTTTAATTCGCTTTAATATAGGTTGTTATCTTGATGTTTATTATTGGTAATGCAATACTAACTATATAAATCTATTTATCAAATTTTCGATATACTCCTGTTTTCCACTTATCAATGCGGGTTCACCATTGTTAATTGCGAAGGCTTTTAAGTCTTCCAAAGTCAACTTTCCATTCTCAAAATCCTTTCCTTTGCCCGAATCGAATGAAGCATAGCGATCGGCTCGTATTTTTTTGTAATCCGATTTTTGCAGGATGTTATCTGCGGTAATCAATGCGCGGGCAAAAATGTCCATTCCACCAATATGGGCATAAAATAAATCTGCCGGATCGGTTGAATTGCGACGGATCTTAGCATCAAAATTAATGCCGCCGCCGCCAAAGCCGCCAGCTTGTAATATGATCAGCATAGCTTCGGTAACTTCATTGATATCGTTAGGGAATTGATCGGTATCCCATCCATTTTGATAATCACCGCGATTTGCATCTATTGATCCTAATAACCCTGCATCAACAGCCACCTGCAACTCATGCTGAAATGTATGACCGGCCAGGGTTGCATGGTTAACTTCAAGATTTAGTTTAAAATCGTTTAACAGATCGTATCGCTGTAAAAAACCAAGCACTGTTGCGGCATCATAGTCGTACTGGTGCTTGGTAGGTTCACAAGGTTTAGGTTCGATAAAGAAAGTGCCTTTAAAGCCTTGTTTGCGGGCATAATCTTTTGCAGTATGTAAAAACTTGGCAAAATGCTCTTGTTCGCGTTTCATATTGGTATTAAGTAGGGTCATATAGCCTTCTCTTCCGCCCCAAAAAACATAGTTTTCTCCACCCAATGCTATTGTGGCATCCAACGCAGATTTCACCTGAGCGGCGGCATGCGTTAACACGTGAAAATCAGGGTTGGTAGAAGCTCCGTTCATATACCTCTTATTACTGAACAGGTTAGCAGTACCCCATAGTAGTTTTACACCACTTGCTGCTTGTTTTTGCTTTGCATACTCAACTAAGGCTTGCAGGCGTCTGTCATTTTCTTTTATATCATTGGTATAATCAACCACGTCCACATCATGAAAACAGTAATATTCCAGCCCCATTTTGGTGATGAACTCAAATGCCGCATCCATTTTATCTTTGGCACGATCCACAGCGTCCGCTTTTTGATCCCATGGAAAAGCGTGAGTAGGCTCACCGAAAGGATCAGCGCCGTTATTTACAAATGAATGCCAGTAAGCGCACGCAAACCGCAAATGATCCTTCATTGATTTACCTGCAACGATCTTATCCGCATCGTACCAACGGAAAGCCAGCGGGTTATCGGACTGCAAGCCTTCGTACTTAATTTGTCCTATTTGTTTAAAAAATTCCTTGTCGCCTGTTATTATACTTGCCATATCAATTATTTATTTGTTTTTTAACTATTTAAAATCTGTGTTTTAAGTAAATGCTGCCATTCCTGGTAAAACGGCTCTAATTGTTTTGATGCCGAAGGCTCTACCAATTGAACAGGGTGCATATTTGCAAATGCCTCGCCCGGCGAAGAGAAAATTGATGCACCGATACCAGCCCCAAGTGCCGCGCCAACACTGCCGTCGTTTTTATAAAGCTCTACCGGCACACCTGTAGCGTTTACAAAGGCTTCGGTAAACAGCTCGCTCAAAAACAAGTTATTTTTTCCTGCCCTAATCACCGTAGGCGTTACGCCGTTTTCGCGCATAATGTCAAGTCCATATCTAAATGCGAAGGCTATCCCTTCCTGTACGGCCCTAAACAGGTGCGCCGGGGTATGTAAATTCAAATCGATGTTATGCAAATGCGCGCCTACCTGCTTGTTATTCAGCATACGCTCGGCACCGTTGCCAAAAGGCAGCACCCGCAACCCATCCGATCCTGCGGGAGCATTGATAGCCTCATTATTCATTTGTAAGTAGCTCAAACCTATCCCGAAGCTGTTTTTTGCCCAGCGGTACATACTACCGGTGCCATTAATGCAAAGTAAAACGCCCAAGCGCTTCTCCTCTTCAGTATAATTAACGTGCGCAAAGGTGTTTACCCGCGATTGTTTATCATAAATTAGCTGATCGCCAACGCCATATATAACACCGGATGTACCTGCAGTTGCTGCCACTTCACCTGGGTTTAACACGTTTAATGATAGGGCATTGTTGGGCTGATCGCCAGCTTTATAACTTATAGGTATCCCTTGTTTTAAATTTAATTGCTGCGCGATGTTTGCCTGCAAATTACCATGAATTGCAAACACGGGTTTTACCTCCGGAAAGAACGATTCATCAAAACCAAAATAGTCCATAATCTCCTTAGACAATCGATTGCCTATAAAATCAAAAAAAATGCCTTCTGATAATGCAGATACAGAGGTGGTAATTTCGCCGGTAAGTTTCATCGCGATAAAATCACCGGGAAGCATGATCTTGTCTATTTGGGCATATATTTCCGGTTCATTCTCTTTCACCCAAGCCAGCTTTGAAGCGGTGAAATTGCCCGGAGAATTTAAAAGGTGACTTAAACAATTTTGTTCGCCAAGTGCATGAAACGCTTTTTCGCCAATTTCAACCGCACGGCTGTCGCACCAGATAATGCTGTTTCTTAAGGCTTTCTGATTTTTATCAACCACAACCAAACCATGCATTTGATAGGCTATACCAATCGCTCCAATATCTTTAGGGTTGTACTTACCTGTTTTATTGCATATAGCCAAAGCTTGTTGTACCTGTTCCCACCACATCTCAGGCGATTGTTCAGCCCAGCCGGATTTTAAGGCCAGGATGGGCGCTTCTATATCGGGATATTGTGCCGATGCAACTGATTTTTGTGTTGTTGCATCAATAACGCTTACTTTTGTTGACGACGTGCCAATATCTATGCCTAATAATAACATATACGCTGTGAGTACGGTTTATTATAAATGAATAATTTAGTTTATATTTTGGTAAAGATTTCTAAAACGAAATTATAGAATTTTTTGTATTATGCAATCGATTGCCGAAATTATTTTTATTATCTTACATAAAGATGAAAAACAAGAAAAGAACGACTATATATGATATTGCTGAAAAGTTAAATATTACTGCTTCGTCTGTATCCCGGGCGCTTAACAACAGCAATTATGTGAACGAAAACACCAAAAAACTTATCTTGAAAACAGCTGAAGAGCTGAATTATAAACGAAATACGCTTGCTTCTAATCTACGCAAGGGGCATTCCAAAACAATAGGTATTGTGGTGCCGCGTATTAATCAAAATTTCTTTTCAAATGTAATTGCAGGTATCGAGGATGCTACCTATCAAAAAGATTATAACTTAATTATTTGTCAATCAAATGAATCGCAAAGCAAAGAAATAAAATGTGTTAATACACTTGTTAACCAACATGTAGATTGTATTGTGATATCCGTATCAGTTGATGGTACAGATTACCAGCATTTACAAAATGTGATGGATCATGGTATTCAATTAATTCAATTTGACCGTGTGGCGGATGAATTGGAAACATTGAAAGTGATTAATGATAACGAGCAGGCCTCTTTTGAAGCTGTTTTACATATGATTGAGCAAGGGTACAAACGTATCAGTTTGTTAGAAGGACCTCAAAATCTGCAAATTTTCAGGCAACGAAAAGCAGGCTATTTAAATGCGCTAAAAAAGCACGACCTGCCGATTGTTGACGAACTTATTGTTGAAAATGCATGGACCAAGGAGCTAGGCGCGGATGCAACCAGAAAACTACTTAGTTTAAACGAACCGCCAGATGCGATATTTGCCTCCACCTCTGATTTTTCGGCATTGGGTGTTTTGGAGGTAGCCACAGCAATGGGATTCAAAGTGCCTGATCAATTAGGGATTTGTGGCTATTCAAACGAAGCATTTACAGAGTTAACCAGCCCGTCAATTACCACTATTGACCAATTCAGCAGCTATATGGGTAAAACCATTGCGAATCTATACTTTCAGGAAATGGAAAATAAAGAAGATGCCGAAGTGATCCCCAAGATCATTAGTATTAAGCCGAAACTTATTATCAGATCATCAACAAAAAAGAATGGCGAATAATTACGTTAAATCAGTATTGCAGTTGCCTTTGAATTAAGAAAGCCCATAACACTCCAGGCTACCATATATGTTAAAGCACAAATGCTAAACATAATCATGTAAGCAGATGCCGGGTAAGAGGTATTTAGGATACCCGACAATCGCTGGATTAATACACCACCAATGCCGCTAGCCATTTGACCAATGCCAATTACCGAACCGATGCTATTTTTGGGGAACATATCGGATACGGTGGTAAACAAATTTGCCGACCATGCCTGGTGCGCTGCGGCACCTATGCAAATAACCGCTACAGCTAACGTTGATGCATAATTACCAAACATTGCCTTATTGCCAAAATATTGGGTTAACAATAAACATAACGGGAACAAGGCTATAATAAACATGGCCTTCATTCGTGCTTTAGATATAGGTACTCCTTTGTTGATCATCATCAGCGGAAGTTTTCCGCCTAATGTGCTCCCTAATATCGAGATCAAATAAACCGTGAAAATTGGCCACATAATATGATGTATATCCATATCAAATTGCTTTTTAAGGTAATCAGGTAACCAAAACATCAAAAACCACCAAACACCATCAGTAAGGAACTTGGCAAAAAAGAACGACCATGTTTGCGCATAACTAAATAGTTTCCACCATGATATTTTTTCATTCAGCGCAACGTCTTCTGATGGGGCGGCATGGATGACAATATCATCTTCATAGATCAGGTCTAACTCCGCCTTTGAAACCCGCTTGCATAAAAACGGTGGATTATACAACACAAACCAAAATATGAGCCATATAAAGCCTGTTGCACCAGTTATAATGTAAGCCATTTTCCATCCAATGGCATCGCCCCAGTGAATAAGGCACCAGGGTACAAATAGGGCAGCAATCATGGCTCCAATATTTGCCCCGCTATTAAAAACACCAGTAGCCAGGGCGCGTTCTTTTTTGGGAAACCACTCTGCAATTGTTTTTATAGATGCGGGAAAATTGCCTGCTTCACCCAATCCAAACAGGCTTCTAATAATGGTATGAATAACTACAGAGCTCCCGGCAAATGCATTAAGCAAACCAAAAGTTGACCATATGGTAAGTGATAACGCTAAACCTAACTTTGTGCCAATTTTGTCAATTAAAAGTCCTGCGAAAATAGTAACAAAGGCATAAAATCCTGTAAAAAAAGCAGTAACGTAAGAGTATTGATTGTCTGTCCATCCGAAGCCGCCTTTAGCAACGGGCGTGCAAAAATATTCTTTTACATAGCCGATAACCTGCCGGTCCATATAATTTATCGTGGTAGAAAAAAGCAATAATGATGCTATAACCCACCTGTAATTACCGGTACTTGCTACATTTTTTTTAAATAGATTCATATTTGATTTATGGATACCAGTTTATCTAAATCGACATTAATGGCATCGCCATAAGTTAATATAGCAACACACACTTTACCTTTCTCAATATCTTTTTTTTGCGTTCCTATAGCCAATATCCGACATACAGCGATCAATATGTACGTGTGTTTCATCTCGTTTTATTGGTCAGGATCGGTTGAGAATGGTGATGCCGGTAATCCTTCGGCGTTATACAAATTTGCTCCCTGGGGATTATCAGCCCAGGCATATCTTACATATAATGGGTTATTGATTTTATCGCTCCAAACAATT
>Ga0302312_10001583_pt1 | contig 13635 bp, 12 predicted proteins | sample III_Palsa_N2_1_FD_200529 | JGI IMG/M metagenome (GOLD analysis project Ga0302312, IMG submission 200529) | Peat permafrost microbial communities from Stordalen Mire near Abisko, Sweden - III_Palsa_N2_1 | ecosystem: Environmental > Terrestrial > Soil > Palsa > Peat permafrost | place: Sweden... | reverse complement strand
AAAGGCGATAAAGCGCACCAAACGCCAGAAGAATATGCAGCCAACCTATCGGCTTTTTATGATGGGGATAAAGGTAGACTGGGTAAAAACGTTGGTGTAAAGAACGCCGACCCAAATATTAAAGTAGTGATGGCAGGCTTAGCTAAAGCCGACCCGGATTATGTTCGGGCGATGATCAGCTGGTGCCGTGTGCATCGTGGTTATAAGGCTGATGGTTCGGTGAATTTGTGCTTTGATGTGATCAATTATCATTATTATTCTAGCAACGCCAAGCCAAACTCAACCGCTTTTGGTACAGAGGGTGTAGCGCCGGAATTATCGCAAACCGCACAATTAGCGGATGCATTTGTAAGTTTAGGCAAGCAATACCATCTTCCTGTTTGGGTAACGGAATCTGGGTATGATATTAACCAGGGTAGTCCGCAAAAGGCTATACCTATCGGCAATAAATCAGCTTTGATAACACAGGCGGATTGGATTATTCGCACATCATTATTGTATGCCCGCCATGGTGTTAACAAGGTTTTTTATTATGAACTTTTTGATGATAACAGTACCAATAGCACGCAATATGAAACAAGTGGTTTCGCTGGCAAAGAGCCTTTGCAACGCCGACCTGTTGCTAATTATGTTTATCAGGTTAAGCACCTATTAGGCGGATATAGCTACAAGGGCACTATTAATAATTTCCCGCTGGTTGATGTTTACCGCAATGGGAATAAGACTATTTATGTGCTGACTGTTCCTGATGAGCAAGGCAAGACCGGAGTATGTACTTTGAATTTGGGTAATACTACCAAGGGTATTGTTTATCAATTAAACCCTGATGGGATTAATATGGGGCAAAGCACGGTTAGTTCTGCCGATCATAATGTGAAGATTAAGGTGGGGGAAACACCGGTGTTTGTGGAGAAGGTGGATTGATTCTTCTTATTGTTGCGAGGTACGAGGCAATCGCGAACTTTGCAGGGCCGCTTTTCTACGTGCGATTGCTTCGTACCTCGCAATGACATGGAGTCAATATTACCAACCTCCTTTCATAATAAAAACTTAACATACCGGTAATATGACAGTTGCACCTTTGCAGCATATTATTTAGGCGAAACACTCACAAGCTCGTTCTTTATTCCCAAATAAGATCAGTTAAAAGTTAATAAGATAAGGAGAGCGGAGACTCTCTTTATTTTCACCTCTATCCAATAATATCCCTCTATATTATTCCATAAACCATGAAAATACTATACGCTATACAAGGTACAGGTAACGGCCATTTAAGCCGTTCAATGGATATTGTTCCATTGCTTAAAAAAATGGGCGATGTTGACGTATTGGTGAGTGGCACACAAGGCGATTTGGCGCTGCCTTTCCAGGTTAAGTATGTGCTGCATGGCTTTGGTTTTGTGTTCGGTAAAAAAGGCGGGGTTGATATTTGGGCATCATTTTTAAAATCGCGTTTCCGTAAGTTTATACACGAGATCAATACTTTGCCGGTTGAAGATTATGATTTGGTGATCAATGATTTTGAACCGGTATCTGCCTGGGCTTGTTATATGAAAAATAAGCCTTGCATTGGGCTTAGTCACCAGGCGGCTGTGCTATCCGGCAATGCGCCAAAACCCGATGATACTGATATGATGGGCAGGCTTATCCTCAAAAATTACGCGCCGGTATCGGCACAGTATGGTTTCCATTTTTCAAAGTTTGATGCCAATATCTTCACCCCGGTAATACGCCAGCAGGTAAGGGATCAAAAGATAGCGAATAAGGGGCATTACACTGTTTACCTGCCTGCTTATGATGACAAAAGGCTGGTAAAGCGACTATCGGAGTTTAAGGATGTGCAGTGGGATGTTTTCAGCAAGCACAATAAAAAAACATTCAAACATAAAAACGTATCTATACAACCTATAGATAACGAAAAGTTTATTAAAAGTATGGCTGAAAGCGCGGCGGTACTTTGCGGTGGCGGTTTTGAAACCCCAGCCGAAGCACTTTACATGAAAAAGAAATTACTGGTTATCCCAATGAAAACACAGTATGAACAACAACTCAATGCTGCCGCTTTAAAGCAAATGGGTGTACCGGTTGTTAAAAGCCTTAAACCAAAACATAACGACATTATTTTAGACTGGATAAATAACGGCAAACCTATACCTGTAAATTATCCGGATACGACACAAGCCATACTCGACCTGGTGTTTGAAAACCATGCCAAAGCTGAGTATGCTATTGTATAATATTACTTAGTATCTAACTTAATATCTTTCGGGTCAGACAGAACCATTTCGGGTTTGCCTTTATAGTCGATGATAGTTCCGGTTACGCAAACGGCTTTACCTTTAAAATCAACTTCGGGCTGGCCTGTGAATTTACTTCTGTCTTCGCCTTTTATTACTACGGTAAGCAATTGATCGGGATGAAAGCCACCAAGATCTAAAAAAGTCATATTTGATGGCGTGATCAATTTGGTGCTGAAAACTTTACCGCAAACAGTTAAGGTTTCGCCAACGTGTTTGGCCGCGTCTTTTACATCAATCATTTTTTGTGCTGATGCATTAAAAGCTAAGAATAATGCTAAAGAAGCCAGAATAAGTATACGTTTCATGGATGATTTATTTAGATGCAAAATAGCAATTTATTAGGCTAATTATCAGGGTTGATATGTAACAAAATTAAAATGCTTTTATACTTCATTTTATAAAACCCTTGATTTTTGTTACTTTTCGTCAGATTTTAACTCGAAACATCTATCTGCTTATGTCCCTTAAAAAGTGTACGGTTCTTGCCTCATTAATTATTTGTTTTTTGTTGCTTACGCAGCTTCATACATCAGCCCAAAATCAATACGAATTAACTACCGGGTGGAAATGCCAGAAGGCAACTGCTGTAGCTGTGAATGGCACACAATTATCAAAAAGTGATTTCCCGCTTGGTTCATGGCAAGAAGCAACAGTACCCGGAACGGTATTAACTACACAACTTAACAATAAGCAAGTTCCCGATCCTTTTATCGGAATGAACAATGCACATATCCCCGACATTTACAAGGTTGGGCGCGATTATTATACCTATTGGTTTGTAAAGGATTTTAAGGAAGCAGCGCCCCAAAACAATGGTCAGGTTTATCTTAACCTGCGCGGCGTAAATTATAGCTGTAACGTTTTTTTAAATGGACACCAATTAAATGATAAGCTGCATAGCGGCATGTTTTTGCGCCAAACTTATAATATTACCCAATGGCTAAGTAAAAGCGGCAATAACCGTTTAGCTGTAATTGTTTACCCGGCCGATGTGGTAGGCAACCCAAATGGTGGACAAGGCGGCGATGGTACCATTGCACGTAACGTGAGCATACAATATACCGCAGGTTGGGACTGGATACAGCCCATCCCCGACCGTAATACCGGTATTTGGGATAAAGTGACCATCGAAAAAACCGGTGCAGTTAAGATAACCGATCCACATGTGATTACATTGGTGCCGGGTATCCGTCAGCCAGACGGGCCGCAGCAACCAGCGAACATAATAGTATCAGCGGTTGTAGAAAACGCTACAAATTTGCCGGTTAGCGGAGTATTGCAGTATATACTGGACGGGAATATAGTATCAAGCAAAGTTACCTTAAAGCCTAACTCAAAAGAGCAGGTTCAATTGCCGTATTACGTTTTAAAGAATCCAAAACTTTGGTGGCCTAATGGTTACGGGCCGCAAAACCTTTATAATTTAAAATTGCAATTTGTTACCGCAGGCAATAAAATATCCGACCAGCAAAATATTGAGGTTGGGGTTAGGCAGATAACAACAGAACGGAATGAGCGCACGGAAAGCCGCCAGATAAACGTAAACGGACAAAAGATATTTATTAAGGGTGGCGACTGGATCATATCCGACGAGATGCTGCGCTTTAGTGATAAACGTTATGATGCTGAAGTGCGTTTCCATCGTGATATGAACTTGAATTTGATTAGGGTTTGGGGTGGCGCAATAATTGAGCGACCAGAGTTTTATGCTGCATGTGATAAATACGGCATGCTGGTTTTTCAGGATATGTGGGGATCTGGTGATTGTAATGGCCGCTGGGAAGACCCGATGAAACTGGACGACCAATGGACACGCCGTAAGTATCCGGATGATCATCAGCTTTATATTAAATCTGTTGAGGACCAGGTAAAAATGGTGCGTAATTATCCATCACTGGCTATTTGGTGCGGTGGTAATGAGATTACACCTCCAGCAGATATTTTAACCGCTTTGCGGGATACTGTTATGCCTAAGTTGGACAATACCCGCTGGTTTGTAGAGTATTCTAACTCAGAAAACATGTCGCGCAATGTGTTGGGTGGCAATGGCGACGGGCCTTATGGCATTCAGCCGTTATCAGTATTTTGGGATCAGCGGACTTTTCCATTTAACTCCGAAGTTGGTTCGGTTGGGGTAAGTGATTATGAATCGTTAAAAAGATTTATGCCTAGCGCCAATATGGTTGTGCCGGAATATGATGAGGCTACAGGCAAAACCAAAACGGATTCTGTATGGGAATATCATAAGTATATTGGTTATGATGCTTCCATCAACAAATATGGCAAGCCTAAAAACGTAGAAGATTTTGCCAATAAAGCACAGTTGGTTAATTACGATCAATACCGTGCTTTGATGGAAGGTTTCAGCTCGCATATGTGGGATTGGTACACCGGCGTAATCATCTGGAAAACACAAAATCCATGGACCGCATTGCGCGGGCAGATGTATGATTATTACCTTGACCCTAATGCATGCCTTTACGGCCTGCACAACGGCAGCGAACCGCTGCACATTATGTACAACCCCGGCGATGGTATGGTGATGGTTGCCAACAATACATTTAAACCACACGCTAATATGATGATCGCGGTAAAATCATACAGTATAAGCGGCAAGGAAGAGATCATTAGTCAGGTTATTTCAGATGTGACAGCAACTACCACCAAGCGGTATTGACCTGGAAATTTTAGATATGGATAAGAAAATCATCAGTCAAAATATTTACTGGCTGGCTGATGATAAAGGCGAATATAGCGGCTTGCAGAAAATACCTGCATCGCAATTACAAACATCCGCAAAACTGCTTTCGCCGGGGAAAGTTGCTGTTACTTTAGCAAACCCAGCTGGTGCACCGGTTGCATTTTTTAATCGTTTATCGTTGGTTGATGCCCAAAATGGGAAACGTTTACTACCTGTTTTTTATAGTGATAACTATGTATCAGTTTTACCCGGCACAACAAAAACGGTGGTGATTGATTATGATGCTAAACAATATTCAAACTTGCCATTATTAAGTATAAGTGGTTGGAATTTAAAGGAACAAACCCAAACCATTGCATTGAATTAGCATTTAAAATACCTACATTTAATTATTAATATTTTGTTTTCTTGAACAAGTTCACCCCTGAAAAATTTAACAATTAAACTTTAAACATATGGAATGGTACAACTATTTAGCGGCATTTTTTTCAGGCGCATTTTTATCGAACAGCATCCCTCATTTTATTAAGGGTGTCGCTGGCGATAAATTTCCTACCCCGTTTGCAAAACCGCCGGGCAAAGGCCTGTCCCCGGCTTATGTTAATGTGTTATGGGCTGGTTTTAATATAATTGTTGGTTACCTGTTGTTCGTACACAGTAAAATACGCCCACAGAATGATCATGTTGGTAAGATTGTTTTTTTTATTGGGGTGATGGTGATGGCGTTAATGCTAAGTAAAAGTTTCACCCAAAAACATAAAGAATAGATTTATTGTCATTCTGAGCGTAGCGAAGAATCTTCTTCGATCTGCCAAGCGAGCTATGCATGTTGCAGAAGATTCTTCGTTCCACTCAGAATGACAAGGAGAGAGTAAACTTATTTTTTAATAAAATTTAGGCAACGGAATCAATTTAGTATCCTGCCTTTGGTGCCAGTATGGATATATTGGATCTACGTCACTTGCAGTATCCAACTTCTTAATCTGGTCGGTGGTAAGGTTCCATCCTACCGCGGCTAAGTTTTGTTTAAGTTGTTCTTCGTTACGGGCACCTATTACCAGGTTGGCAACTGTTGGGCGTTGTAACAGCCAGTTTAAAGCCACTTGTGGCACTGATTTACCAACCTCTTCTGCTACTTCGTCCAAAGCATCAACAATAGTGTATAGGCGCTCAAAGTTAGTTGCTGGGCCATGTGCACCACCTTTACTCATGCGAGAATCTTGTGGGATTGGTTGATCCCTGCGATATTTTCCGCTTAACCTGCTTGATGATAGCGGGCTCCATACTATAGTACTCACACCTTGATTGATACCTAAAGGCATCAATTCCCATTCAAACTCTCTGTCCAATAAAGAATAATAAGCCTGGTGAGCTATATATTTTGCCCAACCATATTTTTCGGAAACCGACAATGATTTCATTAAATGCCAGCCTGAAAAATTGGAACAAGCGATATAACGAACTTTACCGCTGGTGATCAAATCTTCTAAAGCATGTAAAGTTTCTTCAACCGGGGTATTACCATCAAAGCCGTGCATGTGGTAAACATCAATATAATCGGTTTGCAGGCGTTTAAGGCTGTCTTCGCACGATTTGATAAGGTGCAGTCGCGATGAACCATAATCGTTTGGACCATCGCCCATTTTAAAGGTTGCTTTGGTTGATATTAAAACCCGGTCACGTGCAATCCCTTCGAGGGCTTGGCCTAAAATTTCTTCGGAAGTACCGCGTGAATAAACATTAGCGGTATCAAAAAAATTGACCCCTGCATCCAAACACAAGTTTATCAGTTTCTTTGCTTCATCTAATTGTGTATCGCCCCAGGCTTTAAAAAATTCGTTTCCGCCGCCAAAAGTGGCAGTGCCGAAACTAAGTACAGGTACGTTTAGTCCTGATGCTCCTAATTGTCTGTATTCCATAAATAGATATTGTTATGTGTTTATCAAAGTAACAACAGACGAAGGAGATATTTGTCAGGTGATTTTCAGGATAAATATTACTCACCGCGACTAAGCTGGTCGCCCCTTCGTTATACGGAAGGGCGGGAGAAATTTTCCCCTCTTTGTCGCGCAGCGAAAGAGAGGGCAGGTTGAGCGGCTGAGCGAGAACCGAGTGAGTTATTACGCTAATGTATAGCGGCGAGTTTACTCACCCCGACTACGCTACGCTGGTCGCCCCTCTCTTTCGCTGCGCGATATAGAGGGGGGGGAATAATATATAAATTACTTACGCATGCATAGCGCTTTCTTCCATCCAATGCTTTACGCTGGCGTATAAATGATCGAGGTCGAATGGTTTGGCTATGAATTCATCGGCACCGTAATTGCCCAACGATTCCAGCACACGCGGGTAGCCCGAAAGCATAATTACCGGTATATGTGATGAAGTGGGATGCATTTTTAGCTGATGGCAAAGCTCGCCACCATTAATGCCGGCCAGCAAAAAATCAAGCATCACCAAGTCGGGTTGGTATTGCGTTATGCTGGTAATAATATTTTCGGTATAAGGCAACGCGGTAACATCATAGCCCTCCTGCTCCAATGCTTCTTTCAGTAAGTCGAGTGTATCGCTGCTATCGTCGACTATTAAGATGTTTTTTGACATGAAAATATATAATTGGTAGGTATTAAACGATGGATTAATTCTATTGTTTTTTAACCATTGTAAAAATAAGTGGTATTTTTTATAAATATCTAATTCTCGTGATATTTTTACATTAAGTTTTTATGAAAATGACATAAACAAACACTACAATTGTGTTATTTGAATGTTATGCGCAATATTCTATTCTTTGGAGATAGCCTTACCGCTGGTTATGGCCTTGCCGATGCCCGCAAAGAAGCCTGTCCCGCTTTAATACAGCAAAAGATAAACGCCGAAGGTTATGATTACCATGTAATAAACGGTGGCTTGAGTGGTGATACTACAAGCGGTGGATTAGCCCGGTTAGCATACTGGCTTAACCGCCCAATGGATATTTTTGTGTTGGAGCTGGGTATAAATGATATGCGCCGGCATATATCGCATGCAAAAATACACCAAAATTTGGATGCGATTGTAAAGCAGGTTAAAACTAAATACCCGGACATTAAACTGGCTTTAATGGGGATGAGGCTACCTGTAGTTATTCCTGGTTTACCTGCTGATAGTTTTAATTTGATATTTAAAAAACTAGCTGATGCACATAATATGGCTTTTGTGCCTTTTTATTTGGATGGCGTGGCGGGGCAGATGCATTTGAATATTCGGGATGGTTTGCATCCTTCGGCTGAGGGGTATAAGATTATTGCGGAGAAGATTTGGCCTGTGATAAAGGGGTTGTTGGTGAAGGATTAAGATTATTTTTTCAACAACTTCAGCATTTGCAGGTACACCATGGTGGTTAAAGTTAAGCCAATAGCCAACCCTATGCCTGAACAAACAATTCGCCAGGTAGTGTTTGAATCAATTGACCTGATAACTACAACAAAACTTAATATGGTTGCTATTAAGATCAAAAAAAATGCCGTTCTGGTTTTTTTTAGTAATTCTTTAGGTGCACCTTCTTCCATAAATTTAAGATACGAGTATTTTTAATACAAAAGCAAAATTATTTTCACGATAGCTCCGCGCTGTTTTTTACTGCCCAGGCCGCCATGCTTTGGAGTACCGGTTGAAGTTCCTGACCAGATGGGCTTAGGCTGTAGGTTACGTAGGGCGGTACAACGGGTTTAGCTTTACGGATGATGATAAAGTCGGCTTCCATTTGCTTTAAGTGCTGGATGAGCATTTTTTCGGTAATGGTGGGGATTGCTTTTTTTAGTTCGCTATAACGTTTAGGGCCACTCATTAACTGGTACAAGATAATGGGTTTCCAATACCCCCCTATTCTGTTCATAATATAGGTTACCGGGCATATATCAGCGGTAATTTTTTTGTTAGCGCTTCGGGTCGAGCTTTCTTTAATTGCTGTCATGGCTTACATACTTTGGGGTAAGTACTTGTATAAAAGTAAGTACAAATATACCTTTGTTTCATTAAATAAAAACAAAAAAATTATGAAAATTACCATAACAGGTTCGCTTGGCAATATCAGCAAACCATTAGCACAAAAATTAATCGCCGCAGGTCATCAGGTTACTATTGTTAGCAGCAATGCCGATAAAGCAACAGCCATTGAAGCATTAGGCGCAACGCCAGCTATAGGATCAGTTGAAGACGTTGATTTTTTAACCAAGGCCTTTACCGGTGCCGATGCAGTTTACACCATGGTACCACCAAATATGGTAACCAATGCATGGAAAAAATATATTGCAGGCATTGGCCATAATTATGCTATCGCTATTAAGAACGCAGGTATTAAACGCGTAGTTAACTTAAGCAGCATTGGCGGCCATTTGGCCGAAGGCGCAGGGCCAATATCGGGTATGCACTTTGTTGAAGTGGAACTTAATGAGTTGGAAGATGTCGCAGTTAGGCATTTGCGCCCGGGATTCTTCTACACCAATTTTTTACACAATGTAGATATGGTGAAAAACCTGGGCATCATCGGTGCAAACTATAAACCGGATAGCGTTATATCAATGGTATATCCTAATGATATAGCTGATGCCACGGCTGATGCTTTGCAATCTGATTTTACTGGTAAATCCCTTTACTACGTAATCAGTTCTGTACATACCAGTACTGAGGTTGCTGCCATTTTAGGTGCTGCAATTGGCAAGCCAAACTTACCGTGGGTTGAGTTTAAGGATGCGGATGTGGTTGCTGCCATGGAGCAAAACGGCGCATCGCATGATGTGGCTGTAAATTATGCTGAAATGGGTGATGTTATCAAATCCGGAAAGATAAATGAGGATTATAACAAAAGCGCCAATGTTATAAAGGGCAAAACCAGCTTTGAAGATTTCGCCAAGGATTTTGCTAAGGCATTTTAATAAATACTTAACAGGGTGGCAAATTTATGCTGCCCTGTTTAAATATTATTTTGTTTGGTTGATATAAAGCGATGCTATGTTATAATAGTTTTGTTAATTTAGAAATCAATATGAAATACCTAACCTACACAAAAGTAATTACGCTATTAGCTTTTATTATTTTGCTGCAAGGATGCAGCGATAGCCCGGGCACCTGGGCTAATGCACAAATAAGCTCTGGAAAAAGAGACGATTTTCACAAACTGAACACAGAAGTAATACAATATATTAAAGCTGATGACATGAACGGTTTAAGTATAATGATGTCGAAGGAATTAGGGGAGGATAATTATACTAACCATACCGTAAACCTGATAAACAATGCGCTTAAAGCTAATGATTACGTTTTGATGGATGAATATTACATTGTAAGAGATTCAACAAAAAGCGATACGGTTAACACTAAATCGCCAGCGGGTGCAAGAGTAGCATATAATTTGCGCTATTCGAACGCGGTAGGCTCCAAATACATTGCTTTATTTGTGCCTAAAAGTGGTTTAAGCCGGTCACTCATCAGTTTAATATATAATAAATACGATTATGGCTGGAAAATAAGCAGCCTGAATGTAGCACAGTATATGATAAATGGCAAAACCGCGCCAGAGCTTTTTGAACTGGCAAAGCAACAATTTGCCGACAATCATTTAGCGAGTGCGGTAAATACAGCTCAGCTGGCCACCATGTGCCTGCAGCCTGCCGATGTTTGGGAATACGACCAGGCAAATGATATAGGCAAGTTTTATGGGAATGTTGCGGGCCTGGCCAATGCGAAGTATAGTTTTCCATTTGTGTTAACACAAGTTAGTACGCACCCTAAAATAATTAGTATCGTTAATCAAACAAATGACGGTGGAGATTATCCTGAAATTTATTACATATCAAGCATTAAGGTAGCTGATACGGATGCGATCAAAAAAGAAAACCTTGAAGTTAGAAAGGCAATTACCGCAGTGATGCCAGGGTTAGATAAAGATAATAAATACCTGCTGTATTCTGTTACAAACAAGGTACCAAGCGCTACAGAAAATACTCCACGCTTTGATATGATTGACAGGCTCCAATAAAAACCGACCATCGAAAACGTTTTCGTAATAAACTTGCTATCAACTCTATAAATAAGTGGTAATTGTCTGCGCGTATTTTAACTTTGGGCGTCTTCATACACAACCAATTATTTATGAAAAAGTTATTGTTGCTTATAGCAATTCAAGGTGTGCTTATACAAGTATCATCGGCACAAAAAACCTCCATTTACCATAAAGGCTGGATAGATTTTAACAAGAACGGCAAAATGGACGTTTTTGAAGATCCATCACAGCCGATTGATAAACGTGTTGCCGATCTGCTAAGCCAAATGACGGTTGAGGAAAAAACGTGTCAGCTAGCAACATTGTATGGTTACAAAAGAGTTTTAAAGGAAGAAATGCCTGCTGAATCGTGGAAGAACGAGGTTTGGAAGGATGGCATTGCCAATATTGATGAGGAGCTAAATAACCTGGCTTCAAAAACAGATATGGCACCAACGCAATATAGTTTCCCGTTCAGCAAACATGCGATGGCTATTAATACCATACAAAAATGGTTTGTTGAGCAAACGCGTATGGGTATCCCGGTTGATTTCACGAATGAAGGTATCCACGGCCTGAATCATGATCGTGCCACGCCACTACCCGCCCCTATTGGTATTGGCGCAACATGGGATAAGGAATTGGTAAGATTAGCGGGTGATGTGGTTGGCCGCGAAGCACGAGCCTTGGGGTATACCAATGTTTATACGCCGATATTAGACCCTGCCCGCGATCAGCGTTGGGGACGTACAGTTGAAACTTATGGCGAAGACCCTTATCTGATTGCTGAACTAGGCAAGCAGATGTGCTTAGGCGTACAGGAAGAAGGCGCGGCATCAACCTTAAAACACTTCGCGGTTTATAGCGTGCCGAAAGGCGGAAGAGATGGCGCAGACAGAACAGACCCTCATGTTGCACCACGTGAAATGTATGAATTATACCTCTACCCTTTCCGCAGGGTGATACAGGAGGCACATGCTATGGGTGTAATGAGCAGCTACAACGATTGGAACGGCGAGCCGATAACCGGCAGCTATTTCTTTTTAACTGAATTATTGAGGCAGAAATTCGGCTTTAATGGCTATGTGGTTTCAGATAGTGAAGCGGTTGAGTTTTTGTATAGCAAACACCATGTGGCAAGTAGTCCGGAGGATGCAGTCAGGATGGCTATTGAAGCGGGGCTGAATGTGCGCACCAATTTCACCATGCCGCAAACTTATATTATGCCTTTGCGGGATTTGGTTAAGAATGGTAAGGTTTCTATGAAAACTTTGGACTCGCGCGTAGCGGATGTGCTGCGGGTGAAGTTTGAGTTAGGTTTGTTTGATGAGCCTTATGTTAAAGACCCTAAAGCGGCTGACAAATTAGTTCATAATGCTGAGGCTGACAGCATGAGCATAAAAATGAACCGTGAGAGCATGGTGTTATTGAAGAATGAAGGCAACCTATTACCGTTGGATAAAAATAAATACAAACATATTTTGGTAGCCGGTCCGCTGGCTATGGAAACGAGCTATGCCATCAGTAGGTACGGACCATCGCATAACCCGGTGACGACCGTTTATGACGGGATAAAAAATTATGTTGGCAACAATGCAACCGTAAGCTATGCTAAAGGTTGCGATATTGTAGATGCCACCTGGCCGGAAAGTGAAATTATTGAAACACCGCTAACCGATAAGGAACAAGCAGATATTAATGCAGCGGTTGAAGAAGCCAAAAAATCGGACATTGTGATTGTTGCCGTTGGCGAAGGCGCTGAACAGGTTGGAGAAAGCTTATCACGTACAGGATTGAACTTACCGGGCAGGCAATTGAAATTGGTACAGGCTTTACAAGCAACAGGCAAACCGGTGGTTATGGTGATGATAAACGGGCAACCGCTAACCATCAACTGGGAAAACAAATACGTGCCTGCTATTTTGGAGGCATGGTTCCCAAGCCCGCAGAGTGGTAAGGTTATAGCCGAAACTTTGTTTGGCGATAATAACCCGGGTGGCAAGTTATCTATTACCTTCCCGAAAACGGTTGGGCAGATTGAGATGAACTTTCCGTTTAAACCAAGCTCGCAGGCTCCGCAAAGCGGTAAAAATGGATGGGGACATACCAGTGTTGATGGGGCGTTATATCCGTTTGGTTATGGTTTAAGCTATACTACGTTTGATTACAGCAATCTGCAGGTATCGCCTGAAAGTGAAAAAGGTCAGGCTGATGTGGAGGTAACCGTTGATGTGACCAATACAGGCACGCGCAAAGGTGATGATGTGGTTGAGCTTTACCTTAAACAGGAACTAAGCGATGTAACTGTTTACGATTATGATCTGCGTGGATTTACACGTGTAAACCTTGCCCCGGGAGAAAAGAAAACGGTACATTTCACTTTGCACCCTGATGATTTAACTATACTGGATAAAAACATGAACTGGACTATTGAGCCCGGCAAATTCAAGGTGATGATAGGAAGATCATCAGAGGATTTGGTTTTGAATAAGGAATTTGTGGTGGAGTAATTTAAGCGTGGACGCTTAAATTATCGTTCGGTCAAGTGTGGACACTTTACCGGGCGATTGCCCCTTAGCATGAATAACAGCCAATCCAAGTGTCAACACTTG
>Ga0302312_10001579_pt1 | contig 13651 bp, 4 predicted proteins | sample III_Palsa_N2_1_FD_200529 | JGI IMG/M metagenome (GOLD analysis project Ga0302312, IMG submission 200529) | Peat permafrost microbial communities from Stordalen Mire near Abisko, Sweden - III_Palsa_N2_1 | ecosystem: Environmental > Terrestrial > Soil > Palsa > Peat permafrost | place: Sweden... | reverse complement strand
TGGGCTTCCATCTTGTTCAGTATCTCTATCTGCTTTTTACCCATTGCTTTACGCAAAACGTCGGCATCGCCCTTACTAAAGCCTGCCAGTTTTTGCGATAAGAGCATCACCTGTTCCTGGTAAACGGTAATACCGTAGGTTTCGCCCAGGTATTCCTCCATATCGGGTAAATCGAACGCGATAGGCTCATAACCATGCTTACGCTTAATAAACAGCGGGATATACTCTATCGGACCCGGGCGATACAGGGCGTTCATGGCTATCAAATCCTCAAACTTATCGGGCTTCAGATCGCGCAGGTACATTTGCATACCATCACTTTCAAACTGGAAGGTACCGTTGGTATCGCCACGCTGATAAAGCTCAAATGTTTTTGTGTCATCAAGCGGGATATAATCTATATCGATAACAACTCCATGGTTTTGCTTGATCATCTGCAAGGCGCCTTTAATAATGGTCAGGGTTTTAAGGCCCAAAAAGTCCATCTTAATAACGCCTGCATCCTCAATTACACGCCCATCATACTGGGTAACCAGCAGGTCGGAGTCCTTAGCAACGGCAACCGGCACAATATCGGTAAGGTCATAAGGCGCTATGATGATACCGGCAGCGTGTACACCCGTGTTACGAATGGAACCCTCCAGCTTTGCAGCCTCCCTGAGTACAATACCACGGAGATCTTTCCCCTCATAAATACTTTTTAATTCGGGTACCTGATCTATCGCCCCCTGTAAGGTGATGCCTAAAGTATCAGGCACCAGTTTCTTCATTAAGTTCACTTCAGATAGCGGCATATCCAGCACACGGCCTACATCCTGTATACTGGTACGTGCAGCCATGGAACCATAGGTAATGATCTGCGCTACCTGATTTTTACCATATTTTTCAACAACATAATCAATTACCTTCTGCCTGCCTGCATCGTCAAAATCCGTATCAATATCGGGCATTGATTTACGATCGGGGTTCAGGAACCTTTCGAACAGGAGATTATATTTAAGCGGATCGATATTAGTAATACCAATACAATACGCTACCACCGATCCCGCTGCCGAACCACGGCCCGGACCAATAAACACTCCCATATCGCGGCCTGCCTTGATGAAATCGGCAACGATTAAAAAGTACCCTGCAAAACCCATGGTACGGATGGTGAACAGCTCAAAATTGATACGCTCCTCAGCCTCCGGCGATATATCTACATAACGATTCTTCGCGCCTAAAAAGGTAAGGTGTTTCAGGTATTCCCACTGGTTCAGCGTATCCGAATCAGGGGTCATATCGCTATGGATCTTAAATTCAGGCGGAATAACGAAATTGGGCAGTAAAATATCACGCTTTAATTTCAGCGTTTCTACCTTGTCAACTATCTCGTTGGTATTATCTAATGATTCAGGCAGGTCATTAAACAGCTTGCCCATTTCTGCCTGGGTCTTAAAGTAAAACTGATCGTTGGGGAAACCGAAACGATAACCCTTGCCACCTTCTTCATCGGTAGCAATGGGGGTGCTCTGCATATCGCCGGTATTCACGCACAGTAAAATATCATGCGCGTTGGAGTCCTGCTGATCCACATAATGCGAATCATTGGAGCAGATCACTTTTACATTATATTTTTTAGCATATTTAAGCAGCACGTTGTTAACGGTATGCTGCTCGGGGATATCGTGGCGTTGTAACTCTATATAATAGTCTTCGCCAAAAAGATCGAGCCACCATTTAAATTCCGCCTCGGCTTCTTCTTCGCTTTTACGCAATATAGCTTGTGGAACACTTGCACCTATACAGCAAGTGGTAGCAATAAGCCCTTTGTGGTATTTTAATATCAGTTCCTTATCAACACGGGGCCATTTGCTGTACAGGCCCTCCATATAACCTAATGAACATAGCTTAACCAGGTTTTTATAACCTTCGGGATTTTTGGCTAATAATAACTGGTGGTGCCTTACATCCTTTTTCTCCTTGGTGAACTGTTTTTTGTGCCTGTCTTCAACCACATATAGCTCGCAACCAACGATGGGCTTCACGTTATGCTTACCGGCTTCGGCAACAAACTTAAACGCGCCGAACATATTCCCGTGGTCGGTAATAGCCAGGGCTTTCATACCATCAGCAGCTGCTTTTTTATATAGTTTACCTATATCAGCGGCCCCATCAAGTAATGAAAATTGAGTATGTACGTGTAAATGCGAATAATCCGGCATAGCAATCCCTGTAAATTTATTGGAGAAATACAAAGTTACCAAAAAACAACTTGTGGTGTATAGTTGTTGATAATTCAGTTTTAGCCGAGCACATATTATTGCCCTGTATTATTATTTGAAAAAATACATATTTATAGGAGAGTTTTTAAACAGGTTTACCTAACAACTGTTTTTTTAGCATACTAATTGCATATATTTAATAGCAGCAATCTTTACCCTTGAAAATCATAAAAATTTGGCACGAATTGGACGTATAGTACTAAAAACAGTTCTTTGGATAATTGCAGGTGTCATCTTCCTGGTGTTGCTTGTAGTTATTTTGATACAGGTACCTGCTGTGCAAAATTTTGCCAAAAATAAGGCCGTTACTTTTTTACAAAATAAGATCCACACAAAAGTTAAGATAGGACACATTAGTTTAGGCCTGCCGAAGCTGATCGTATTGGAAGATGTTTACTTTGAGGACCAGCATCGTGATACCCTGATAGCAGGTGAGAAACTGAAGGTTGATATCAGCATGCTAAAACTGCTGCACCACCAGGTGGAGGTGAATGAGATTAACCTGGAAGGCATAACCGCCAACATCAGCCGTAATAAGGATAGTGTTTTTAATTTCGATTATATAACCAAAGCATTCGCGGGCGAGCAGAAGAAGGAGCCCAAGCCTACGGATACCAGTTCATCCATGAAATTCTCGGTTGATAAGATCATTCTCGACAGGATAAAGATCAGTTATAATGATAAGATCACAGGTAACGATGTAAGTTTTAACCTGGGCCATTTTGATACCCGCATTAAGGATTTTGATATGGATAAAATGAAATTTACCATACCAAAGATCACCCTCTCAGGCTTTAACGCGCGCATTATTCAAACTGCTGTACCGCCATCAAAAACGCCAGTTGATACAACTACCAAGCCGCTGAACATGACGCTTAACCTCGGCACTATTGATATATCAAAGATCAATGTGGTATATCGTACGGATACCATGGCTGCCAATGTGAACCTGGGCAGTTTGGTGGTGGAGATGAACAAGATCGACCTTAAAAACCAGAACGTAGGCATCAAATCAATCAACCTGAGTGATACCAAAGCAGGTATCACCTTTGCGCAACCCGAAGCCGCTAAAAAAGTAGTTGTTAAGGAGATTAAAAAGATAAACACGATGGCCAAACCGGCAAACAGCACCAAAGGCTGGTCGGCATCACTGGATAAGATCACTTTTGTAAACGATAACATTAAGTTTGATAACAATGGGCAAAAGCCGCTGAAAAAAGGGCTCGACTTCGCCCACATGAACATCAAGGATCTGAATGCTGACGCGCAAAACATTGTCTACAATCCCGACACCATTTCAGGTAAAATAAACTCCTTTACTTTTAGTGAAAAGAGCGGACTGGCTATTAAAAAATTTCACACCACATTTTTCTACGGCCCTAAAAATTCTTATCTGAACGACCTGTATGTAGAAACCCCGCAATCTGTCATACAAAAGCAGTTACAGGTTAGCTACCCTTCCATCGCATCATTAAGTACCAATTTGGGCGCTTTGTATGTGAATGCCAATTTAGATGGCAGTCGCTTAGGGTTAAAAGATGTGTTATTACTGATGCCGACCATGGCGACAATGGAACCTTTCGCGCATTCGCCAAACGCGGTGTTCAGGATTAATGGCCGGGTAACTGGCAAGGTAAATGACCTGAGTATCCCTAATCTTGAGGTACGTGGATTAAGTAATACCCACATCCTGGCATCAGCAAAAATGCGTGGTTTGCCCGATGTAAATAAGGCATACTTTGATCTTACGATAAAAGATTTCAATACCAGCAGTGCCGATATTAACAAGCTGGTTCCAGCCGGTACGATACCTGCCAGTGTAAGTATACCGCAGACCATGAACCTGAAAGGCACCTTTAAAGGCGGTATAAAAACCTTCAATACCAAAATGGCCCTGCGTTCCAGCTATGGCGCGGTTGACCTTACCGCCAACATGCAGAATGGCAATAATAAAAAGATCGCCGCTTACTCGGCAAACATAAAGGTAAACGATCTGAACGTTGGCGCGCTCAGCAAGCAACCGCAAATGGCGGGTAAGGTAACACTTGCCGCAAATATTAAAGGTACCGGGCTCGACCCAAAAACTGCGAACTTGCAGTTCAGCGGCGATGTAGTATCGGCCTATGTTAAGGGATATACTTATAAAAATTTAAAGCTGAGTGGCACATCGCATAACGGTAATTATACCGCCAAAATGCTGATGAAAGATCCAAACATCAACTTCAGTCTGGATGCCAAGGCTAATATGAACAAGAAGTATCCATCAATAAATGCTACTTTAACGGTGGATAGCATCAACCTTAAAAATTTGAATTTCACGAAGGATGAAATGCGTTTTCATGGTAAAATAGTAGCCAACGTTCCTACTGCTGACCCCAATTATTTAAATGCTGATATTGAGGCCACCGACCTGCTGATCGTAAATAAGGCACAGCGCATAAAAGTAGATTCGATGAGTTTGATCTCTACCGCCAATGCCGATAGCAGTACGCTTAAATTTAAAACACAAATGCTTACCGCGCACCTGGCAGGTAAATATAAACTCCCGGAGATTGGCGCGGCTTTGCAGGATGTAATTGACAAATATTACAACACTTCTGCGGCAAGCGGCAAAACAAAGGCTAAATATTCGCCTGAGAATTTTGTGTTTGATATCCATATAGCCAAAACGCCATTGATGGTGCAGTTCCTGCCCGATCTTAAACAGTTAACGCCTATACTTATCAACGGCCACTTCAACAGCCAAACCGGCGACCTGGCCTTAAATGGTGGGTTAACAAAAATGGTTTATGGCGCTAATGATATCAGCAACTTAAAAATAGCTATCAACACCGGCAACAACGCGCTCAATTATAGTTTTACTGTTGATGATATAAAGGTTGGTTCATCATTCGATCTGCTCTATACCGCCATCACTGGCAGCGCGCAAAATAACAAATTGAATATTGACGCGCAGATACATGATGCTGCGAAAAAAGAGCGTTTCCATCTGGCCGGGGTAGTAAGCGCTTTAGAGAACGAATACCAGTTTAGCTTCCTGCCCAATGGCCTGATGCTGGATTATGAACCATGGACAGTAGGTGCTGATAACTTTATTCAATTCGGTGGTAAAGGTATACTGGCTAAAGATTTCAGCCTGACCAATAATAACCAGGAGCTCAGTATAAACAGCGATTCACAAACAATGAACTCGCCACTTACGGTTAGTTTTAAGAATTTCCATATCGAAACCCTTACCCGCATAGCCCGGCAGGATTCGTTACAGGTTGGCGGCGTAATTAATGGCGATGCACATGTAAGCAACTTCCAAACCTCGCCTGTGTTTACTACGGCATTAAATATTAACGATTTCAGCTTTAAGGGCGATACCGTTGGCAACATCGCCATAAAAGTTAATAACCAAACTGCCAATGCCTATGCTGCCAATGTAAGCATCACCGGCAAAGGTAACCAGGTTGACCTGGATGGCGTTTACTATACCCAACCCGACAGTCGCTTTGACCTTAACCTGAATATCGTTTCGCTGAACATGAAGAGTATTGAAGGCTTCAGTTTTGGCAATATTAAAAATGCCAGTGGGGATATTACCGGGAAAATGAAAATTTCGGGCACAACAACGGCTCCTGAAGTTAGGGGTGATATCAATTTTAACAAAGTCGGGTTTAACGTATCCATGCTGAATTCCTACTTCAGCATGCCAAATGAAAGCATCACTTTTAACAACGATGGCATCCTGTTCAATGATTTTACTTTGGTTGATTCAACCGGGAATAAAGCTGTTGTTACGGGTAACATCTACACAAAAACATATACTGATTTTGCTTTCGCGCTTAATATCAAAATGGACAACTTCAGAGCGGTTAATTCAACACAAGCCGACAATAAACTGTTTTACGGGAAACTATACCTGAACAGTAATATTAAGATTGGCGGCAATATGGATAAGCCTATTGTTGATGCTACCATCACCGTTAACGACAAAACGGATATGACCTTTGTATTGCCCGAAGATGACCCGAGTGTTGAGGACCGGCAGGGCGTAGTAGAAGTTATAAATGAACACGCGCCGCAATTGGATTCGCTGCTGATGGCCCGGCAATTGGACTCGCTTAAAGGGCTGGATGTAAATGCGACTATCAATATCAGCAAAGCTGCCAATTTTACTATTGTAATAGATGAGCGCAATGGTGATGTAGTGCAAATTAAAGGCGAGGCGCATTTAAATGGTGGTATCGACCCAAGCGGTAAAACAAGCTTAACGGGTACATATACGGTTGAGCAGGGTTCGTATAATCTTTCGTACGCTACTGTAAAACGTAAATTCCTTTTCAAAAAGGGAAGCACCATCACCTGGACTGGCGACCCAACCAGCGCTGATATAAACCTTACTGCGGTTTATGTGGCTAACGTACCCCCTATCGACCTGGTGAGCCAACAGTTGGGTGGCGACCAGACCACCACTACCATGTACAAACAAAAGCTGCCGTTTAATGTCGACCTGAATTTAAAGAACCAACTCTTAAAGCCTGATATCAGCTTTGACATTGTATTGCCCGACAGCACTTACAGCGTATCGCCGGATGTGATACAAACCGTTAATACACGCCTAACACAAATTCGCCAGGACCCTAATGAGATGAATAAACAGGTACTGGGCGTACTGGTACTTGGGCACTTTATTGGTGATAACCCGCTGCAAAGTCAGGGTGGCAGTACTGGTATTAATGGCGCTATCCGCAGTAGCGTAAGCAGCTTACTATCCGATCAGCTGAATAAACTGGCGGGTAACCTGATAGGTGGTATCCAGTTAAGCTTCGACCTGACTTCGGGGGCAGACTATTCAACCGGAACCCAGCAAAACCGTACGGACCTGAATGTAGGTTTATCAAAACAATTTTTAAATGACCGCATTACAGTTACAGTAGGTAATAACTTTAACCTGGAAGGACAAAACCAGCCGGGGCAGAAAACTACCGATCTGGCGGGTAATATATCCGTAAATTATAAGATCACCCAGGATGGCCGCTACATGGTGCGCGCTTACAGGCGTGATGAGTTTATCGTGATTGAAGGGCAGGTGGTTGAAACCGGCGTGGGCTTTACCATAACCTATGAGTACAACCGCTTTAAGGAACTGTTCAGGAAAAAGACGCAACAGGAAAAGACTTTAGAGAAAGATTATAAGGATAAGCAGAAAGAGCAAAATAAAGAAAAGAAGCAGGCCGAAAAAGAACACGATCAGCAGGTAGATAATACGCAACCGGCAGATCAGCCTGCACAACAAAAACAAACATCCAACTAACGTATATGGCTAAGTTTAAATATCTGTTTATTTTTTTATTGGTCGCTTTTATAAGCGCCTGTAGCACCACTAAATACCTGGCGCCCGGGCAAAAGCTATATGATGGCGGCGAGGTAAAGATCACAGATAAGCAAAACACAACAAAGGCTGAAGCCAAAGCACTAACTACAGAATTGAATGGATTGTTAAGGCCTCAACCTAATTCAAAAATTTTGGGACTGCGTTTTAAGCTTTGGGTATACGATAAAACCAAGACTAAAAAAGAAAGAGGTTTAAGGCATTATTTAAATACCCATATAGGCGAGCCACCTGTTTTGGTAAGTTCGGTTGATATGGATAAGAACAGCAACATATTACAAAACAGGCTGCAAAACGAAAGTTACTTTTTAGCGCAGGTGAACGGCGATACCGTTAGCAAGAAGAAATCATTTATATCAAAAGCTGTTTACACCATACAAACCGGGCCCGCTTATCATTACAATAAAATTGTGTTCCCTGGGGCTAAAGATAATGACCTGGATACCGCGGTTGCTGGCACAGTTAACCAAACTCTTTTAAAGGTTGGTGACAAATACAATCTTGATATTATTAAGGCTGAACGGATCCGGATTGATGCTAAGCTAAAAGAAAGAGGCTTTTATTATTTTGCGCCTGAAGACCTGATCATGCGTTACGATAGCACCATAACCGGGCACAAGGTTGATATGTTTGTAACTATTAAGCCTACTACTCCCGATCAGGCGAGGTGGATCTATAAGATCAGGAATATTTATGTGTACTCCAGGTATTCATTAAGGGATACCTCCGTTAACCCTGATTCTGCTACCAAATATGCCTGGTATCATGTTATTGACCGCAGAAAGACCGTACATCCTTATGTATTTAAAAACACGGTATTGCTGCATCCGGGTGATACTTATAACCGTACTGAACACACCAATAGCTTAAACCGTTTTATTGAACTGGGACCGTTTAGCTATGTAAAAAACAGGTTTGATGATGTAACCCCCGATTCGCCTTTTTTGGATGTGAGTTATTACTTAACCCAATACAAAAAGAAATCGCTTAGTGCTGAAATAATCGCGCGGCAAACATCGGCCAATTACGATGGTACACAGATAAACCTGACCTTCAGGAATAAAAACACCTTTAAGGGAGCTGAGTTATTTACGATAAATCTGTTTACGAGTACTGATAAGCAATTTGGCAGCTACCATAATGGGTACGATGTTTATCAGTTTGGTATCCAGCCATCCATATCATGGCCAAGGTTTATAAGTCCGTTTAACGTTACTACCGATAATGCCTTTATACCGCGAACTATATTGACAACAGGTTACACTTATATTGATCGCCGGCAACTTTATACATTAAACTCATTTAACGCATCGTGGGGGTATCAATGGAAACCTAACCTATATAAAACATACCAATTTAACCCTCTTGAGGTAACTTTGGTTGATGCTGCTAATGTTACCAAGCTTTACCTGGATAGTATTCATAACACACACAACCCAACACTAGCGCACGTAATAAACAACCAATTTACTATTGGCCCAAGTTTTACTTACACGTATGATAATACAGGAGATGATTTCAGGACCAATACCATGTATTACAATACAAAGCTTAGCCTTTCGGGTAATCTTTATGGTATTATAACGGGTGCAGATACTTTAGCTGGAAAACCAAAAAAATTATTTGGGGCAACTTTTGATCAGTATACGAAGTTAGAGAACGAAATAAGATTTTTTCATAAACTTAGTCCTAACAGTAAGCTTGCTGCACGGTTTTTAGTTGATGTAGGTGTTCCTTATGGCAACTCAACTATATTGCCTTACACACAACAGTTTTTTATTGGTGGCCCTAACAGCTTACGTGGGTTCCAGGCGCGGTCAATAGGTCCAGGGTCGTACTATCCACCATCAACAGTTACAGGTGCCAGTGAGTTTTTGCCGGATGAATCGGGAGATATAAAGATCGAGGCCAATATAGAATACAGGCCCAAGCTATTTAGTATAGTTGAGGGCGCGCTATTTTTTGATACCGGTAATATATGGATGATGAGGCCACATGACGGGCTGCCCGGTGCCGCGTTCGGTAAAAACTTCCTTACTCAATTTGCAGGTGATGCCGGTTTTGGTCTGCGTTTTAACCTTACCGTATTGATTTTACGTACCGACTTTGGCTTCCCGCTTTTCGAGCCGGCTCAAAAAACATTTGGGGTTGTTGACGGTGTAAATTATGACGATGCAAAATGGCGCGGGTCAAACATGGTGTTTAACCTGGCAATTGGCTATCCGTTTTAATTGCTTTTACAACTGAACGGATCATATTTGCTCGATTATTGAATAATTTTACATAATTGCTGATTTAGTTTTAACTTTATTTGTCTTGACCAATTTATGTGCCGTGCACATGCTCAACCTTAAATAATTTGATACTAAGCAAATGGATCGTCCGCAAAAAAGTAGAACGATTATAATTATTAGCCTGTTTATTATGGCTGTAAGTGTGATATGCATGCTTGGCCGGGCATATCATAACGCTAATATTCAGCATATTGCCATATTTGATGTTTTTAAATTTAATGCGGCCCTATGTTTCTTTTTGTTCAGCGGCGCTTTACTACTTTTTCAATACCGGCTTCCTAAATATAATACCTTGCTCTTTTTTGTATTATCAATTTTGGGTACAACAATCGGGCTTATCACGCTGTTCCAATTTATATTCCATTTTAATACAGGCATTGACCAATTATTTGCAACAGATACTGCAACATTAGCGCCTTTATCTCCGGGGCGTATGGCCTATAATTCGGCCATCAATTTTTCGTTGCTTGGCATAGGCATGCTGGCGCTTACGGCTAATAAGCGCGCAATTAATATCGCATCACAATATATTTTTCATTTAGTTAGTATCATATCTGTTATCGTATTAATTGGATTACTGTACGGCGCATCTTTATTTTATACGCTGTTTTATATAACCTCAATGCCTGCGTTTACAGCATTCTTTTTCCTTATCTTATCGGTTGAGGCATCGTTACTAAACCCATCAATCGGCCTTGCCCGGCTTTTTACAGGTAAGCGTATCGGCAACCAAACGGCAAGGCGACTCTTCAGCCTCATTATTTTAATGATCATTATTTTTGGCTCATTAAAGGGCGAAACCGAACGTTCACAATTATTTTCATCAGTAAACGTCGGCTTATCTATACTTGCTATCTGCTTTTTACTGGTAAGCCTTGCCCTGGTGTGGAATACGGCTATCTGGTTAAATAAAATAGATAAGTTACGTTATTCAGCTGAATCTGAGGTGAAATTGATGAATGCCGAACTGGAACAAAGAGTAGAAGAACGCTCCGCCGAGATCAGAAAGAGCGAGGAGCAATACCATTCGCTTATTGAGCAGGCGTCTGACGCTATTTATGTGATCGACAATAACCGGAATTTCACCTATGTAAACGCCAATATGTGCCGGATGACAGGCTATACCCGCGACGAACTTTTGAAATTAAACGTAATCAATCTGGTTGATGCGGCAGAGATAGAAGATGCTCCCCTTCCCCTACTTAACAGTTATATTGGGAAAGAAGCAAGTGAGCATACTTTCATACGCAAAAGCGGAGAACCTTTTATAGCCGAGATAAATGTAAAGGTATTCCCTGATAACCGTGTGATGGTTATTGTGCGTGATATTACAGTTAGGAAAAAGATTGAGACTGAACTTCGGGAAGCTGAATTAAGATTCAGGACCATTGCTGATAAATCAATGGTGGGTGTATATATTGTACAAAAAGGAAAGTTCACATATGTAAATCCACGCTTTGCCGAGATCTTTGGGTATGAGCCTGAAGAATTGATGAATACAGTACCGCTTGAAACTATTATTGCCGAAGAATACCGTGATATTACCACCGAAAATGTAAAACGCCGTATGACTGGTGAAGTGGAGAGCGTAAATTATGAAACCAAAGGCAGAAGAAAAGATGGTACTACCAATTGGGTGGAATTTTATGGCAGCAGGGCAATAATTGGGGGCGAACCAACCATAATAGGCTCGATGATAGATATTACCGAGCGTAAAAAGGCCGAGGAAGAATTGAGATCATCTGAACTGAAGTATAAGCTGCTTTTTGAAAGTAACCCGATGCCTATGTGGATGATTGCCAAGGATGATCTTTCGATAATTGATGCTAACCAGGCTGCTATAAAACATTACGGTTATACAAAGGATGAGCTTTTACAAATGAGCGTAAAATCAATGCGGCCTAAAGAAGATGAGGAGTTGCAGCTGGAGGGTTATTTGAAAGAGATGGACCTGGATTCGGCGCAAAGGATTGTGAGGCATTTGAAGAAGGATGGCTCTGTGATGTATATACAATTAATATCGCATGATATTATATTTGAAGGTCGCCCTGTTAGGTTATCATTAACAAATAATATTACGGAACGGCTTAAAGCAGAAGCCTCACTTCAAAAATCAGAAGCCAACCTGCAAACCATTTTAAAAACGACTGATACCGCCTACGCGCTGTTCGACCAGGATCTAAGTGTACTTACATTCAACCATAAGGCGGCCGAATTTGTTAAAGCGCAACTTAACAAAACACCTGAAAAAGGCGATATGCTCAGTGACTATTTCCCCGAAAATACATTTCCCCGTTTAAATAAATTTGCCCATGAAGCTTTAGAAGGGCATAATGTTAACTATGAGATAGATTACCCCCAGCCGGATGGTTCGGTATTATGGTATTATGTAAGGCTTTTCCCGATAACTAATGATAATAAAGAGATTTTAGGTATGCTGATGGGCTTGTACGACATAACCGAACGGAAGAATGCGGAACAAGACCTGAAAAGTGCTTACGAACGTATCCAAAATCATATAGATAGTATAAGAGATATGGCCTGGAAACAGTCGCACCTTATGCGTAGTCCGCTGGCTAATTTAAAGGGGTTGACATATATATTAAAAAACGATAATTCAGACAGAACGGCACTCGAGCACATACAAACCGAACTCGAAAGGATGGATGCCATCATTATTCAAATGGCCGAAGATGCATCAAATCACGATGATGAATAGATAATTAAGCATGAGATTTTCAGTACCCTTACATATTATTGATCTGCACGAAGATGGTTTTCATCCGCTACTGGATATAACTGTATTTAATAAACCATTTAAGGTAGTACTCGATACAGGTGCTTCAAAAACAGCTTTTGATAAGAATCTGTTACTCGAAGTCAATGAAATTGCCTTATTAAACGCCAGCGATAAGCTTTCAACGGGTTTAGGCACAAATACTATGGAATCATTTACGGCTACCATTCATGACATGGCCATTGGCAAGCTAAAAATACCCGAGTTTGATGTAGCCGTGCTCGACCTATCTACCATAAACATCGCCTATGAGCAAATGGGCCATCCGCAGGTATTGGGGGTAATAGGTGGCGATATACTAATGCAATATAAAGCGGTGATTGATTATGGCAAACAGGTGATAAAGTTTAAAACTTAGGCACTAAAACTGGCCTGAATATCATCCCTATAAACTCTGTAAAAGTTAACTGAATGTAACGTGATAATCACACAGAAAAGAATCATGAAAACTACGGTTAAAGTAGCTTTAACTGGGTCGGCATTTCTGAATGAATTCGTACCCTCAAATATAAAACCTATGATCAAGATTGGCCCCTTGTTTAGCCATCTATAAAATCCTGTTTTGACAGATCTTTTTGGCGTACCAGTAACAGGATGAGCTTTTATCTGTTTTGCAAGTTGCAATAAAAAAGGAACAAATCTTATTAACAGCAGCATAACCAAGTACTCCCAAAAAGTAAACCACGGCTGTTTAAACAAGCAATAGAGCGTTAAAGTAAAAAGCGCCAATATAATTACCCCTGGAAATTTTAAGCTTTCAATGGCATAACTGAAATATTTCTTCTGCATTTCAGCAAATACAGCACGCTGGTAATTTTGCTCAATTAAACGCATCCCTGCTATCCCGCCAAAATTCTTCTCTATTATTTCTTCGCTTGCATTATCGAATGAAATACCAACAGGCAGGGCTTCAACA
>Ga0302312_10001577_pt1 | contig 13665 bp, 13 predicted proteins | sample III_Palsa_N2_1_FD_200529 | JGI IMG/M metagenome (GOLD analysis project Ga0302312, IMG submission 200529) | Peat permafrost microbial communities from Stordalen Mire near Abisko, Sweden - III_Palsa_N2_1 | ecosystem: Environmental > Terrestrial > Soil > Palsa > Peat permafrost | place: Sweden... | reverse complement strand
TTGGTTGAATCCTGTGTCGAAACTCCAGGGGTTTGAGGTGCAGGCGCAGGCTGCGGAGCAACCTGCCCTTCCAGCAGCGATCCTGCACAGATCACGAAGGTGAATGCGCTCAAAAACGCAATGGTCCTACCAACTCTCGCTCTCACTTTTTTCCCTCGGGAGTAGCAAATTTTTGATCACTCCGCTGTGATCCATTGAGAACTTCAACCGTGTACACGGACGGCGCCGCCTTGTGGACAACGACGGCTGCGGGCCGCGCCTTGGCCTTGGGCGCATTCTTGTCTTCAAACAAGTTGCTCACAACGGTACCCGGCGGCTCGGCAATCTGCGTATCCAGAGGATTGCGCAGCACCAGCTGGATGTGCGTCTGGCTGCTGGCCAGGCTGAGAATCTCTGCCTGTTCCGGAGAAACCAGCAGATTCACGACCTGCACCTGCTGCGGCTTGCCCTCGTTGTCCTTCTGAATATCAGTGCCGGCCGAGAGGACCTGAATGTTCTGCAGCAGCGTCTTGACCTTCTGTCCGGTAGTCTGATTTGCATTCTGCATGTTGGGAGGAATGCCCGAAATCAGCACATCCACTCGCATGCCGGGGGTTACAAACCCGGCAACACCCACAACCTCGTCCACCTTGACAGCGCAGGCTCTCATCCCATCGGGAATCGTCGCCGCCAACCCGCCACCGGAACCTACAGGCGCCAGGCGGCTTTCAAGGATCGGTTCTCCTTGATAAAGGTCCGAAATCACCCCGCGTCCAGCGGCCTGTTCCGGCTTGAGAATGGCGCCTTTGGGGAGTGGGCCCGCAACCTCGATGGTGGTGAGATTTGCCGGCGTGAGAAGCGTTCCAAGTTTAAAGTCCGCCGCCGCCGCGACAATGCGCGTGGTCGCCGCCTGATGCGTTGCCGCATTCAGTCGAGCGCCAACCACTCGCCAAACCAGAAATGCGCAAATGGCGGCAATGACGAAAGCACTTGCGAGGATAGTGAGCAGTCTACGATTCATTCGTAATCCTATGGACCTGGCTTTGCGGCCAGCTCCGCCTTCCGCCCTTCTATGGCAATTGCCTTGCCAAAGTGGATTAGAGCGGATTTCGCGCCGAATCAGAGATTTAGATCACGAAACTCCCGGCAAGTGTGAACGCGTGTATACCAATCGCTCTTCCTGTGTAGCCGCGTAGACACGGTTCATCGAAACTAGGCCTTTTCTCAAAGATTTAGCGCGCGCGTATATGGCCTATAAATTGCAGTGAACGAAAGGAAGCATCTCAGCCGCATGGAAGGCCCTTGATCGCAGCCCAGGCTTCGGCCAAAAGCCAACACTTCGGACCTCGGCAGCTCCGTTCGCATCTCCCGACGCCCAATTGCAAAGAGAACCTTGCAGTCACAGAACTTCGGCAATCACCGCGACTCAATTCCAAAATGCAGCCAATAGCAACAAGACCGCCGGAACAAACCCACCGCCGCTCTGAGCGGATGACGGCGCATGCTGCGCAAATTGCGGAGTTGAACTGATCATGGGCGCTAACAATATGATCACCATCTTCTCGGAACCTCAGCAGTCGACCGCGTATCCCACGACATTTGTCGTTTCCGCCCTCGTGCATGGCTCCCTGCTCGCCCTGCTGACCTTCAACGTGGTCCATGCCCACCACATCATCGAGCGATTTCCAGAGACTCGATTCTCCTTACGTGTCCTTGATTTTCACAGCAATGAGCCCCAGGCCCGGCAGTCATCAGGGGGTGGCATCGTCTATCGCGGTCCTCAGCCGGCGCCACGCAAGCTCGCTCAGGGCGGAAGTTCCGGTGGTTCGCCCACCGTGACTCGCCAAACTGCGGAATTGATGCCCGCACCCCAGACACTCGTCCAACCCGATCTACCCAAAGAGGCGATCGTTACTCCCAAAGTCCCGGTTCCGCTGGTCGTGCTTTGGACGCCGGACAAGACTGTGCCTAAGAAGATGGTGCCGGCACTCCCGGAAAAACCCACGATCTCCGTAGTCCACCCATCGCTCGACACGCCCATCAAAGAGGAGACCGTAGCGGATCTGCGTATCTCTTCGACCGCCTACGTAACGCAAACTCCTGCGCCGCTACCCAGCACCACGGCTCCGATCGTCGTCCACGGGCCCGAAGAGGCCAGCAAAGTCCCTCAAACCACATCCAAACAACCGGAGCTGCCGACGCCGGCCAGAGTCGTCTCTCTCTCCGATATCCGCATGGTCGAGGGGAGCGTCACTGTTCCTCAAGCCAATCAGAGCTCATCCAAGTCCGCGCCCGGCACCATGGTTCCTGGGCAACTCAAAGATCCTTCGCACCCGGCGAACGGCAACTCAACCAGCAATACTCCTCAGACCGGTGTTGGTAAAGGATCAGGAGACCGTTCGGGAGACCAACTTGCCGGAAGCGGCCTCACCCATACTGGCGCAGGCGATCCCTCAAGCAAAGACGGCATTTCGGGCGCCTCGCAAGGTTCGTCCGATCATGGCCAAATCTCTGTAACGCCCGGAAGCGGTGCGCAAAGTGGCGCGACGACCGGTCAGTCCCAGGGCGCAGCCTCTGGCTCAGGCACCGGAAACCAGCCGACCTCCGTCCACATCAGCCTGCCTAGAGACGGCCAGTTCGGCGTTGTTGTCTTCGGATCTTCGATTCAAGAGCAATACCCCGAAACGGCAGAGCTCTGGAGCGGCCGCATGGCCTCCACCGTCTATTTGCACGTAGGTCTTCCAAAGAATTGGATCTTGCAATACTCTCTTCCACGAATCGAAGACGCGACTGCAGCCGGCGGCGGTCATCTCGAAGCACCCTGGCCCTTCGAGATCGCGCGCCCCAACGTCGATCCCGGCGACCTCGATGCCGACGCACTCATCCTGCATGGCTTCGTCAATAAGGATGGCCGCTTCGAAAAATTGCAAGTCATCTTCCCGCCCCAATTCGTGCAGTCACCCATGGTATTGAATGTCCTCAATCAGTGGCAGTTCAGGCCAGCCAAACTCAATGGAGTTTTGACTGCAGTTGAGGTGCTTCTCATCATTCCCGACCAGTCGCAATAGTTCTTCGCAATCGCAACTCTCGTTGCGCGGAGACCATCCACGGTTCATGCAGTCAAATCGTTCCCGATCCGCAAATTGATAGACCTTATTGACACTCCCATGGCAGCATCACGACATACCATTCGGAATCAGGCGCGCAGCCGCCAGGGTTGAGTAGATGTTGACGAAGATCTGCTTGAGATTCGTAGTCGTGGCTCCTGTTCCCACACAATTCTGATCGATGCCGCTTCCGCTCTGCGTGTAGTCGGAATAGAAGTAGGATGGCGAAGAGGCAATATTCTGCATGGTGTAACACGGGCTGATATTGGGCGAGTCCGATGCGCATCCGGAGCTCTCCGAGCCGTAAGCGATCGAATAGACTCGCGTGCCCTGGCTCGCTGCATACTGGCCGGCCGTCACCGCTTGATGGCATTCATTGACCCACGAAGGATAAGTACCCTTGTTGGTCGCAGGCGACGGCATAGGGTAAACACTTGATCCGTTCTGCTGCGGCGCTGTTGCGTTGCCGTCGCTGAGCAACATGAGAATGTTTTGTGAGCCGGGATAAGCTACCTGTTCCGCAACCAACGCCGCTTGCGCCGCATAGATCACACCTGCGTAGTAGGTTCCATAATCGCCATCGTAGTTTGGAGGTGCCATGCTGCCGCAGCCGCTGACCGCTCCAAGTGCGTTGGAGAGAAGCGATACTGGCGTTCCCGAACCGGTATTCAAAGTCGTCGCCGTGTCGGACGTGCGGTAGTCGCTCAGGAATGGCGTGATCTGATAGGTGCCGGTGCTCGACGTTGGCGCGTAGGAACTCGCCCCGATCGCTGGAAACGAATACGGAACCGCCGACGGTATTGTCGGCCACGCTGTCTGCGGCAGCATCGAATAGTAGCCGAAGCTGCTGCTGTATCCATAGCCGTACTTGCTCGCCCCAGCCGCAGTAATCGGAGACGTGCATCCGGAGTCAACTGCCGCAGTGCTCGTCGACAGCCCCGGGAATGTAAAGAGCGCGACCCGGTCGAATGAATTCGATGCAACGCCGTTGGAAATGTTGCAATTTCCTCCCCCCGTGCAGGGCCAAAGCTCTTGCAGCAGCACCTGAACGCCGTCCAACTCGCACTGCATTTCTGTAACGCCGCTGCCGCAGTCATCGTCCAGCGAAGCCTGCGAAAGCGTTGCATCCAGGATGATCGCAATGTTGAAGGGAACCGTCGGCACTCCGGCCATCGAAGCTGTCGCCGTCACCGATAACGGAAGGGAACTGGTGCCGAAAAACTTGGCCAGCGTCATCGGCAAGGTCGCTGTCTGTGTTACCCGGATAGCGTTGTATTGGCCGTCGCCGACGCAGGGAATGTTGAATGGCGCATTCGTCACCGTGGTCAGGCAGACAGGCGTGACTGTGATTTGAAGATTCGACATCGCGCCGTGAGGATTCGTGCCCGCCGCTGCATTCGCTCCCGTCGTCGTGGTGGAGCTATATTGCGTCGCCACTTGGATGGCATTTTCCGTTGAATAAGCCAACGCCTCGCCCCCGGCCAACGCCGCCGCATCCGTCGAGGCCAGCAACTGGTGATAACTCACGTAGAGACGCCCCACGTCGATCACGAATCCCGCCACTCCGAAGATCATCACCGCCAGCGCAACATAGGCTGAGATCAACACCTGGCCGCGTTCGCTCGAATGAACCCGTCGCACAGTACATCGTCCGCCACGATCTTTCTCAGCAGGTCCGGTCACTGGGAAATCTCCGTGATCTGAGTCTGAAAGGTGCAAACCGGCATCGGGTTGAAGTTGTACAACCCCCCAAACTTCAGCGAAAGAAAACTGCTGCACGGGGTTTGTACATTCACCTGGATCGGCTCACCCTGGCTGAGTTCCGACTCCGCCGCAGTGCAGGTTGCCGACGAGTAAGAGTGTTGCGTGCCGTTGGAGTCGGTGATCGCAAAGGTCCACTTCGTGTTCGGCGAACTCCAATTCACCCCTGGAGCAGCGCTCTCCATCACCGTTGCTGTCGCGGCACACGGATCTGAAACCGACGTCACCCATCGCAGCGTCGCCAGATACCGTCCTCCAATCTCGGTAGCATCCGTCAACTGCAGATAGCCATTCAAATAAAGGCCCATGCTGAACATGCCAAAGAGGACTATTAGAAATATCGGCACAACAAGCGCAAACTCAACCAGGGCTGCCCCGCGCTCTCCATCGCAGCCATCTCGCTGCGCCGTGCGCGAGCCTCTGGACAATGCAGCCCGTTCCGCAGCCGTGCAATCCCTTCGCTGCGGTGAGCGCACTTGTCCGCCTGACGCACCCAGCTTCCCGGTAGTTTCCATAGGAGGCTTAACGGCAGAATGTCCAACCGCCTTTAGCCCATGAATAAAGAATTTAGAAGAAGGGAGGCCGCGATTCCATCACGCAATCAAGTCTCTGGCCCGACGCCAGCACACTCCCGCCACCAAGCAGGATCAGACCACGCGCAATCATGAATCGCGAATCGTCAACCGGCTTCAGAACCGTTTTAAGATATCCGTCCATTTCGCTGGCGGCATGGGAAGAGGTGCTCGTGAGAGTACGCGTCGGATACGTCCGCGCTCTGCGTACCTCGTAAGCTTGTCTTCGTGCCAAGTCAAAATGGAAGCCTCTTCCCAGGAATCAGGAAGTGGCTGCTGTTAATTCAGAACCAAGGCTGACAAATATGCTGTTGATATCGGAAGCCAAAGTCGACATGGCAGCTACCGCCGAGAACGCAATCAACGCAACCACCAAAGCGTACTCCACGAGGTCTTGGCCTTCTTCACGAGCCAGCCAGTTTTGTACCTTGACGAATGTTTGCAGCACGAACATCTTCATCTGGGTCTCCCCCTTATTGGTTTGATTTTTTCCTTGCTTGCAGACTGGAAATGAAGTTTTCGATGCAACTGAAGTGCCATTTTCTAATTACTTCTGAGCTATTTGAATCAACAACTTAGGTGGTGTAGTGACCTCCGTAATTGTAAACAGAGGTACACAAAACGAGCCCAAAACGCTTGCTTTGTATACAGGCAATTCGCGTGGAGAATTTCCTGAATAGAAATTCGATTCGCGAATCAACTTACATCATTTTGAACGATCTTCGCCTTGGCAGCCTGGCCGCACGCCCCAGCCCAAATGCGACAAGGGCATTGAAGCGGATTGCTTCAATGCCCTTGTCACTTGAGGAAACGTGCCTCACGCGGAAATCGTACGCGTTGGCCCGTCAGAAGACGCTGTTCGGGACCAGTCTCGGCTTGGTGAAAGTTGACGCAATCTTGGAGAATATGTTCGCCAAACCCGTCTCAGGATTCTGCGCGGAGGTACAGCCGGAGTTGGTGCCCGTCGGATCGTCGACATAAAAAGTCGACGCACTGGTGGCAATATCCGACATTGCGACGCACGGCGCAATCCACGCATTCGGCCCGGAACTGTCTGTCTCGCAGCCAGAATTCTTCGAAGAAGTGGTATTCGGAGAACCATAGGCAACCACGATAATCTTGGTTCCCGCCGTCGAGATCGTGTTCGCAATATTGATTGCCTGCTGGCATTCATTGATCTGCGAAGGATAGGTGTAGGCCGTAGCGCTCACCGCCTTGCCGTTCACGTCCGTGGTTGCCATCTTGGTTGCATTGGCCTGTCCGTCGCTGAGCAGGATGATCGCATTCTGCGAACCGGTCCGGCCCGTCAACGCCTGTTGGGTCACCAGCGTCTCCTGTGCCGCGGCCAGCGCACCCGCGTAATAGGTTCCAAGGCCACCGGGAGTCTGCAATCCCGCGCAGCCGCTCGACTGACCGATGGCTTCGGTGAGATTAGAGCTCGTGTTCAGCGTGGTCGCAGCGTCATTCGTGCGGTAGGTGGATTGATAGGTCGTAACCTGATAATCCGGCTGCGTTCCGGAAGGCGCATAGGTCGTACCCAGTTCGGGATACGAGTAGGTGGAAGTGATCGTAGGGCCGCCGCAGCCGTTGCTGTAGTCATTGGCCATGGTGCTCGCTTGCCCATTGGGGAAGGTGAACAGGCTGATCATGTCCACCGAACTGGTAGCCGTTCCGGGGCATGTCGCCAGGTTCGAGGCGCAGGGTGCAGTGTTCAGAAGCAGGATCTTCGCTCCCACCAGCGCGCAGGCCTCACTTGTGCTGTAGGTCTTGTTGTTGGTCGGGTCGGTGCAGGAGTCCGAATTCCCCTGACCCATGGACGCCGTGGTATCGATGATCAACGCGATGTTGTACGGAGTGGATGGAGCGCCCGTTGAGGCAGCGGTCGCCGTCGCCGTTAGCGTAACGCTCTTGGCCCCAAAGAATTTTGCAAAAGTCATCGGTACTGTAACCGACTGTTGCACCTGGATGAGGTTGTCCGTGCCGCCGCCGCACGGAGCCAGGTAGGCTGCACTTACGCACGCCACGGCGGGAGGCTCGACCATCGTGACCCCGGTAAGATTGCTGTACTGGTTATTGCCACCCGGGTACGCGGGCGCAGGCGGAGCCGCGGCGATGGCGGCTTGGGACCCAAAGGTCTCCGCGTCTGTCTGGGCTTGGGTCTTCGAGATAACGAGACCCGCTCCACCCGCGAGAGCAGCTGCATCCGTGGAAGCCTGCAGTTCTTCGTAGGCCAGGAAGAGCCGGCCCGCGTCGATGACAAAGCCGCCCACGCCGAAAAGGGTGATCATCATAAAAAGGACAATCGGAATGATCTGTCCCCGCTCCCTGCGCGACTTCCTGCGAAGCAGAAATCCGTCTCCGCTTGTCGAATCGTTCATCTCACTCATTGCAATATCTCCGTGATTTGAGAGCTGAGTTTACAACTGGCGGCCGGCAGGGGATTGAACATGTAGAGCTTTCCAAAATTGAAGGAAATTGCGCCGACACAAGAGTACGTGACCTGCAGCGTTACCGGATACACCGTCCCACTGGCGGGGTTGACCGCGTTCAGAACCGCGAATTCCGAGGTGCAGGTCGGACTCGTTCCGGCAGCAAATGTCTGCGCCGTACCACCGCTGCCGAAGGTGAAGCTGAACGCAGTATTCGCAGACTTCAGATAGGGGGACGCCGCCAGCACATCTGTGGCAACTTGCGCGCATGGATCGCTGTACGTCCCTCTCGAAAGCGCCAGCTGCTGGCCACCGATATTCGTGGCCTCGGTCACCGAGAGAAACTGATTGAAGAGAAATCCATAGCTGGTAATTCCGAAGACGATGATCATCATGAGTGGCACCACAAGCGCAAATTCAACAAGCGCTGCGCCCTTCTCTCCGTGGGTGCCCCGTCGCGGCGAAGTCCGCCTGCGCCTGCCTAGAGCTACTGCAGCCGTCTCACGTGAAACGACCGTGCGATATCGAACGAACATTATTTCCACCTTAGTTTGACGTCCATCGTCACATCCAATCTAGACGATGTCAATGACACATTTGAGGAATCAAAGGTAATGATTACTGTCTATCTGGCAACCGCCTCCCGCTCGAGGCCACTTAGCCGGGCAGGTAAGGGGAAATGCCTGCCAAATGTAGAGAAAGCCGCACTTCCGGCCACCTCTCCGCTGTCATACAAACGACATACAATCCAGTTCCGCTACTAAGATTCGGTGCTCCTCGCTACCCGTATCCCATCGGGCCATGTGGGCATCGATTCCGCGGTCACGACTTAGCCGTGCCCAACCTGAAGGACACGTCACGCGGATCGGCAACCTGGCGGACGATTGCGTATCCATGTTCCACCTTGAACCCTTCCAGGAACTTTTCCAGCGTTCTTCGATCCACCCCGTCCTCGAGTAGACTCTGACCGCGACGGCGGTCATTCGTGTCCGGCAAAACGAATTCCAATCCGACGCCGTCGTTGCCCCATCGCACGGCCTTCGATTGCACCGAGATAGAGCGGCTCGAACTCTCCTCCGCGTCTCTTTTCTCCTGAAGCGTCATCATGACCAGCGTCCCTGGATACCATCGCTCTTCCGTAACCAGAAATAGTCCGGTCGAACTGATATCCCGGATACCGTGCTCCTTCGGAGCCGCGCCATTCCAGTAATACGCGGCCAGATCAGGCACGGTTTGCCGGTCGGCATGCCGCCGCTCGCGCGAGAAAACTCGATTGAATAAACTCTTGAGTGTCATTGGTTTCCCCCTCTAAGACAGTTTCTTGGCCTGGCTGGCGAGACCCGGGGGTGCCGCGCTCAGTCGATTCTCCATTTCCTCAGCTACACAGATCAGAAGCTGGTCTCCCGGCTGGGTCTGTGACGAATAAATCGTGTGTGTCGGAAGCTCAAGTACGCTTGCCGCGTTTGATATAAGCGGAGAAATGCGAAAAGTCGGAAACGACTCTACAACGTGTAACACTTGATGATTTTCATCCAGATACACCAGGTCGAGCGGGAACAGCACCCCTACTGTATGAATTCCCCTGGACGGCACGATCCAGAGGCCTTCATCAAGTCCGAGGGTGAGCTTTCCAATCAGTCCCTTGAGCCGCGTCAATGTAGTATCTGCAGCCGCAACTCCTAAGCTGAGGAAAGATTCCCGGGTCTGGTTGTATACGCAGTACGTTTGTCTTTGCATTTCTTCTTTCGCTGTGGGCGAGAAGGCGGCAACCAAATCTTGATACTGACTCGGTTGCCGCTTGAACCTGCGTGCGTTGAAATCCCTCTCCGAATTCAACCAGGTAAAAGCTTTCGTTTCCCATGAACCGGGGGAGGCCACTACTTCGGCCGTGATGTTAATTAAGCGCAGTTTCATACCTCCCGAAGTCCAGTCAAGGATTGAAAGGTTCGCCGCCTGAGCGGTGAACCTCCTCCCCCTAAGTACCGCGGAACCCGCAAGTGAGGGCTCGTGTGCTGCCGAGGCCTCACTTGCCTCAGTATGAAATCCATCACTACTTAACGCGAGTGCGACGGCGCTGGATCAAAACGATCAGCACGATCACAGCCAGCACGCCAGCAACTACCTGGATTATCGTGGTACTGTCCATGTCAAATCTCCCTTCTTTTATTTGTGTAGTAAGCTGTTGAACGAGTCCGACATCGTAATCATCGCGGGTCCCAGAACGACCAGAAACAGGGATGGAAAGATGAACAGGACCAGCGGGAACACCAACTTCACAGTCGTCTTCGCGGCCATCTCTTCCACTTTCTGAATGCGTTGTGTTCTCAGCGTGTCGGAATGCACTCGTAAAGTCTTGGCGATGCTCGTTCCAAACTGTTCCGACTGGATCAGGACAGTGACGAGGTTACGCAAACTGTCTACATCGGTGCGCTCTGCCAAATGTTTCCAGCAGTCGGCGCGAGGCCGTCCGGCGCGTTGTTCCAGCACCACGATGTTTAACTCATCGCAAATCGCCGGCTGCGCCTGCATCAATTCTTCGGTGGTCCGCTTGGTCGCCTGGTCCAGGCTGAGTCCGGCCTCGATGCAGATCACCAGCAAGTCGAGCACATCTGGCAAACCGCGCCGTATCTTCGCTTGACGAACCTTGATCTGTCGTCCAAGCCAGAAATCAGGCGCCAGAAATCCCAGACCCAGCGCGCAGACGTACATCACAAATGGGTTGTCTTTCCCAATTCCCGTCGCAAAGACCACGATCGCCAGGGACAGTGGAACCAGCGCCTTGGCGCCGTAAAACACATTGGTCGCATTCTCCGTGCGGTAGCCAGCCCGGATCAGACGCTGCTGCGTCACGCCAATTTCGGCCTGGCTCTTGGGTATCACCTTTTCCAGGTGCTCCATGACGCCGCTCAACGAGAAGCCCGACTCTTGAATCGTCTCCATCAGGTTCTTTTGCTTTTTCTCGGGCGAGATTACAGACGAGAGCCGCTGCACCATCTGTTCGCGGTAGAACAGGATCACCCCACCGCAGCCGACAAGCAGGAACACCGCCAAAAAAGCAAGGATTGCAATTCCCATAATTCCTCTTTAAACGTCCATGTTGACGATTTTCCGAATGATCAATCCACCAATGATGGTCATGGCTCCCGAAGCATAGAGCAGCTTGACTCCGATATCGCGTTTCCACAAAAGGCTCATTGTGTCTGGGCTTACCAGATACAGGAGGAATCCAAGAACGATGGGCAGCAGCGTCAGAATCAATCCAGTCAATCGCCCCTGCGCCGTGTGAGTCATGATCTGCCGCTTCAATCGGAACCGCTCGCGGATGACGTGGCCGGTCTTCTCCAGCACCTCCGCCAGGTTGCCTCCGCTTTCCTTCTGAATCAGAATCGCAGTGGACACAATGCGCAGATCCTGCAATGGAACGCGGGTGGTCAGATTGTCCATCGCCGTTCTAAGTTCCAGGCCGTAGTTCTGTTCATCGAAACAAATGCGGAATTCGGTGCTGACCGGGTCCGGGCATTCCCGTGCAACCAGGCTCAGGGCAGAGTTCAGACTGTGCCCGACCCGAAATGCACTCACCATCAAATCCAGCGCGTCCGGCAACTCCGCTTCGAACTTCTTGAAACGCCGGCTGCGCTTATTCAAGACAAAGAGCAGCGGCGCAGCGCCCAGAACCAAACCGAGAGCCAAAGGAAAGATGGTGTTATCCGTGCGCAGATGGAGCAGGTACGAGGGGATTACAAACGCACCCAGACACATCAGGATCAGGCCCCCGGCGGTCCATCGCAGGTTGGCTTGATAGAGCAGCAGTCGCAGTCGCGGCGCCAGCTCGATCTTCATCAGCCAGCGATTCATCCAGGGAACCGCGCTGAGCAGTTCCTGCTTGCGCAGATCGACGATCTGATCGGTGGAATTGATCCAACTGGTGGCTAGTGCCGAGTCCAGCGTGGCCAATACCTTCTTGGTCTGCTGGGTCGCCCCCGTCCCGGTTGCGATAAGCAGCAGCGCGACAACTGCAAATGCTCCCGCGAATACGATCACAAAGATCAGGTTCATTGCTCTCGGCCCTCTGCCTTAATTCACTTCCGTTGTTGCTTCGAAAAGGCTCGGCGGCAGGAAAATGCCCGAAACGCGCAGCCGCTCGAGGAATTTGGGACGGATATGCGTGGGCTCGAATGCTCCGATCACCTTGCCATCCGGTCCGATCCCCTTCTTCGTAAACTTGAAAATCTCCTGCATGCTGACCACGTTCTCTTCCATGCCGGTGATTTCCGTGACACTCATCATCTTGCGCGAACCATCACTCATGCGCGAGATCTGAACCACGATGCCGATGGCTCCGGCGATCTGCTGGCGCACGGTCTTCTCCGGCAGATTCAAATTGCTCATGGCCACCATCGATTCAAGTCTGGATAGCGCGTCGCGCGGCGTGTTGGCGTGAATCGTGGCCATCGAGCCTTCGTGACCCGTATTCATTGCCTGGAGCATGTCAAATGCTTCCTCGCCACGAACCTCGCCGAGGATGATGCGGTCGGGGCGCATACGGAGGCAGTTGATCAGCAGTTGCCGCTGGCGGATCGCGCCCTGGCCTTCCACGTTGGGTGGCCGGGTTTCCAGGCGTACGATATTCTCCTGCGCCAGCTGCAGTTCCGCGGCGTCCTCAATCGTGATGATACGTTCGCTCTGCGGAATGTACTGCGACAGAATGTTCAGGAAGGTCGTTTTGCCGGCGCCTGTACCGCCAGAGATGAGAATGCTGATGCGCGCCCGCACCGCGGCGGCCAGCACCTCCATCATCTCTGCCGAAATGCTCTTCAAAGCGACAAGCTGATTGGAACCGATGGGGCCCGTGCCGAAGCGGCGAATCGACATCGAAGGGCCGTCCAGGGCCAGCGGAGGAATGATCGCGTTCACACGGGATCCGTCCGGCAGGCGTGCATCCACCATCGGCGAGGACTCATCCACACGGCGCCCTACGCGCGAAACAATGCGGTCGATAATCTGCAGCAGGTGGCGATCGTCGCGGAAGCTGGTATCTACCCTGCGCAGGATGCCGCCTTTTTCAACGAATACGTGATCCTTGTCGTTCACCAGGATGTCGGATATCTTCGGATCCTTCAGCAGCGGTTCCAGCGGCCCAAGTCCAAAGACTTCATCCAGCAGGTCGTTCTGAACCTTCTCCTGCTCCTCGAAGCTCAGCGGAATGCGCTGCTCCGTGACAATCTCGTTGACCAGTCCTGAGACTGCCTGGCGCGCCTGGTTGGAGTTGACGCGCGACAGCTTCTCCAGATCCAGCCGCGAGATCAGGATCCGATGCACATCCGCTTTGAAACTTTCCAAATTGAGCTGTTCCACGTTATACCGTCCCTACCGTCAGTGCAATTAACCGAATAAGCCGAATCGCTTTTTCTTTTCAGGATTTGCGGGCATCCCCGATGCCGTCCTGGCCATCTGCCGGATTACCCGCGAAATGGGTGAATCTTCAAGCGACAGCGGAGTCGCCGTGTTCTGCGTGCGCCGCGCTGTCGCGTAATCGTTTGGTACCCTCCACGTCGCTGGACGGGTCAGAGCTTTGGTGATGTGTTCCTCATCCACTCCAAGCGAGCGCGGCGTATAACGGTTGAGCACAATCTCCAGCTTGTTCGCGGACTTGGCAAAGAACTCGGAGACCAGCCGATTCGAATTCCGCAACTCCGGGATACTCACCTGAGTCACCAGGTAGATCGTCGCTGCCTGATCGAAAAGCTGGCTGTCCGCTATATCAAGCCTCGTGCCGGCGTCGACCACAACGAAGTCGAAGTCTTGCCGCGCGATTGC
>Ga0302312_10001568_pt1 | contig 13713 bp, 6 predicted proteins | sample III_Palsa_N2_1_FD_200529 | JGI IMG/M metagenome (GOLD analysis project Ga0302312, IMG submission 200529) | Peat permafrost microbial communities from Stordalen Mire near Abisko, Sweden - III_Palsa_N2_1 | ecosystem: Environmental > Terrestrial > Soil > Palsa > Peat permafrost | place: Sweden... | reverse complement strand
GGTTGCCGAGGGTGAAAATGGCACGATGGGAACAGTTGCTGTTGCCGTTTGAGGAGCGCCGTAACTTAAGGTTGGCGGCGACGAGACAGGATCAACCGCAAAACTGATGGTCGCTGAAGCACTGCCAGTGAAGTTCCAGGCTGTAACGGTATAGGTCGCCGCCGCCGTCGCAGCCACCGGCGTACCGCTTATAACGCCCGTGCTGCTATTAATAGCCAGGCCAGCAGGCAAAAAGGGACTCACGAAATACCCACCTACCGGCTTAAATTTAACCACAGCATTATTCCCGTTATCGGCAACATATACATCGCCTGCGCCATCTACGGTTATGCCATCAGGATCGTTAAAACCAGGCCCCAAAACGGCCAGGTTGATGATAGTACCGCCGCCTGCCGGTATTTCCTTTGCCTGGTTGTTGCCCGCATCTGCCACAAATACATCGCCCGACCCATCTACGGCAACCCCTGCCGGATGGTTGAAACCCGAGCCGAGGGAAATGGTGCTTCCTCCCACGGCCAATATTTCCTTTACCGCGTTATTGCCAGCATCAGCCACAAACACATTTCCGGATGCGTCAACCGCAATGCCCGCCGGGGCGTTAAACCCGCCGCCAATGCTAACAGGCGTGCCGCCGGCTGCAAGAATCTTTTTTACGGCATTATTACCTGCGTCGGCTACGTACACGTTTCCCGATGCATCAACAGCGACGCCTTCAGGGCTGCTAAAACCGGAACCAATAATAAGCGGGATTCCACCGCCAGCAGGGAGTTTTTTTACGGCGTTGTTGCCTTTGTCGGCTATATAAATATTTCCGGACGCGTCGGTAGTTACGCCGTAAGGACTGCTGAAACCCGAACCAATAACCACCGGCGTACCGCCCCCTGCCGGCATTTTTTTAACAGCGTTGTTAGCAGCGTCGGCTACGTATACGTTTCCGGCCAGGTCAGTTCCTAAACCCGCCGGCTTACTGAAACCGGAACCAATATCAACCGGGGTATTAATGTTGTAACCCTGCACGTCCACATTGGTGCTCGTGGGAGTAACCGGCGGAATTGCCCGGCCGGCAAAATAGTCGGATGTACCGCTATAGGCCAACGTTGGCAAAGGCGGTGCGCTCACCCCAATGCTTACCGTAGTTGAGGTACCGCCGCCTACATTATAGCCAGTTATGGTATACGTGGTGGCAGGACTGGGTGCCGAAGGTGTGCCGCTGATGGTTCCCGTTGTACCGTCGAAGTGCATGCCCGCCGGCAACGCCGGGGTGATAAAATAACCTCCAAAAGGCTGCATTACTTCAACGGTGTTGTCAAAATAATAGGACACAAACACGGTACCGGTACCGCTAACCGCGACAATGGGCTCATCCTGATTGGGTACCGGCAGTGTACTCGCTGATCCTGTGCCCCCACCTGTGGCTGGGTATTTCAGCACGCGATCGTACAGTTGGTCGCTCATATAAAAATTGCCGTTGCCGTCCAGCGCCACACCTAACGGCTCGCCCCATTCATTTGTTCCCAGCCCATAATCAATAAAAAGGCTGCGCGGTCCGCCGTCAACGGGTATCTTATATACCGCGTTCTGTATAGGGTTATTATACAAGTCGGAAACCGCAACGTACACATTGCCAGAGGGATCCACAGCCAGGCCTTTCGGAAAGACAAAACCCGAGGCCAGGGTGATGGGCGAACCTCCGCCTGCAGGAATTTCCTTAACAGCCCGGTTATTTTCATCGGAAACATAAACATTGCCCGCCGCATCTACAGCCAGGGGTCCCGGGTTGTAAAATCCGCTCGCAATAACGGCCGGACTTCCACCCGGGGCAATTTTGTAAACATCATTATTGTTCCAATCCGAAACGTAAACATTTCCTTTCGTATCCACCGCGATGCCATATGGATAACTAAACCCGGATGCTATAGTAGAAAATGTGGTGCCGTCGGCCGATACCTTTTTTATGCTTGCGCTGCCTTTGTCGGCAACGTAAACGTTTCCGGCGGCATCCGCTGCCACCCCGCCGGGGTTACTAAAAGTGCCCGACACATTTACAGCGCTCTTGTACCCTGGTGCAGATACCCATGTGCTCGAAGGCGTTAGCGGCGTGATGGCCGCGCCTGCCAGGTAAGTTTGCGCGCCGCCATAGCTGATGGTTGGCCTGGGCGGAAAGTTTACGGTGATATTGATGGTTGCCGTGGCCGTGCCCCCGGGATTTTGCGCCGTAACCGTGTAATTTGCAGCAGCGCTGGTGCCCGTTGGCGTACCGCTGATGATGCCGGAGGAGGTATTGAAACTTAAACCTGCCGGCAGCGCCGGATTAATAGAAAGGCTATTGATTGTGCCGGTTGTTGTTGGAGCCAGCGGGGTAATGGCCACACTGGTAGTATAAACCTGCGGACTGCTGTAACTGATGGTTGGCAGTGGAGGAGGATTGACTGCGATATTAATGGTCGCTTGTGTGGAAGCGGTGCTATTATAGGCTGTAACTATGTAATTTTTTGCGGCACTTAACACCGTGGCGGTGCCGTTTATCACACCTGTGCTGTTGTTAAAGCTTAAGCCTAATGGCAATGCCGCACTTATATAATATCCTCCGGTAGGATTAATTTCCTTTACCGCATTTTGGCTTTCGTCGGCCACGTAAACATTACCGAAGCCATCAACGGCAATTCCGTACGGAGCGGCAAACCCGGAGCCCAAACCTACCTGGGCGCCCCCGCCAGCGGGCAATTCTTTCACCAGCGAGTTGCCCGTATCGGCAATATATAAATTGCCCGATGCATCCATTGCAACACCGGCAGGCGCATTAAACCCGGAACCGATGGTAACCGTTGAGCCGTTTGAAATAAGTATCTCTTTTATAGAACTGTGCCCGTAATCAGCAACATAAACGTCGCCTGCAGCGTCCACGGCAACGCCGGTGGGCGTGCTGAAGCCGCTGCCCATCGCTACAGGCGTGCCATTACCTGCCGGGATTTTTTTTACGGCATTATTTCCATAATCCGCTACGTATACATTTCCTGCCGCGTCAACCGCTACACCGCTTGGATTGCTAAACCCTGAGCCAATGGCAACTGTACTTCCACCTTGCGCTAAAATCTCCTTCACGGCATTATTCCCTTCATCCGCCACGTAAACGTTACCCGCGGCATCCACTGCTACCCCGTAAGGATGGTTAAAACCGGTTCCAATAGTAACCGGCGTACCGCCGCCGGTCGGCATTTTCTTAACAAGGCTATTGCCCTGGTCGGCAACATATATATTCCCGGCTGCGTCGGCCGCGAGGCCGGTAGGATTGCTAAAACCCGAACCGACCGTAACCGCCGTACTGGTGTGGCCCACTGTGGCCACCCCACTGGTTGAAGGCGATAGCGGCGTAATCGCCACGTTTATGGTGTAAATTTGCGGCGAGCTGTAATTAATTACGGGCGATTGAGCAAATAGCTCGCCCGGCTGAAAAATCAACGCCATTGCCAGGAATATGGCGACAACAAAACCAAAGTAATTGGGGGATTTTTTTAATAAAGCAACGTAAAAGTTTTTCATTACAGCCGGGTTATTGGTTATCAATAGGTCGTTAGTGTTTTATCGCGTTGCCCTGTTATCAACTTATCTCTCCGGCAATAAAAAGCACTAATAACTATCTACAGCAAAATTACCGGCAGGGAACATGCCCGTCCATACCACCTTTGGGATATATTGCAGGCGAGGGATATGGGATGTTTGCGGATTTTGCCGGATATTAAAAAAAAGGCAACCATAAACATTTAAGAAAACCCGGCCTATAAAACATATAAGCCTATACCCCTTTTGGGGTATGCAGGAAATTTCCGGAATAGCACGGTTGCAATTACGAAGAGGCGCACAGCTCTTCACAAGATCAGGTAAAAAACAGCGGGAACGCATGCTAATTTTCACGCATGACCTTAAACCAAAATACCAATATTATTAGCAATTAGTCTCCGCCTACCAATTAAATTCCGCATATTTGTTGAAATAAACAGGCAGGGATTCAAACTGCATACGGCATATGTCAAAAACCAGGATCGCTTATTTTTGTCAGAGCTGCGGCTACGAGTCGGCAAAGTGGCTGGGCAAATGCCCGGCTTGCAGTCAGTGGAACACCTTTGCCGAAGAGATCCTGGAGAAGGCCAACACCTCGGTTCCCAACTGGAAAACCGCTTCAACAAGCCAGCAGCGGGCTAACAAGCCTGTCCGGGTCGACGACATTATTTTTAAGGAAGAGCACCGGCTGCTTACCCCTGATAACGAGTTTAACCGGGTGTTGGGCGGCGGCATTGTGGCCGGTTCACTGGTATTGATCGGCGGCGAGCCAGGTATAGGCAAGTCCACCCTCATGCTGCAGCTGGCATTACATATGCCGGGGTTAAAAGTACTCTACGTCTCCGGTGAAGAAAGCGAACACCAAATAAAAATGCGGGCGGAACGGCTGCTGCCAGTTGGCAGTTTGAAGTTGGCAGTTGGCGGCACGGAGGTTCGTCAAAATGCGCTTAAACCGGGCGTAAATAATTCAGGGTGTTTCATCTTAACCGAAACGTCTACTCAAAATATTTTCAAGCAGATAGAAGAACTGGAACCCGACCTTGTTGTGGTGGATTCGATACAAACCCTGCATTCAGCGCATATCGAATCTACACCAGGAAGCGTTTCGCAAGTTAGGGAATGTACGGCGGAGTTGCTGCGTTTTGCTAAGGAGAGTTCCACGCCGGTATTCCTGATCGGCCATATCACCAAGGACGGCACAATTGCCGGGCCTAAAATATTGGAGCACATGGTCGATACTGTTTTGCAGTTTGAAGGCGACCGGCACCATGTTTACCGCATCCTGCGCACGGTAAAAAATCGCTTTGGTTCTTCCTCTGAACTTGGAATTTACGAAATGCTGGGTGAAGGTTTACGCGAAGTATCCAATCCTTCGGAGATATTGCTCTCGCAGCGCGACGAACCGCTGAGCGGCATTACTATTTCAACCACGCTGGAGGGGATGCGGCCCATGCTGATTGAAACCCAGGCCCTCGTAAGCGCTTCCCCCTATGGAACGCCGCAGCGTACGGCAACCGGCTTTGACACCCGCCGTATGAGCATGCTGCTGGCCGTGCTGGAGAAACGTTGCGGATTTAATTTAGGGGCGAAGGATGTATTTCTAAATATTACCGGCGGCATAAGGGTTGAAGATCCCGCAATCGACCTGGGCCTGGCCGCTGCTATTATTTCCTCGCACGAGGACATCCCGGTTCCATTTAAAACATGCTTTGCCGGTGAGATCGGCTTATCGGGCGAGATAAGAGCGGTGAACAGGGTTGAGCAGCGCATCGCCGAAGCGCAAAAGCTGGGTTTTGAGCAGATATTTATCTCTAAATATAACCTCCCGTCTGGTGGGCACGACAAAAAAGGTATTGACCTGTCCCGATACAAGATCGACATAAAGATCGTCAGCACCATCGAAGAAGTGTTTGAAGCGCTGTTTGGATGACCCCATAGTCAAAAATCATCACAGGAATTCAAACACCGAAATTGACAATCAATTCGTGCCGGCTTCGCCCATTCCAACAATTCCGAAATTTTAACCATATTTGTTGATATGACCCGGATAGGTTTAGTTGAGGACGAACAAAAGGTAGCGGCTTTTATCTGCAAAGGATTAGAGGAAAACGGCTACAAAGTAAGCTCGGCAAAGGACGGACATACCGCCCGCGCGATGCTTGCCGGTAACGAGTTTGACGTGCTCATACTGGATATTATGCTGCCCGATATTAACGGCATTGAGCTTTGCAGGCAAATAAGGCAGGAGGATACCAGGACACCGATCCTGATGTTGACTGCGCTTGACCAGGTGCAAAACAAAGTATCCGGGTTAAAAGCCGGAGCGGATGATTACCTTGTTAAACCGTTTCATTTCAGCGAGTTGCTGGCCCGTATTGAGGCCTTATTGAGGCGACAAAACGCCTTTGCAATGGAGGAGCATACCCTGGTTTTTGACGACCTTAAACTGGATACCTGGAGTAATGCTGCCGAGCGGGCAGGAACACATATAACCCTTACGGCAAAAGAATTCACGCTGCTGGAACTCTTTATGCGGCACCCTAACAAGGTTTTATCGAGGGAATATATAGCAGAACAGGTTTGGAATATTGACTTTGATACCGGCACCAATTTTATCGATGTATACGTGAATTATTTGCGCAATAAAATTGAAAAAGGATTTAAAAGCAAGCTGATACACACGGTTATAGGGATGGGCTATATTTTAAAAAGCGGCACGGGTAAGATTTGAAATTCAAAGATAAGTTGGGACGTCGGGAGGTCCGAAAGGAGCTTCGATTGATGGTTGGATCAAAATAACTTAAATTATATAGAGGTCCGAAAGTTAGAAAAGTTTGGAAAAATCCGGAAGGAGCTATGATTGATGGTTGGATCAAAATAACTTAAGCTGTGTTATAAGAAACACAAAACCTTCACCCCGTGATTCTGTGCTGACCGCTGTTTCTCGGGGTAAAACCTGCCGGCATGATTTTTAACAACCTATGCTTAAGCAACAGTAACGCTGAAGTATTTGTAACGCGCCCTTCCCTATTGGCTTGAAAGTAATTCTAATCACATTCTAATGCCCGATTAACCCTGCTTTAACACCTTAGGGCTACCTTTGTGTCGTATTATACTATGCTACAAAAGTTTGTCCGTACACTTCTATTAGTACCCGGCTTTTGTTTAACTATCATTTTTGCCTATTCGCAAGCTACCCCTACCGATACGCTAAAGCTAACAGTTAAACAGGCTGAAGATCTATTTCTGAAAAATAATCTCCGGATAATTATCCAACGCTACAACATTGACAATGCAAGCGCCCAGGTGATTACAGCGCGACTGTTCGCCAACCCGGATTTTAGCTTTGACAATGGTATCCATACCAATGATGCTACCCAGGGACCGGCGTACAAGGATCAATCGTTTAATGTTTCGCAGTTGTTTTATACCGCCGGTAAACGCAACAAAAACATCCAATTGGCACAAATTGGGGTTCAACAAGCTCAATACCAATTTTTCGATCTGCTGCGCACATTAAAATTCACCCTTAGGAGTGATTTTTATACCATCTATTTTAATGAGCAGTCGGCCAGGGTGTATGACGCCGAGATCACCTCGCTGCAAAAAACACTTTCGGTTTTTAAAGAGCAGTATGCGAAGGGAAACATCGCCGAAAAAGAAGTTTTGCGCATACAGTCCCAGTTGTATACACTGCAAGCCGAATACAATAGCCTGCAGGTGGGTATCGATACCGTTCAGAGCGAATTTAAACTCTTGATAAAGGCAAAACCTGAGGTTTATATAAAGCCCGACTATACCTATGGCCTGGATGGCCAAAGTATAATTGAAAAGGTTTCTTATCAAACACTGCTGGATTCGGCTTATGTAAACCGGTACGATCTCCGGTTAGCAAAAGCGAATGTTGACTATAACAGTATGAACCTCGAGCTGCAAAAGGCAACCGCAGTGCCTGATTTCTCTTTGTCCATTAACTATGATAAATACGGCGGCTATGGAACCAATTTTTTAAGCGGAGGTATCGAATTTAATTTGCCGGTGTTCAACCGGAACCAGGGTAATATAAAACAGGCCCGTATAGCAATAGATCAAACTAAAGTGCAGCTCCAAAGCCAGCAGGACCAGGTAGAAAGCGATGTCTCAACCAATTACAAAGGAGCAATCAGGCTTGAAAACCTGTACAATAGCTTCGATCCGCAGTTTAAGGACAATTTCACCCACCTGATAGATGAGGTGTTTAAAAATTACGAAAAGCGAAATATCAGCATGCTGGAATTTCTTGACTTTTACGATTCCTATAAGACCAATACGCTCCAGCTGAATACGCTCCAGTTAAACCGCGTAACGTCATTGGAGCAGCTTAATTATGTTACCGGGACGCCCTTTTTTAACCAATAATTTAAAGAATGACCATGTACCCCTCCAATAAAATACTTGCTTTTACAGCCGCCTTTTTGATGGCAGTATTTGGGCTGGAAAGCTGCCATCATACCGAAGAAACGGAAAAGGACACAAAATTTGTAGTGACCGACACGCTGCTGAACAGCCTGTTGGTTGATACTGTACAAGAGGCGACCGCCCTTACACAATTGACTTTGACCGGCAGCATTGCGCCCGATGAGACCAAAATGGTTAAAATATTCCCGATGGTAAGCGGTGTTGCCGAAGATGTAAAGGTTCAATTAGGGGATGTGGTGCAGAAGGGCCAAACGCTTGCTATCCTGAGAAGCGCTGAAATGGCGGGTTTCACCAAAGATTATATTTCCGCGCAGGCCGATGTAAGCAACACAAAACGAATCTTGTCTTCCACAGAAGACTTGTACAAAGGCGGCCTTGCTTCGCAGAAGGACCTGGAACAGGCGCAATCCGACTATCAAAAAGCCGAAGCCGAGAATAAAAGAGCAGGCGCCGTAGTCTCCATCAATAAAAGCAATGATAACGGGTACGAAGTCCGGTCGCCATTATCCGGTTTTGTGGTTGAGAAAAATCTAACCAGCAATACACAGGTGCGGGCAGATAATGGCCAGAATCTGTTTACAGTAGCCGATCTTTCAACCGTTTATGTGCTGGCAAATGTTTATGAGTCGGATATCTCCAGGATACAAACAGGAGATCCTGTGAAAATAACCACATTGTCCTACCCGAATAAGGTTTTTGATGGCAAAATAGACAAGATCGACAATATGCTCGACCCGGACAATAAGGCCATGCACGCCAGGATAAAAATAAACAATCCGGGCGATCTTTTAAAGCCGGGAATGTTTGCTAACGTTTCGATAAAAGCAAAGTCCGGGGAAGACCTGCCATTTATCAATCCCAATTCCATCGTTTTTGATAACGACAAAAACTACGTGATCGTGATTGACGGGAAGGCTAAAGTACATATACAGCCGATAACGGTTGCTAAAACAGTTGAGACAAGAGCTTATATAGGCCAGGGATTGCAGCCAGGACAACGTATTGTTGCCTCGAGGCAGGTTTACTTATTTGAATCACTAAAAGACTAGTCTTAAGTCGAAAGTCTTGAGTCTTAAGTCAGGAGAGGAGGACATGGTTGACTTGACATCAGTGTGATGAAGGGGTTCCGTGATCGCATAACATGAGGTGCAATTTTCGGATTTCGTTCAATAAAAATTAAGATAGAAACTATAAAAATAAAAGCTGCGGTGAATTGCCGGACGAGTGAACTAACATGAATAAGTTTATAAAAAATATTCTCGCATTTGCATTGAGGAACAGGTTCTTTGTCTTCTTTGTGACAGCATTGATGGCCGTTGCGGGATATATCAGCTTTAAAACTATCAGCATCGACGCCTTCCCGGACGTTACCAATACGGTGGTTACCATCATTACCCAATGGCCGGGAAGAAGCGCCGAGGAGGTGGAAAAATTTGTTACCCGTCCTATTGAGCTGGCCATGAACCCGGCCGAGAAAAAGACCAGTGTGCGTTCTTCTTCTCTGTTCGGGCTTTCGGTGGTCACAATAACCTTCGACGATGATGTCGACTATGCCTTTGCGCGCTTACAGGTAAATAACCACATTGGCGATGCGGATCTTCCTGACGGTGTAAGCCCTTCTATCGAACCCCCTTATGGCCCCACAGGCGAAATTTACCGCTATACGCTGACGAGCAATAAACGATCACCACGGGACCTTACTACCATTGAGGACTGGGTGGTGGACCGGGAAATAAGAGCTGTTCCCGGCGTAGCCGACTTGAACAGTTTCGGCGGTGAAGTAAAAACGTACCAGATAACTGTCGATCCCGAAAAGGCAATACAATACAATGTTACGCCGCTCCAACTGTACGACGCAGTGTCAAAAAGCAACGTAAACGTTGGCGGCGATGTGATTGAGCAAGCCGGGCAAGCCTATGCAGTAAGGGGAATTGGATTGCTTAATGATATCGGTGAGATAAAAAATATCGTCATCAATAACATTAAGGGGACGCCGATCTATGTAAAAACGATTGCTGAAGTAACGGAATCCGCATTACCCCGCCTTGGCCAGGTTGGCAGAGATCACGATCCTGATGTTATTGAAGGTATTGTCGTGATGCGAAAAGGCGGCAATCCGAGTGTTGTGATAAAAGCACTTAAAGAAAAGATACGCCAGCTTAATTCAACCATACTGCCGGATGACGTAAAGATAAAACCCTTTTACGACCGCGAGGACCTGGTGAACTTTGCCACCCATACCGTGCTGCACAACATGGCCGAAGGGATCATCTTCGTAACCGTTATCGTATTCCTGTTCATGGCCGATTGGCGGACGACATTGATCGTTTCGCTCATAATCCCGCTTTCTTTGTTATTCGCTTTTATTTGTCTTCAGTTGAAGGGGATGTCGGCAAATCTTTTGTCAATGGGCGCCATCGACTTCGGGATCATTATAGATGGGGCCGTGGTGATGGTTGAGGGAATATTTGTAGTGCTTGATCATCGGGCCAAAGAGATCGGCATGGAGCACTTCAATAAAATGAGTAAGCTGGGGATGATCAAAAAAGCTTGTATGGTGAATGGTAAAGGGATCTTTTTTGCAAAGCTCATCATTATCACAGGCTTGCTTCCAATCTTTAGTTTCGAAAAGGTGGAGGGAAAAATGTTCTCGCCCCTGGCCTGGACCCTGGGTTTTGCCCTGCTGGGCGCGGTAATCCTCACATTTACCTTCGTTCCGGTTTTTGCAAGTGTGCTGCTCAACAAGGACGTTCGGGAGAGGGATAATGTATTCGTAAAGTTTGTTACGCATAACGCCATGCGGTTTTATTCGTTTTGCTTTAAGGGCCGAAAGATCGTATTCCCGATTGCCATTGCGGCGTTGTTGATCAGCCTGTTTTCTTTTACATTTTTAGGAACGGAGTTTTTGCCCGAGTTGAACGAAGGTGCGATATATGTGCGGGCAACCGGGCCGCTCAGCATCTCGTTGAGAGAGTCGGTTCACCTTGCCAATGAAATGCGGAGCATCTTCTTAAGTTTCGATGAAGTAAAACAGGTAATGTCGCAAACCGGCCGGCCGAACGACGGAACGGATGCCACCGGGTTCTACAATATCGAATTTCACGTCGACATTTATCCCGAAGGTGAATGGAAAGGGAAGGAAACCAAGGCGCAACTCATCGAACGGATGCAGGAAAAGTTAAAAAATTTCCCGGGCATCGACCTGAACTTTTCGCAACCGATTTCGGACAACGTGGAGGAGGCAGTGTCGGGGGTTAAAGGCTCTATCGTGGTTAAGATGTTCGGGGACAATTATAAGTACATTGAAAGCAAGGAAGTGATCGTTGATTCTATTTTAGGCACGGTAAAAGGTATCGAGGACCTGGGCATTATGCACAATATGGGGCAGCCGGAATTACAGATCGACCTGAACCAGCAAAAAATGGCGCAGTACGGCGTTACAGCCGCAGATGCCAACGCGGTGATAGAAATGGCGATTGGCGGTAAAGCTGTTACGCAGATATATGAAGGCGAACGAAAGTTTGATCTCCGTATCCGATATCCCGAGGATTTTAGAAATAACGATCAATCAATCGGCGACTTGCGGGTGCCCACCTTAGACGGGAATACGGTGCCGCTTCGCGAAATATCGTCAATCCAAAAAATAACGGGCATAAGCATCATCTATCGTGACCATAATGAACGGTACGGGGCTATTAAATTCTCCATTCGCGGCAGGGATATGGGCAGCACTATTAAGGAAGCACAGGACAAGGTAAATGCAAGGGTAAAGCTGCCCAAAGGCTATTCCATGGAATGGGCAGGAGACTTTGAAAACCAGCAACGCGCCACCAAAAGGTTAAGCCAGGTGGTCCCGATAAGCTTGCTCATCATCTTTTTCATCCTGTTTATCCTATTCGGTAATTTCAGGGATTCATTGCTGGTATTGAACAACGTGCCGTTCGCTATTATGGGCGGCATACTTGCGCTGCTAATGACCGGCGTAAACTTCAACATATCGGCGGGCATCGGGTTCATCGCGTTATTTGGCATCTGCGTGCAAAACGGGGTGATCCTGATCACTAAATTCAAAAGCAATATTACCCAACTGAAGCATCACACCACCTGGACGTCATTCGCTGTAGCAATAAAAGAAGGAGTTGCTGATCGTTTGCGCCCCGTTTTGATGACGGCGATGATGGCCGCCATAGGCCTGCTGCCGGCTGCCATGTCAAACGGTATCGGGTCTGAAGCGTCCAAGCCCCTGGCTATTGTCGTGATCGGCGGGTTGATTACGAACACAATTTTTAACCTGTTTATATTTCCAATTGTCTTTTTCTGGTCCTACCGCAAACGCGTCGAAAGTGGCGTTTTAAGCCGGATATGACCATTAATGAATAGTACCCCTTGTATTAATCTAATTGTTGTAGGTAGTGCAGCTGTCGCTGCACTACCTTGCGGCAAGGGTGAATGTCATTTTTTGTCTACGCTGTATTTCCCCGGCCCCAAAAATAGCAGGCCGGCAAAAGCAACCGCATCTTCAATGGCATGAGCCGCGTCGTCTAAACCGCCCCCCTGGCCGAATTGGGAAGCGGCGGCGAAAAACAAGTTGATCAGCAACAGCAAACACACGGGCCTGAACCAAAAACCAATCACTAAAAAGGCGCCCCCCACCGTTTCAACAATGCCGCAAAGCAGCCCCCACATCACCGGTAAAAAGTGTATGCCGACGTAATTGACGGCGCCGCCTATTTTAACCCACGATTTTTCACCGCCGATCAATTTGGGATAGCCGTGCCATATAAACATCAGTCCCAGGCCCACCCTTATCACAAGTAGTCCAAAATTTTTGTAATTGCCTAATTTGCCAAGTGCTGCCATAATGGTGAATATTAATGATAAAAATAGTTGAAAAGTCGGAAAGTCCGAATCCCGATAGCTATCGGGACCGGAAGTTGGACAGATGCTGTGACTGACGTCCGCCGGCTGGCCGGCGGATCACTTAATTTATTTAGAAGCATAAAAATATTCTTCCACCGACCCAGCTTTATGGCCTAAACCAACTCAACGTAATCACTGTCCACAGTTAATTTCCATGTTTTTCCGAATACCAGGCTGCAGTTATCCGGGATATGCCCCGCCGGGAAATCGAAGCAAACGGGATAATTATATTCTTTTACCACAGCCATAATGATCTCTGCCACAGTTTGGCCGAATGGTATATCATTGTCCTTAACGTCGGTAAAGCCGCCGACAACCAGGCCTGCCAAATGTTTTAATTTGCCCGCACGATCAAGGCAGCGGATCATCCGGTCGATGCTGTATAAATATTCGCCGACATCCTCGACAAATAATATTTTGTCGGCGTAGTCCAGGTCGGATACTGATCCCGAAACGGCCACCAGTAGCGACAGATTTCCGCCAACCAATATGCCTGAGCCTTCGCCTGCGCGCTTTAACCCATGCGATGAGTACTGATAGCTGACGGGCTCTCCAAACAGCGACTGCTTTAAAGTGAGTAACGAACGGGCCGATGCGTCGGGTATATTGATCGGCATTTGCCCATGAATGGTTTGTAACCCGTAGTTGGAAAGCAAGTGCGTGTGCAAAACGGTAATGTCGCTAAAGCCGATCAGCCACTTTGGACTTTGGACAAGCCGACTGAAATCCACCTTGTCGATCATGCGTACTGTGCCATACCCACCCCTTGCCGCAATA
>Ga0302312_10001567_pt1 | contig 13726 bp, 7 predicted proteins | sample III_Palsa_N2_1_FD_200529 | JGI IMG/M metagenome (GOLD analysis project Ga0302312, IMG submission 200529) | Peat permafrost microbial communities from Stordalen Mire near Abisko, Sweden - III_Palsa_N2_1 | ecosystem: Environmental > Terrestrial > Soil > Palsa > Peat permafrost | place: Sweden... | reverse complement strand
ATCACCGTGACGACCCATCCGGGGAGGACGTCTGTCCCGACTGTCACGATGACCGTGCGCCCTGCCCTTCGGATTGCGCTATCCCTCCGGACCACCGCCATTGCGATGCATTCGCCTGTAGCAAAAACAATGACTGCACACGGGCACCGGCAGCACGCAACCGTGGATGACAATGGCACCGGCCCGGATGCCGATGACGGGCAACCAGAGGACAATAATATAACCTTTATCAATACGGCTGATGACGTGGCTACTCCCTCGGACCCTACAGACCCCACCGACCAGCCGGGGCAAAATACCGCACCCAGGGAATATTCGATCCGGCTGACCCGGCCCAATGCAGCGCCCGGCAGGATCATCCAACTCCATGGTACCCCTTTCGTGCCAAATGCCAGTTTTTCCTACCAGTTGACTACTGCCGACAGCATCCACCCGGCCGAACAGCTGATCTACTTACAAGAATCGACCCAGCGCGACATACTCACTGCCTTGAACAACCTTCACCGGCAATTTGAAGAACAGATGAATGCACTTGCCGTCGCGCAGGCAAAAGCCACAGAATCCCTGCAACTACGTCGGCAGATTCAATCCCGGGAATTCCAGCTGCAGCAGCTTTACCTAAAAAAGATGGCCGAATTTGAAAAGCGGCTGGAAAAGACCACCCACCTCAGGATGATCGTAAATATCTGATCGCCTGCTTTCCCTCACAAAACAATAGGTCCAGCACAGAAAGATTGGGAATAAACCCGATCCTTTCCTCGAATACCTGGCGGTAAGGGCGCGCCCCCCCGTCCTCCGCTGCGCCGGCGCCGCTCAACCTGGTCATACCCTCGCTCAACCCGGTCATACCCTCACTCAACCTGGCCATACTTTCACCCAATCCACCCGTACCCTCCGCCCGGTGCTTAGGCAGCATCTTTCCCCGCCAGTCGGTCACCCGGTCTGACTCATACCCTTTTTCATAGCTCTCCGTCAGGCTTACCGGGATAGATATTCCCAGGACCCTTTGCGTCCATTCAAAGCAAACCAGGTTCCAATCCAGTAGAAAATTCCACTGCTTGCTGTACAGCCCCTCCAGCTCATCCCGGTAAAATTCAAACCATGGCGAGCGACTGTAACAGGAGACAATCGTCTTCCAATGTTGCGACTGCCAGGGTTGGGCACTGGAAATCCTGACATCCTTCATCAGCGCCTTTTGATCCCTTCCCCGCACCAGCGGAATGCTCAAATCAATCACCCCTTCGGCGCCCACGATCTGGCAACGATTGCGAAAACTCATTTTTTGATAGCTTTCGTATTGCTCAAAAACTATATTCGAAAAATTATACAAAGTTTTATATAATATAATCGATGGAAAATATTGTAAATCAACAACTAGAGTCATTGTATTTATATAAATGCTATTCGTCTGCAACAAGAGCCTTAAAATCGGCCCTTCATCCTGAACAGCAGGTTATTTTGGTAAAATTTTAATTGAAATAATTACGCATATACATTTGATAACTAATTAATTAAATAAAATATTCATACCCGATTAAAATTAGCGTTACTATTTCATTTCTCTCCTGGCACGAAAAGACCGAAAAGCTAATTCTTTTGGCATGGAAAATCGTCCCGTGTAAAGGTAACCATATCGCAGTTAACCCCGGCCATTTCCAAAGGATTCTTCATCCCTACCCTATCGGGATGCCTGACGCCCGCCCGCCATGCACTCACCCTTTTTGCGGTCGTTTAGGCGCCGAGCTTTGGGTTGAAGATTTTTTTTAATATTAATTATTCTCATCTTATTTTTGAGCGCTCAACCCTCCCTTTATTCTCCTGATGCGAGCCTTTCCCTTCATTCACCTATTGCTGGTTTTTCCCTTCATTCGCCTGTTGTGAGCTGTCCCTTAATGCGCCTGTTTTTACGGTCCATCCCTGACGTGCTAATGCCATGGGGTCCCGTCATTGCATGAAAATCAAAGCGCACAATATGAAATACAACTCCACCCTCATCGCCACATTCTCTATCCTTGCCCTTTTCTCGTTTAGCTATCTCCCTCCCGCCGCGGCCTGGAGTAACGGGATGGCCGCCTCCTACGTCATAGGACAGACCGGTTTCAACCTCAACGCCAGCGCCACCACCGCTGCCGGCTTATCGAGCCCCTCCGGCGTCGTAGTCGATCCAGCCACCGGAAAGGTCTTTATCTGTGATGAAGGCAATAACAGGGTCCTGCGGTATCCCAGTACGGCGGCCATGGCGAATGGGGCATCGGCGGAGGCCGTATTGGGCCAGTCAAGCTTCACCACTAAGACAACTGGAACTACCTCAACCACATTATCTACCCCTTATGCACTCGCCATCAACTCAACGGGTAGCCTTTGGGTGGCGGACGGGATCAACAACCGCGTCTTGCGTTTCGACAATGCCGCCACCATCGCATCGGGCGCCGCCGCAAATGGGGTGTTAGGGCAGGCCGGATTCACGACCAATACGTCTGCTACGACGTCCACTGGCATGTTTTTCCCCTCAAGTGTGGCCGTGTCCGGTACTACCTTATGGGTCTGCGATGCTGACAACAATAGAATTTTACGTTTTGATAACGCAGCGTCTTTAGCCAACGGGGCCGCAGCGGGCGGGGTCTTAGGCCAGTCCGGCTTTACCACCAAAACGACGGCACTTACAGCTACCGGTCTGAATGAACCGATACAGGTATATGCCAGCACGTCCGGCGGGCTTTGGGTGGCGGACGCCGTCAACAACCGGGTTCTGTTGTATAATAATGCAGCGTCTTTAGCCAATGGCAGCGCGGCTAACCTCGTCCTGGGTCAAACCACGTTTACCACAGCCACCACCGGCACGACGGTCAATAAATTTAAAGCCCCCGACGGGGTTGCGGGCGACGGCAATGGCGCCATCTATGTCGCCGACGGAAGCAATAACCGCATCATGATCTTTAATAATGGAGCGTCTTTAGCCAATGGCGCCTCCGCCAATTATGTCCTGGGACAATCCTCTTTTACCACCAGCGGATCCGGAGATGCCGCCAATCAGCTTAACGACCCCGCTTTCCTGTATGTGGGCTCTAGTCTTTTGGTACCGGATTACGTCAACAACCGTGTTTTGAACTATATTCCTATGGCGCCCCTTCCCCTAACCCTTACCGGTTTTACGGCTACCCTGCAGGGTAAAGATCAGGTTCTGCTGCAATGGCAAACGGCAGATGGCGCCACCGGTGGCACGTTCAACTTGCAATATGGCGCCGACACCTCCGCCTTCACTACGATACTGAACAGTCAGCCTTGCAATCCGGACAAAGAGTCCTACAGCTATCTCCAGACTAATCCCGCCCGGGGCATTGACTATTATCGACTCCAACTGACCGACCCCGGTGGGAACATCACTTACAGCCCGGTCCTTACCGTATCCGTGGCCGCGGCCGTCACGTCTGCCCCAAGCCTCTTTCCGAACCCGGCCCATAACAGCGTGACGGTCACCCTGCCTGCGTCGGCTGCCCCTGCGCCTGCGACCACCCGGGCGGTGATCCGTCTATTCAACAGCGCCGGCCAACTCGTAAAAACCGTGACGACCCCGAATGCCACCACTACCATAGACGTCAGCGGGTTAGCGCCTGGTTTTTATGTCGTTCAGGTCATGCAGGGACAGACCCTGACCACCTGCTCATTCATCCGCGCCAATGAATAGATGATCTAGATGATCGCGTTGGACAGAGCCCGACTGCCCGGAAAAGAACGATTACTGTATCGAATCAGAACAATGCCTCCCCCCGGCATGTGACAAGCATTTGATTGTCAGGTACTGGCATTTCGGCACGCCCTTGGCTACCCTCTTACTGCTCTACCTATCATCATCGTTAACTTGCTAATCATATGTTCAGGAATTTTTTGACCATCGCCGGCCGTACGCTGCTTCGCAACAAGTCGACCACCACCATCCACATCCTGGGGCTTGCCCTGGGTATTGCCACTTTCCTGCTGATTGCCCTTTATGTGCAGCATGAGATGAGCTATGACCGTTTCAACAAAAAAGCAGACCGCATCGTCCGGGTGGTCTTTCGGGGGAAGATGAACGGAGGAGAGATAAAAGAGGCGAACGTCATGCCGCCGGTAGCCGCCACTTTAAAGGCGGATTTTCCCGAAGTATTGGATGCTACCCGGCTCCGGAATACCGGTGTCCATCTCATCAGCTATGGCAATAAGACCTTCCGGGAAGATGCCCTCGCATTTGTCGATTCCAATTTTTTCCGGATGTTTACCCTGCCGCTGCTGGAAGGCGATGCTAACTCCGCCCTGCTCCGGCCCAATACTATCGTCATCACCAGGGCAGTCGCCGAAAAGTATTTCGGCAAAGAAGATCCTATCGGCAAGGTGCTGCAGTTCCCGGACGACAAGGCTGCCTTAACCGTGACGGGGCTGATCGACGAGGTACCCGAAAATTCCCATTTTCATTTCGGCCTTTTCGCCTCCATGACAACCCTGCCCGAAGCACGCGAGCCCAGTTGGATGACATCTAACTTTTTCACCTACCTGGAATTACCGAAAGGTTATGACCCTGAAAAACTGCAGGCCAAATTACCTGGTGTGGTGGACAAATATATCGGCCCTCAATTACAAAAAGCCATGGGAGTGTCCATGTCCCAATTCAAGACCAGCGGTAATATCCTGAGCTTCGAGTTGGAACCGCTGACGTCCATCCATCTGCACTCCAATCTGAACGGTGAGATCGAGGCTCCCGGGGATATCCGGTATGTGTATATCTTCAGCGCCATAGCCCTGTTCATGCTCCTGATTGCCTGCATCAACTTCATCAACCTGAGCACGGCGGGGGCCGGCAAACGCGCCAGGGAGGTCGGCATCCGGAAGGTACTCGGGTCGGTCCGCGGGCAATTGGTCGGCCAGTTCCTGACAGAATCCTTGTTGCTGACGATCATTGGCACGCTGATCGCCCTCGGGCTGGTCTACTGGGCGCTTCCCTTCTTTAACAGGCTGGCCGGCCAAAACCTGATCCTCCACTGGGGGGCCAATCCCTGGCTGGTGCCTTCCTTGCTGCTGCTTATAGTGCTGACCGGATTGCTGGCAGGCGTCTACCCGGCCTTTGTCATATCCGCCTTTAAACCAACTGCCGTACTGAAAGGCCAGCTTACCTCCGGTAAGAAAAGTGCAGGTTTGCGCAGCGGGCTGGTCGTTTTCCAGTTCTTTATCTCCATCAGCCTGATCATCGGCACCATCGTCGTCTACCGCCAGCTGTCCTTCATCCAACATGAAAAATTAGGCTATGACCGCGACCAGGTGCTGGTCATTCAGCAGACAGGCTGGTTGGGAGATCACCAGGACTATTTTCGTCAACAACTGCTGCAGGACCCCCGGGTGGCTGGGGTCTCAGCCTCGGGTTACCTTCCGGCGGGGGACACGTATGGGAATAACTTCCTGATTTATTCCGACAACAACAAGAGTCAGCTCGTCAATAGCCTTCGGTACGAGGTTGACGACCAATATATCCCTACCCTGAAGATGGAGATGGCGGCAGGCCGCAATTTCTCGCCTGCCTTCGGCGCAGATAGCACCGGCATCATCATCAACGAAACGGCGGCCCGAAACTTCGGCTGGCTGGACCCCGGTCAGTCGGGCCCGGCAGCAACGGCCAAAGCTCTCAATCATACGCTCACCCGGCCGGACAACGATGGCCCGGTCATCACGTATCATGTCATCGGTGTCGTCAGGGATTTTCATTTCCGGTCCTTCCACGACCTGATCACTCCGCTCGTCATGACCTTAAGCAGCGGAGCAGGGAGTAATTTCATCGTCAGGACTAAAACCGCCGACGTTACCGGGTTGCTGACAACCATGACAAAGAAATGGGCCGACCTGCATGTGGAAGTGCCCTTCTCCTACAGCTTCCTCGACGACCGCTTCAATAATACGTATAAGAATGAACAGCATATCGGTCTCATCCTCGGCATCTTCTCCGGCCTCACCATTTTTGTCGCCTGCCTGGGATTGTTCGGCCTGGCTACTTTTACCGCAGAACAGCGTACCCGCGAAATCGGTATCCGCAAGGTGCTGGGCGCCGACATCACCAGTATTGTAACACTTTTATCGAAGGATTTTGTCCGGCTGGTGGTAGTCGCTTTCCTCATTGCCGCGCCAGTAGCCTGGTGGGTCATGAATCAATGGCTGCTGGATTTCGCCTACCGGCTGCCCATCAGCTGGTGGATATTCGTGCTGGCCGCTGTGCTGGCTCTTCTGATCAGTCTGTTCACCATCGGATATCGGGCTATCCGGGCCGCTTCGGCCAATCCGACGGATAGCCTGAGGGCATCGTAAAAGATCCGGATCAACCGGGCAGGGCAGGCGCCGGAAAGGGATCAGGCCAGTACTTTTTCATCAATTGCTGGATGAACCTAATCCGTATCCTCAAATGTCCGGGCTGCACATAAGCATAGAATTCATCATGGGTCGTATGGAAATCCGAATAGAAAAGCCAGAACCCCAACGTGAGATAAGGGATGGCCTCGAGTTCCTGGTCGCTCACGGGACGGCAGGCGCGATAGGCAGCCAGGAAATGCGCATAGGCCTGATTAAACGCATCGGAGGTCATCCGGCCGAAGTGTACATCGATGGTCATGTGTTGCCAGAAGGTCATGATATCGTTGACCAGCCAGCCGCGGCCCATAAAATCAAAGTCGAAGAAAGTGACGGAATCACCATCGAAATGAAAGTTCTTGGGAAGAAAATCAAAGTGACAATACCCGGTGCTAAATGCCGACATATCCAGCTGGGCCAGCTTCCTTACCACCTGCTCGACTGCCTGTTCCAGCCAGGCATATCCCGCCGGATCTTCGCTGAAGTAAGGCTTCAATCGTGTCATCGGCCCGAACAGCGTCGTCTGCAAATCAAAATGCCACCGCACGTCAGACAATTCCAGCCCGGCAGAGATTTGATGAAACCGGGCCATGTGAAGGCCCAGGTCCCCTAATTGCGCCTCATTCAGGATAGAGGCAGAACGGCCTTCAGCATAGCTGAACAGCACAGCATAACGCTGACCTTCCACCGCCGCAACGGGATGTATATATTCCCCGCTCTGATCCGGAATAGGAAACGATACCGGCACCGCCGCCCGCTGCAAGGCCAGGAGTAAATCCACTTCTGCACCGATCTGCACCCGGTTACGGTGCGATGACCTGTACACCCGTAGGATATAGCGATCCCCACCCGATTCGACCAGGTAGGTGTCTCCCACCCCGCGAACCAGGAATTCACATTGGACAGCAGCCCATCCATATTTTCGGGAGACCAGATCGGCCAGGGCCGATGACAGCAATGTCGAATAAGACGCGGGAAAAAAAGAGTTCATCGGGTAAAAATAGAAAAAGCCTGCCTCATCAAAGGCAGGCTTTCCTTATCGCATTGTTATTATTATTCCGCGAGGTTCAATTTCTTGTCACGTAATTCTCCCAGCTTCTTCTTCCCGTACGTCAGCCGTGTGATGACCACGAAGAGTACCGGGACTATGAAGATGGCCAGGCTGGTAGCGGCAAACATCCCGCCCAGCACCGTCCAGCCAATCGTGTTACGGGCGACTGAACTGGCGCCAGAAGCCAAAGCCAGCGGTAATACCCCGAGCAGGAAGGCAATAGAGGTCATGAGGATCGGGCGCAAACGCAGGTTCACCGCATCCAGGGTAGCCTGGACAACCTCCATGCCCCGGTCGACGCGTTCCTTGGCAAATTCGACGATCAGGATGGCATTCTTGGCGGAGAGACCGATCAGCGTGATCAACCCGATCTGCGCATAGACATTATTGGTCAGCCGAGGTATAAAGGTCAGTGTAAGGATGGCGCCGAATACCCCGATGGGCACAGCCAGGAGCACCGAGAAAGGCACTGACCAGCTTTCATACAGGGCTGCCAGGAAGAGGAACACGAAGATGATGGACAGGGCAAAGATATACACGGCACTGTTACCCGACTTGATTTCCTGCAGGCTGAGGCCCGACCAGTCATAGCCATAACCTTCCGGTAAGACCTTGGCGGCTACCCGCAACAGGGCATCGTTGGCCTGGCCGCTGCTATATCCCTGTTTGGCGCCCCCGTCGACCTCCGCGCTGCGATAGATGTTGAAATGGGAGATCAACGGTGCGGTCTCTATCGGCTTATAGCTCAACACCGTGCTCAGCGGGATCATCTCTCCGTTGACATTCTTGACGTAATACTTATCGAACGAGTGGAGGTTGTTGCGGAAGTTGGTATCGGCCTGCGCAACCACGTAGAAGTTACGGCCATAGATGGTCAGCTGATTGATATAGGTGCTGCCCATGTACATCTGCATGGTATTGTAAACTTCAGTCAGGTTGAGGCCTAGTTTCTTGGCCTTGTCGCGATCGACATCGACCTCGTAGCCGGGCGTACGTGCACTAAAGAAAGTAAAGGCGTTGCCGATCTCGGGCTGTTTGTTGGCTTCGGCCACGAACTGGTTGACCACCCGGGAAAAGGTCTGGATGTCGTCGTTGGACTGACGCTGTTCGATCTGGATGCTGAAGCCGCCGGCATTACCCAGACCGGGGATGGCCGGGGGCGGGATGACCACGATCCTGGCCCCCTTGATAACAGCAAACCGTTTGTTCAGCTCGGCAATGATCCCATAGAGCTGCTCGGATTTCTTTTTACGCTCGTCCCAGGGCTTGAATTGCATGAAGATGCTGCCACTGTTCGACTTGATACCGAAGGTCAGGATGTTCAATCCGCCGAGAGCCGCCGTATGGAGAACCCCGGGGACTCTTTGGGCGATATGCTGAATGCTGTCCAGCACCTCCAGCGACCGGGTGGTGGAACCGGCCTCGGGGATCTCGTAGGTGATATAAAGCCGGCCATCGTCTTCGGTAGGTATAAAGCCGGTAGGCTTACTTCTGAACAGCAGGTAATCGCCGACGCAAATACCGGCCAGCAGGACAATCACGAGGGGCGCCCGCTTGATCCAGCCACTCACGCCATTGGTATAATGATGCGTGACCTTTTCGAACCAGTTATTGAAATGATAAAACAGTTTATTGAGGCCTCTGGACTTCTCGTTGATATGATGCGGCTTCAACAGCAGCATACAGAGCGCCGGTGTCAGCGACAAAGCGACAAAGGCCGATATCATTACGGAAATGGCGATAGTGATGGCGAACTGCTGGTATAGCCGCCCGACGATGCCGGGGATGAATCCGACCGGCACGAATACCGCTGCCAGGATCAGGGCGATGGCGATAACAGGCCCGGAGATATCGGCGATGGCCCTTGCCGTGGCCTCTTTCGCCGACAGTCCTTCAGTATCGATATAATGCTGTACCGCCTCCACCACCACGATGGCGTCATCCACCACGATACCGATGGCCAGTACGAAACCGAACATCGTCAGCGTATTGATGGTAAAATTCAGCGGGATGAAGAAGATGAAAGTACCGACAATGGCCACGGGAATAGCCAGTACCGGGATCAGCGTAGACCGCCAGTTCTGCAGGAAGAGGAACACGACGATCGTTACCAGCAGCAGGGCGATCAGCAGGGTAGTGACCACATCGTCTATGGATACCTTCACGACCGACACTGACTCGAAGGGAACTTCGTAATCGATGTCAGCGGGAAAGTATTTCTTCGCGTCCGCCAGGGCCTTGTATACCCCTTCGGCCGTCGCCAGCGCATTGCTGCCCGGCGCCTGGTACACCAGCAGATATGAGGCGCGCTGGCCGTCCACGAATGAGTTCGACTGGTAGCTTACCTTGCCCAATTGGATGCGAGCGATATCCTTCAGGTAGACGATGCTGTTCTGCGCAGGATTGCTGCGGACCACGATATTGCCGAACTGCTCCTCTGTCGTCAGGCGGCTATTCGTCAAAATGGTAAATTCAAAGGCCTCGGAAGAGGTTTGCGGCGGCGTGCCCACCGATCCGGCCGCGACCTGAAGGTTCTGCTCGTTGATAGCACTCTGGATGTCGTTGACGGTCAGCCCCAGCTGCGCCATCTTATCTGTTTTCAGCCATACGCGCATACTGAAATTATCGGCCCGGCTAAAAACGTCGCCCACTCCGGGCGTACGCAACAGGATATCCCGCAGGTAGATATTGGCATAGTTGTCCATGAAAGGAATGCCATGCGTATGCTTCGGCGAATAGACGGCCACCAGCATCAGGATGGCCGGATTACGCTTCAGCGTGGTAAGACCCAGTTGCTGCACCTGCGCGGGCAGGGTCGGCGTCGCAATACCGACACGGTTCTGAATATCCAGCGCCACGATATCGGGATTGGCTCCTATATTAAGAGTAGCTGTGATCTGGGAGGTGCCATTGTTACTGCTGTTACTCTGCATATACGCGATACCCGGCACCCCGTTGACCTGGGTCTCGATAGCGGTGGTTGTGGTTTGTTCGACCGTCTGCGCATCCGCGCCAATAAAATTACCGGTGATCTGTACCGTAGGTGGGGTGATGTCCGGGTACTGGCTGATCGGCATGTTCAGGATCGCCAGTGTTCCCACCAGCAAAATGACCAGTGAGATGACGATAGCTGTTACAGGCCTCCTAAGAAATATGTTTGAAGACTTCATTCCAAAATTTTTTAGTTGTTTCTCCTATTTGGCAGAAGGCGCTGCTGATCCGGCAGGTGTTGCCGGTTTTTGTGACGGCTGAGCAACCTGAACTGCAGAACTGTCCCTTAATTTCTGTACGCCTTCTATAACTACTTTTTCACCCTGCTGCAATCCGCCTTTCACGACTATATTGCCGCCGATCTTTGTTCCCAGCACGACCTTATGCTGTAAAGCCCGATCGCCCTGTACCACGAATACAAAGTATTCACCCAGTGTCTGAACCACTGCTTTATAAGGGATCATTAGGGTGCTGTCCGCTGCCTTATGCCTGACCCTGATATTGGTGGTCAGACCGGCCTTCAGCTCATCCTTCGGATTGGGGAAAGTCAAGCGGGCTTTTAGCGTACCCGTCGTCGGATCGATCGACCGGTCCAGCAGGTAGATCTGACCCTCATAAGAGTAGATAGACCCATCGGGCAGCACTGCTGTAAAAATGGAATCTTTGGGATTGGTCCCCTTTTCGAAATACTTGGTGAACTGTGGGATCTCTGCCTGGTCGATAGCGATATCGACAGCCATGGGATCGTCGGTGGATACCGAATTCAGCAGGGTTTGCGGATAAACGGATGTACCGACCTTGACGAGAGAGATGCCGATGGTGCCGTTAAAGGGAGCATATATCGTCGAATAACCCAGGTTGGTCTGGACTGCGGCTACATTCGCCTCGGCCGCCCTGAGCTGCTGTTTGGACGCTTCGAGATCGGCCAGCTGGTGGTCGAGCGTCTGCTTGGCAATAGCGTCCTGTTTGGCCAGGTCCTCATACCGGTCGGCATCCTGCTGGGACTTCGCGAGGTTGGCCTTGGCGACATCCACATTGGCTTTCGCCTGATTGACTGCCGCGAGGTATTGTTGCTGATCGATAGCATATAGCTTTTGTCCTTTCCTTACGTTCTGTCCATCTTTGAAATAAATGCCGATGATGTTGCCGGAAACCTGGGGTTTGATATCCACCTGGTTCAACGGCGTGGCCGTGGCGGGGTAAAGGTCATAGTAAGTCGCATTGCCTGGTTGTACAGTATATACAATGACCGAGGCGGGAGGTGGGGCTACCGGCCCGGTGGGACCGCTCCCGCAGGATGTCAGACCAAGTGAAACAGTCAAAGATGTAAGACCGATCCATTGTAACGTATTTCTCATATAAAAAGATAATTTATCAATATTTAATACTTCCTAATGCCTTTTCTACATCCAGCTTGCTGCTCAGCACCTGGAACAACGCATCGCTGTAATTGACCTGCGCTGTCCTGAGATCCGTCTCCGAAGTGATCAGGTCCAGGTAAGCTTTTACGCCACTGCGGTATTGCAGCTCGATGGTATTGAACACATCCCGTGCAAGACTAAGATTGTCGCGCTGGACATAGTAATTATTGAGATCGCTTTTGTATGTGGCCAACGCCTGGGCATACTGCGTGCTGATCGTATTCTGAAGGTTGATCACATCCCAGTCGAGCCTTGTCAGCTGCAATTCCGCCACCCGGATATCCTGGGTCCGCTTGGTGCCCTGGAAAAGGGGAACGCTGAGATAAATACCTGCGTAGGAATTGGGAAGATTGTTCGAATATAAATTTGAAAAACGGGGATTCAGATAGTTCAGGTTATAGCCTGCGCCGGCATAGATGGAAGGAATATAGGCCCATTTGTAATATTTCACTTCGGCCTGTTGCAGGCGCTTCTGCGTCATCAGCTGCTGATACTCGATCCTTTGATTATAATCGACGCCGGCCAGCGTATCCAGGCTGACTTCCGCCTCCATCGAAGTGCTGTCGTAGGAGAGATGAATAGAGTCTTTACCGTTATAGCCCATTAACTGCACCAACTGCGCATAATTGGCCTTCAGCGCCTCTTCTTCCGTCTTTTTTTGCGCTTTGGCATTGTTGAGGGAAATGGTAGCCCGCTTATAATCCGTTTTATCCACCAGGCCACCGCGATATTGATTGTAAGTATCCTTCAGGTTGCGCTCCAGCCTGACGATATCATCTTCCGATACTTTGATGTCCTGGTCGGTCAGCAGGACATTGTAAAAGGCCTTGCTGACATTGACAGTGATATCGATTTTGTCAGACACCGTATTTTGTTTGCTCTGGGTGATGACGTCCCTGCGGGTGTGTGACGCCAACAGAACATCGCGGTTGAAAAGGTTCTGGGTAGCTGAAAGGCCGACTGTCGACTGGTTGTAAGTCGAACTCGACACATACGATCCATTGAAGTCAACGTCCTGTAATTGTATGTTGTTCTGATAATTCGCATTCAATGCGACCTGCGGATACCATTCCGACAGTTTGCTTTTTATCTGCCTGTCTGTGATCTGCTCGTCAATAAGGGCTTGCTGGACCAACGGGTAATGCTTCAACGCGTATTGTACCACCACCTGTAAAGTCAGGTCCGAAGGCAATGAATCCGTCACTTTCTGTGCGTCCGCCGACAAAACCAAGAGGCTAAATCCCAGGATGATGAAAACTATACTACAAATTTTCTTCATAAACATGGTGCTATAGATTAAAGAACTGAAAACGAAAACAATGGTCAATTACCGGGACCTCCCGATAATGAGGCCCCAAAGTTAAACAAACGTTTGAATTAAACAAACGTTTAATCAACATTTTTCACCTAGCCTTTCGTAAGTATTTGACTTACAATTAACTATATTATTATTAGCCAAAATCGAATCCTGGTTATCTTTGCCACGAAACTTTAGCACTATGTCACTCCATACCATATTAGGCGCAGGCGGGGTTATCGCCGATACCCTGGCGCCGGAACTCATCAGCCGGTAGATTCCCGTTCGACTCGTCTCCCGCCATCCGAAGACTTCCCTGCCAGGCGCCACTACCCTGGCAGCCGATCTGACCGATCCGGGCCAGGCGCTGCAAGCCATCGAAGGCTCATCCGTCGTCTATCTCTGTATCGGCCTGCCCTACAATTATTCCATCTGGCGGCAGCAATGGCCCCGGATCATGGACAATACTATCTCCGCCTGCCAAAAGACCAATGCAAGGCTAATCTTTTTCGACAATGTATATATGTATGGGAAAACGGATGGCCCCATGACGGAAGAAACGCCTTATGATCCATCGAGCCGCAAAGGCGACCTCAGGGCCCG
>Ga0302312_10001564_pt1 | contig 13752 bp, 12 predicted proteins | sample III_Palsa_N2_1_FD_200529 | JGI IMG/M metagenome (GOLD analysis project Ga0302312, IMG submission 200529) | Peat permafrost microbial communities from Stordalen Mire near Abisko, Sweden - III_Palsa_N2_1 | ecosystem: Environmental > Terrestrial > Soil > Palsa > Peat permafrost | place: Sweden... | reverse complement strand
CGACGGCGAATCCGTGCAGGCCGGATTCTCTCTGGGGGACTGACCCATGGTGCGTATCTCGAAAGCAATCTCCGCGACCAAACTTCAGGACTACCATAAGCGCGAGTTCACCTCGCCCGACCAGAGCTATTGGAGTCAGGGACAGCAGGTAGAAGGGCATTGGCAAGGGCAGCTTGCCGAGAAGTTTGGCCTGTCCGGTACAGTCGTAGCCGATGAGTTCAGCCGTCTTTCCGAAGGACAACACCCCCGTACCGGGGAACAGCTTGTGTTGCATCGCCAGCCGTTCGAGTACGCGAATGCCGATGGCGAAATGGTCAAATCTGTTCAACATCGTGCCGGTTGGGATGCGACGTTTTCTCCGCCGAAGTCCGTTTCGCTGACCGCTCTGGTGGGCGGCGACGACCGCATTCGTGCGGCGCACGCCGAGGCTGTCACCATTGCGCTGACAGAGCTGGAGCGATATACCCAAGCCCGCATCGGCGGCAATCGCCCGGCAGAGACGACCGGCCAATTCATCGCCGCAAAGTTCGAGCATGACCTTTCGCGTCCGGTGGACGGCTACGCCGCGCCGCAGCTTCACACCCACGCCGTCATCTTCAATGTTACCGAGCGGGAGAACGGACAAACCCGCGCTCTGCAAGAGCGTGGCTACTTCGACACCCAGCAGTTCGCTACCGCCGTGTATCAGTCGGAGTTGACCTTCCGGCTGCGCCAGTTGGGATACGAAATAGAGGCAGGCAGAAGTGGGGCTCCTGAGATTAAAGGATATTCGGTGGAATATCTGGATGCCAACAGCGAACGCAGTGAGCAGATACGGGAGCACCTGCGAACGCATGGCGTCTCCGGCCCGAAAGCGGAGGAGATTGCCGCCCACGCCACGCGCGGGGGAAAGCTGACCCAGACTCCCCAGGAGATCATGGCCGCGCATCGGAATCTCGCCGCGAAGTTCGGCAATCAGCCTGATAAAGTCGTGGCCGACGCCGTGGAGCGGAGTCAGGGAAAGGTCGCGGAACGTGAGCCCGAGACGATGCAGCGCGTCGCCCGCGAAGCCGTCACCTTCGCCCGCGAACGCAGCTTCGAGCGCGAGGCCGTCACGGATGAACGCGACCTCTTCCGCGATGCCTTGCGCCGGGGCATGAGTGAAACCACCTATGCGGAGGTGCGCGCCAGCTTCGATGCTCGTGTGGCTTCCGGCGAGTTCCGTCTTGTGCCCGGCCAGAAGCATGACTCCGGGCGCTCGTTTACCACCCCGGAAACCGTCCGTGCAGAAAGAGAAGTCATACGCCGGATGCAGCAGGGACAGGGGCGCGCCGAACCCATCATGTCCATTCAAAATGCCGTGCGCCTTACCGAATCGCAGGAGCTGCCCAACGAGGCCCAGCGCCGCGCCATCGAGCAGATCTTGACCTCGCGCGACATCGTCCAAGGACTGCAAGGGAGGGCTGGCGGAGGCAAGTCCACGCTTTTAAAGAGTGTCCGCGAAGGCGCGGCGCAGCGTGGTTTTCTTGTCGAAGGTTTCGCGCCGACCTCCCGCGCCGCGCAGCAGCTCCGCGATGTCGGTGTCTCCGCAGACACCTTGCAGGGTTTCCTCGCCCGTTCCGTCCAGCCGGACAATAGCCGTCACCTCTACATGGTCGATGAGTCCAGCCTCGCCAGTACCCGGCAGATGCGCGACTTTCTCAAAAAGCTCGGCCCCGAGGACCGCGTGTTGCTCATCGGCGATACCCGCCAGCATCAGGGCGTGGACGCCGGAAAGCCTTTCGAGCAGTTGGTGCAGGCCGGGATGCAGACCGCCGAACTGGACCAGATTATTCGCCAGAAAGATCCCGAATTGTTGCGAGCGGTGGAGCACCTATCGCGCGGCGAGATCGCCCAAGGCGTCGCCCTGTTGGAGCAACAGGGCCGCGTGACGGAGATTACCGCTCGGAACTACGCCGCCCGCCCCGATAAAACCATCATCGTCTCCCCTGACAATGCCTCGCGGCGTGCAATTAATCAGGCCGTCCGCGCCGAGTTACAAACTCTCGGCGTGCTGCAGACAGACAGCCACGCCTTCCGTGTGTTGGCCCCGCGCTCAGACATGACTGGAGCGGATCGTACATGGGCTGCCCGCTACGACGTGGGCGACGTATTGCGATACCAGCGCGGCAGCAAAGACCTCAACATCGAGAAACAGACCTATGCGACGGTGACAACCGTCAACCCGCAAGACAATCTGCTTACCGTGCGGAAATCCGATGGTGAACACATCACCTACAATCCCGCGCGCTTGCACGGAATCAGCGCGTACCGCGAGATCGAACGGGAATTTGCTAGAGGCGATCGGCTGGGTTTCACCGCGCCGCATCGAGAACTGGGGATTGCCAATCGCGACCTTGGCACGGTGGAGCGTATCGCGAGCGACGGACAACTGACCGTCCGCATGGATGGTGGAAAGTCAGTCGCTTTTGACCCGGCGCAGATGCGGCATTTCGATCATGGCTATGCAGTTACCAGCCACAGTTCTCAAGGACTAACCGCTGATCGCGTTTTGGTAAACGTCGATAGCAGGGTTCATCCTGATCTTCTTAGTGCTCGTTTCGCCTACGTTTCCATCTCGCGTGCGGCCCAAGATGCGCAACTTTATACTGATTCCGCAGCTTCGCTTGCGTCGACCTTAAACCACGCAGTCACGAAATCCTCAGCACTGTCGACACCAGAAAGTATTGCAACTGGTTTGGCGATGTGAGTCCGTCCGTGACACAGAACATCCTCGCACTCTTTTGACTCGCTGGGGCGAATGGTTAAGCCTCTTTTATCAAGTTCCTTCGCCGTCACTCGATATTGAGCTTGTGATCGAATCGACCTTATCCTTCCAGAGTGGGCAGATTGAGGCCGTCACCGCGGGCGAACCGTCCTTCACCGGAGGAGCATTCGGGACACGTCTCGTCCTTTCGCGGCTCGACAAGCATCCGCTTTCGCGACAGATGATGGAAATGCTCGTATTGAACGATGCCAGCATCCGAACGTAATTCCAAGAAATCGAGAAGAAAATCGTTAACTGCATGAGCCGCGGCGATCGCGTTTAAGGTGATTACGCTCGGGTTCGGTTCTTCCACTCCGTACGCTTGCTCTTTACGCTCTTCTTCAGTCTTCGCTTCCTTCGCGAGAGAACTCATGTCGATCAACCCATTACACCAAAGACAGCCGGATCCAGGGCGTACTGGTCGGTTCGCACTCATGACATCAAGTAGAAGTTCCTCCGAGTCTGCACGTACTTTGGAGCCCAACTGGACGCCCGGAACCAGATACTGATGTACCACCGCGTTGAAGACAAGCCTTGCTCGCATCGAATCGGCGGCCAGAAAAAGATAGTCGGTCGCTGCCAGAGTCTTGGCGACGGATTCTTTCGCGATGTCATCTGCGATCTTCACTACCACTGTAGACGGATTCGCTTGCAGAATTACTCTCTCTGCAACATCAATCTTGCGAGCGGCATGCTCGGCATCAACACGATCCGCACCAACGATGCGCGAAAGGTTTGAGACTTCCACCACATCATCGTCAATCAATGTGAACCGTCCTACACCGAGACGAGCGAGCAGCTCGGCCACTAGGCTTCCAATACCCCCTAGGCCAAGAATCGCAACGTGACATTCGTTCAGCCGCTTCTGCCCATCGAAGCCGAACATACGCAACTGCCTTTCATAGGCATCATCGTTGATGTCCTTCGATGTTCTTGAAGACGGGTAGAGCATCTGTACTGATTGGCCAACGATCCTCGCATGATCGAGGGAAAGGCGGCTGCCATCTTTCAACCATACATCGGACTGAATGGAACGCTGGCCAAAGACCAGCGCTCCAACAGGCATACCACGCGCGATCTGGAGAAGCGCCGGATATCCCAGTTCGTGAGAATCCAGGTCAATGTGGCTGAAACCAACGCAAAGATCAGAATGGTGATTATGCACTGCCAGGTATGCTAATTTTTCGTCGCGAGCTCGCGTGATCATCTTATGAATGAAGGAAGGGTGCAGAGCACGGTAGCCCACCTTGCCCTCGACGTAATCACTTCCTTCTTTCGCCAAGTGAATCTCACGAACGAGAAACGCCGGCTGCCCATCCTTTTCCGCGATCCCCGCCAGCAACACGGCGCCGTGCTCATCGTGATCCCCAGGGAAAAGATGAGCATGCAAACGATCGTAATCGGCTCGAGCAAAACGTAGCTGGCATGTATTCGTCATCACAATTTCTCCAGAAAATCCAGAATTTTCAGAACCTTGGTAGCTGCCTTCTGTAAGCCTTGTTGCGCTGCAGAGCTGCGTCGTGAGACCTGAATTGCCGGCCGCCCCTCGAACGCGGCGTTGTGCGTCACCGGTGGAACAAACGCTTGACCATCTATACGGCGAACATCCGATCCAATGAATACCGGGTAGATGTCTGCATAGGGGTAGAGAGGTGGAATGTGAAATCCCATCCATGTGCTGGTCGGTACGTATCGGGCGCCGATCGCGATCGGGTTCAGGATGACGTAAGCTCCTCCGGAGCCGTCATCTCGCACAGAGATGACGGCATCAGGGAACTGGCGTTGCAACTCTTCAATGCTGGTCTGAACTGGTGGCTTCATTGTTCACCTCTACGAGTTGTCGTCAGGCGCAATTGCTGTGAAGCGCAAGTGGTCGCGGAGATGCACCGAATCCGCATCCCCCACGATTCGACTCGTGCCATTGGGAAGCTCTTCCTGAAGCACGAAGTTCGGCTTTATCAAGACCCCTTGAGCAATCGCCGCGGCCTTGATCTGCGCACCCGTTGCGGACTGCCCTTCGATCTTGACCGGCATTTCGTTGACTGAAATGGTATGCACCTTCGGATGCGACTCATGCGGGGCTGCAGTGAAGTGGTGGTGATGCCGAAGCGAAACTTCCTGATCGTCCGCTACAGCCTCCACTGCACCGTTCTCCATCTCCTCCCAGAGTTGATCCTCCAGGTGAATATGGACATCCTGTTGAATGGCCGATTCCTTTATATGGCGCCCCGTGGCGATCTTCTGCCGCAGAACGACCAGCTTGTCGTTCACGAGAATCTCGACCTGCTCCGGCGTATGTGTGGTCTGCTCTTCCGACATATGATCTCCTTGCAAATTCGTAGTTGAATTGCTAAACTGCAATCCATGGTGCAATCCTAGTGATTTCCATTATGAAAGTCAATTGCTAAAGTGGAATTATATTGTGGATGATAAAGGATTCAATATCGGCGCGTTTTACCGCACACTTGAGGCGGCTGTACGGCTCCGCAAGCTGAACTGGAAGCAGGTTGCCGACGAGACAGGCGTCAGTCAGGCCACGCTCACGCGCATGGCTCAAGGCAAACGCCCGGACTCTCCAAGTTTGGCTGTGCTGTCAGCTTGGGCCGGTATGAACCCGTCTGATTTCGTCGCTTCAAGCTTCAAGCCGCGGGAAACACACGCACTTACCCAAATTTCAGCGTTGCTACACTCGGACCCACTGCTGGATGAATCGGGAGCGAAGGCCGTGGAAGCCATCCTCACCGCAGCGTATGAGCGTCTTCGAAAGCAGTAGGAAGCTATCCGCGAAGTCGAAGGTGACTAGTTTCGGCGGCCTTGAGCCGCCGTTCTTCCGCGCGCTCTAATACCCGCGGAATTACATCCTTCTCCATCGACTCTTTGAACGCCCGAAGAGCCTGTGGGTCGACAGCACGCATCCCTTCGATCTCAAAAATGGTCTTCGTTTCCTTCTTCTCATCCATTTGTCTGCTCCAGAGTTCCGTCATAAAGTGTGATGCCAAGTTTCTGGGCTACTTACTGTGAACAGGCCGCAGATTCTGTTCCATTCGGCTCAGAGATGTGTGTTCCATTCCCGAAAGATCGAGTATGCCGCTGACATCGCTGCCGACTGTCTTACGATCGAATACCACGGCGTGACTGCGGTTGTGAATCAACCAAAAGGGTAATGACTCTTTGACACTCGCCGTCGCATCCAAAACCGCGCGAGCTGAAATGTATCCTCGATCCCAATCTTCGGCCGTCGCTATCTCCACGATCCACACGAACTGTGCGAACGGCAACTCCATGACGACTTGGACCAGCTTGGGGTCGAACTCAGACGTGTGCTCTCGCACAAACTTGCGGTAAGCTGAACCCGTGGTCACGAAATAGCGCAGTATCGACGTGGCCCGGTCAGGAAGACCGCCCATGTAGGCGCCGAGCAAATCCATTGTCGGACCCAGTTCATCGACCACTTCGGCGGGATAGAAAATCTTCTCCGGCAATGGCACCAAGAACGAATCGATATCGGCCGGCGTGTACTCGCTCGTTGTTTCGTCACCCACCATTAGGTACGGGAGAAAGTTGTCGTCCACCACAACCAGCGATTTCGTTAAATCCCACGCACTGCCCACCGGCCCTTTTGCCTCTTGCACTAGGCTGCAAAAGTCGTAACCAATCACGGCAATGGCATGACTCCGTTCGTGCATGGCCGCAAACACAGGGAAGCCGGATTCGATGTACGCGATGAGTTGCCGATAGAACGCAGGGTCGTCTGCATCTGATCGCGCGATATGGATCGGATAAGTGCCTGCCTCCTGAAACACCTTCTCCGCTTGAGACATCTGCAGGCCCTGCGCCGGCACCAGTCCACCAGGATCGAACTGATGGGCCATCAATGTGATGTCGTACGTGAGATGCTCACGGTACAAGGCATACCTCTGGCTGTAGTGGCGCAAGATCGACCAGCAAGCCGAATGCGCGCACACCGAGATGTCCGCATGTTGGTCCATCGAAGGAAAGCCGTGAATGTGTAGTTCATACCCAAGAAGATGGATCTTGTACTTCCCGGTGATGATCGATCCGGTCGCCCCAGTTCGAACGCTTGGAGACAAAACCGTCCGACCGATCGTCGCAATCCCGGTGGGACGTAAAACCATATAGCCGAAGTAGTGATTACTCAGTTCTTCTTTCGAGTGCGGACCGAGCTTGAGGGTTTCCGCATCGAAAGTTACGGTTTCATCGAAGAGATGTAACCGAACGCAATCCTTGCGGTATCCCTGGCCCTTCTTCGCATAGAAACTGTAGAAGGTGCTCCGGTAGTCCTTATCGACATAATCACGTTCGATCAGGATGGCCCTTACCGAACTCGACAGGCCGTCCTGCAATCTCGCGACAACCTGCTCCGCACCAAACTCCGGACCAAGTTCCTGCAGGAGAGCTGCCAGCTCAGCGCTCGTCTCTAATCGCAACCATGTATACATGCGTTTGTGTCAGGCCAGCGTACGGGTTAAGACACCGATTTGGCTACTAAAATCTTTGGAGGTGATAGCGCCGATCCATCGAAAACCGAACAAATTACGAAAATATTCGTGACGCAATCAACAGCATCACCCGATGAACTTCTTCACAAGAAAAGGCAGGATGAAGCAAGAATAGGCCACGAACATCGCGGCCGCTTTCAGCCCAAAAAGAATCCACGTCGGCAGGTTGATGTAATCGGGCGCTGTGAACTCTGCATCACTAGCAACATTTTCTTTTTCCTTCTTGCGGAAGTAGAGATACCACGTCACGGTTCCGACAAGGTATTGCAGAAGATCGAAAAATAGCGCCAGAAAAATGAAGGCAAGACCCCGTAGCAGCTTCGGCTCTAGGACAAACGAACTTCCGGCGCTCACCTTGAATACCCAGATGAGTCCGATGCCCGCCAAGCTCAGTTGACGAACGATGTCACTGGCCTTCGCGGATAGATCTTCGTAAGCCTTCTTCGCGTCTCCGAGAATCATTAGCGCCTCGGCCCGGTTCCCGAAGTACCACGTGGACCAGTTCCAGAAGTTCCGCCATCGTGGGTTTTCTTCGGCGCCTTCTTTAGACTCTTTTTTGCAGCCTTCTTGACGGCCTTCTTCGCTGCTTTCTTCGTCGCCATCCCCGTCGCACTCCCTCTCTTCTACAACGAGATTCTGTTTCGTCCTAAGCGCATCCAAAACTCCGGCCAAAACGATGTAGCTCTTGCACGACCGTTTATATCCTCTGTCGTTATCTATGTCCACCCCGTAGTTTTCAATTTTCCCGAACAGCGGTAAAGAAAATGGTGGGAGGAGGTTCCTCCCCCGCTGCGACCGTTTCCGCGTTCTCCGCCACCCTCCCTCATAGTTTGCGTGCTGCGCAGGCTAAATGGGGAATCTACGTATCGCTTTGATACTTCTGCTCGCGATGCACAAACGCTGGTCGCGTACCCTCAAGCACAGTGATACTCAGCAGGTTTGTCGCCGGGTTTTCGATCGAACCAGAGGTGTATGTCACCTTGTTACGATTATTCTGCTTGTCCATCTGGGAATGGATGATCTGGTCTGCATCGCAGACCACGGCCAGATTCGGATTGTGCGTCACGACAATGACTTGGCGGCGGTTGCGTGCTTCGCGAAGACAAGCCACCAGCATGTCATACACCGTCTGATTGTCGAGGTTGTCTTCAGGCTGGTCGATAATGAGCGGAATATCACGGCGGTCAATCAACAGGTAGAAAATCAGCAGCAGTGTTCCGCGCTCTCCTGGCGATAGCTCATCAATACTCTTGCCAGCCCACTTGAGCTGATACTTCGGTACGAGGTACGACAAACCGAAGATCGCATCCAGGAGGGCCACCGGCTCGATCCCTTGTCGAAGCTGCTCACTCAGTGGGTAGGAGCTGCGTGGCGTCAACCGGAAATCGCTCTCGAAGCGAGCCATCAGGTCTGAGGAAAATGTCGCCACGCCGGACGCCGTTTGCAAATCCGCTCGTTCGATCAACTCCTTGAGGGCGCGTTTGCCATCTTCCACGCCACAGAAGGTCCCTTTACGGCCTTGATTGACCTTTGCCAGAATCACTTCTTCCCACTGCGAGGCGATGATGCTGGCGTCAAACTCCATGTGAAACTGACTCTTTGCCACCTGATGGCTCATGATGAACAGTTGCACCGGATGGTAGAGCGCACGGTAAATGCCGACAGTCGCCTCAATCTGCTTGAAAATTTCCGTGACTTTCTCCGTCCGCTCCTTCCGCGCCGTCGCTAGTTGGTTGGGCAGGTCATTCAACTCCTGAATCTGCGTCTCGACATAGGAAAGCGTATCGCGCTCGGTAGCACCGCCCACGATCTCCGTACGCCGCTCCGTCCATTCGCGCAACGCCTCACCGTATTTCTGGTAGGCGCTATTGGGTGCATCGAGCTGTTGCGTGAGCGCGTCTACGGCTTCCTTCAGCGTCTTCAACTCAGTATTCGCCGCCGCAATCTTTCCATCTTCGTCCTGCAGAAGCGTATTCGCTGCGGTATTCGCAGCCGTTACCGGCACCTGATTCACCGTCACTGTCACCAACGACGCTGGATCGAGACCCAAGACCTTGCAATCGTTCTCAAGGTTCCGCAATAAGGTCTGGTAAACGGAGGTAAAGTTCTGCAACAACTGGATAACCCGCGCCGCGCTGGCAACCTGGGCCGCGGCCGTCTTCTTTACGCCGTCCGATGCACGAATGGTCTCCTGGAACCCATCGCGTTTCCCGTTGGCTTCGCTAATCTGCTTGGCGATGGTTTCCATCGCCGCCTGCTGTGCTGGGTCTGTGTCGGGCTTCACGACCGCCGCCGGCTTCAGGTCGTCATGAGCCTTGAGCTCGCGCTCTTTGCTTGCTTTCAAATTGAGCAAGAGCTGCCGATTCGCTGCCGAGGACCGCGCTTCCAGTTCAAGAATCTGGAGATTGATTTCATGCAGTTCTGTGCGCAGGGTCGCGATGCGGTCGTCAATGGGCTCCGTCTGGAAGCGAATCAGGTCATCCAGCGATTCCGCATTCAGTTTCTTATGCTCCGCAACGTGGGAAAAAATCACGGACTTCAGTTCAGCATCGAACTGGCTTCCGGGAGCATTGTTCACTTCGTTGCAGATTTCCTCCAAGTAGCTTTGCGGGATATAGGAAACGTCGGATGGCATGTCACTGTCGGTCGGCTCTGACAACTTTCGCACTACCGTGTGCCCGTTACGCCATACCAACGTGGTATCGAATTCGCGCGCTTTGTTGTTCTTCGCCTGCCGGAACTTCCGTTCGTTCAAAAACGAGAACGACTCCGCGGACTCGCAGTTGCCCAACAAGCCGAGGGCCTCGGCGAGCGCCGTTTTGCCGCTGCCTTTGTTCCCGATGATGGCGACCAGGCCAGGATTCAACGGAACCGTCCCATCAAACCATTCTTCAATCAACTTCGAGCCCGGCACTTTCTTGAAGGAGATGCTTTGGATGTACTTCGTCGGATTCGTTCCGACCCGGCTCATCTCCGGTGGCTCGTCGCCGATGTAGGCGCGGTGCGGATCGCTCTTGAGCTGCTGGAACGTGAGAAAGGTGGGGTCTCCCTTAATCCAGCAATACGCCTTTGGCTGGTAGGTCGTAATGTTGTGATTGTCCGAGCCCATAATGAGCGGCAGCGTGTGTTTGATGCTGGGAAACACCATCTCCTCGTATGCTTTGCGATCGGTGACTTGTCCGAGTTCCAAGATGTCGATATGCGTTTTGGCGAGATCGGCTTTGAATTCCATCTTGAACTTCGTATTTCCGACATTTTCGATGGAGTTGGTCTTCTTGCCTGCATGGACGGTCACAATCCCGCCCTGCTCATGTATCGTGTCCGCGCCCTTCGTAAACGGCACATAGACCTTCTCATCGCCCTTCTTCTTGACGTCTTCTGCCGTGAGTCCTAACTGGCCGCTTAACTTTGTCCAGAGATCCGTCAGGTTCGCGTCTTCCGGGAATATCCCGATGTAATGAACCGTTTCCTTTCCTCCGAGTTCGGAACGAAGCTCGATTCCCGGAAGGACCGTGAGTTTATCACCGCCTAGAGTTTGCAGCTCCTGAATACGTGCAACGTCCATTGTGTGGTGATCCGTAATCGCTACCACGTTCACGCCGGCAGCAATCAGCCCATCCACAATCTGCTGGTTGGTCAGGCTCTTGTTGTCGTAGTCGTAGGATGCAGGTGTGTGAAAGTGCAGGTCCCACTTCCCCCAGGTCGAACCAATCGCGCGAAAAGGCACATCAGCCTCCAGAAATACACGGCAGGCATTCCTAAGAAATGTCGATGTCTGCAATAACTAGCCATTCTACTGCGCTTTGAGGGAGGACGTTTCCTCCCCAGTCCGACCGCTGCGCGTTCTCCGCGACCCTCCTCTGCGGGCCGTTCCCCCCGCAACGCCCCCCATAAGTCTGCGTGCTGTGCACGCTGCATAAGGACACCAAGCCTTGCTAAGGGGTCCCCCCTCGCGCTCTGCAAGGCCATTCGCCCTCCTGGTTTTGGCTCCCCCACGCTACGCGCGGTCCCCCCAAAAAAGCTTCGCTCGAAGACCTTTCCGTTTGCTACCCCGCGTTCGCCACGTGGCGTCCGGCATGTGCCATGCCGCCGCTTTGCGACGGACAAGCAAAAGCAACAGCCACAGCGGGAGGAAGCAATGCGAACCACTCAAACCAAACCACCAGAAATCCCAAACCCCTTCACATGGCGGCGATTCGCCAACGTGCGCATGGGTGACTACATCCTCCGCGAGGACACCGTAGACCTCGCAGAGTTGGGCTTTTGCGGCGATACCGTCACTGTCGCTTGCCCCACCTGTGGAGACGTTCTAGGAGCTATCCCCGTGGAGCTTTGCGGCGAAGAATTCCTTGACCTCACCACCCACCACATCACCCCCGTTCTCGATTGGCACGACGCGAAGCACCACCCGCGTCTCGCCTAGTCGCGCCCACGCAACTGCAAAGGAGCAGCCGCCATGAAGAAGCCAAGCACCAGCAACAGGCCCAGCATCTACCAGACCGTTACCGACCGCATTATCTCCAGCCTCAAAGCGGGCGTCATTCCGTGGGAAAAGCCGTGGGCGTCTCCACGATTTACAGGCGGCCCGTTCCCGCGCAACTTCTCTACCGGAAAACCCTACCGAGGTATCAACATCCTCTTGCTTTGGTCTTGCGACTATAGCTCTCCGTTCTGGCTCACGTTCAAACAGGCGCAGGAGCTAAAGGGCAACGTTCGCAAAGGCGAACACGGAACGCCCATTGTCTTTTTCAAGCAGCTTGCCGAACGCAGCAAGCAAGACGACAACACCGACGACGAGCGCACCCCGTTCGTTCTCTGCCGCTATACCGTGTTCAACGTCGAGCAGTGCGACGGCCTCACCCTGCCGGAGATCGACCAGCCCACCGCGCAGCCGGAGGCAGTGGTAGACGAAACCTGCGAAAGCATCGTGAGCGCATGGGAGAACCGCCCTGCGCTCCATCTCGCCAGCCCCACCGAGTGCCGCGCTTACTACCGCCCGCTCACCGACTCCGTTCACATGCCCGCGCGTTCCCGCTTCGTGGATGCACCCCACTACTACAGCACCTTGTTCCACGAGTTAGTTCACAGCACAGGCCACGAAAGCCGCCTGAATCGCACCTTTGGCGACCACTTCGGCGATGAGCTTTATAGCAAAGAAGAGTTAGTCGCCGAGATGGGCGCGGCCTTCCTTTGCGCCATCGCGGGAATTGCCAACGAGCACACCGGCCGCAACACCACGGCCTACATCCAGAACTGGATTAGCAAGCTGGAAGAGGACAACCGCCTTATCGTCCATGCCGCCGCCAACGCGCAACGCGCGGCGGACTGCATTCTCGGCAACGCCTTCGAGGAACAGACCGAGACGACCGACCGCACCGACGTAGAAGAACTCGCCGGGGTGGCGGCATGAAAACCATCCTCCGTCTTCTCAAGCTGGCAGGTGGCTATCGCCCTCTCTTGTATCTGCGGGTCGAAAACCCGCCTTATCTTCCACTCGTTCTCGCCGCTACCTCGGTGCCGGGGCCACTCGGCCTCCGCACTCTCTCGCTCACTCACTACGCGCCCTATAACGACACTTCGCCAGCTGCGCGGCAGGAAGACATTCCCCCTTCCTGCCTGCGGCGGTCGTACTTTCTATAGAGCCGAACTACGTCACAGTGGGCACGTTGTTCGAATAATCGCGTGCGTGAACCGCCTCCATAGTCGGCCTGACTCTGCATTATCTAAGGACTGCAACGCCGTACTGCGCCAATGTTACGGATTGTGTTTCGCCTCCCTCGAGGATGTTTTCCATCGGCTTGGGCAAAGGGATAGTGCGAGGCTCCTTGGCGTAGTTGGTGAGGATGAGGATTCTCTTGCCTTCTCCGCTGCGGACAGCGAGATCAACGCCTTCGGGCAGGTTCGGCATGGTTTCGGAGACACCAGCCTGCTGGAGCATCCATTTGGTTGCCTGCATTCCCGTTTCTGGCGAGAGGTCGATACCAATATAGGTAATGCTGCCGTTGCCGATCTTGCGCGTGACGGCGGCGGGCTGATTATCGAGCCAGCCGTTGCTTTTGCCGTAGCGCATGAGCACCTGTACGTCGGGCTTGAGGGAGCCCAGCTGCTCGGCCCAGATGGAGTCTTCGCCTGAGCCCCAGTCGCCTGTGACAGAAACGCCCTTATCAAGCGCGTAGAACTGTTCCACACGCGCACCGAGAAGATCGACGAGCGGGCCCGGCTGCCGCTCCGGGTTGAGGCCGTTGTCCTCGTCCTTCATAGCGCTGCGCTGGCCGAGGACAAGGTGACCGCCGCCTCGGACGTAAGCTTCCAAGTTCTTTGCGGCTTGCGGCGTGAGCAGGTTCAGTGCTGGCGCGACCACAAGCTTGTAGCGGCTCAGCGGTGAGAAATCGGAGACGATATCAATGGAGCCTGTGAGCGCGTGGAGCGGACGGTAGTACGTGAGTA